>OJEP01000021.1_pt1 | contig 156696 bp, 140 predicted proteins | sample 1593761 | NCBI WGS metagenome assembly OJEP01 (sample SAMN05416783, study PRJEB24817) | seawater metagenome | isolation source: Sea water | place: Canada:Atlantic | collected 2013-11
CTGGCGAATCGATGAGAAAACTAGACCAATCCGATCACTTAAGGTAAAACTGGCAAGGACGAAAAAGAAGAAGAAAAAGTGATCGGATAAAACCGAAACGACCGACCGGATTCACCGAAATACGCAATTCACCCTCATCCCTCTAAATGCTCTTAGAATTATTTTTATAGCTTAACAGGCTATGGATGACTTATCGAATCGTGCGGAATAGTGCCATTCATTACCAGCAAAGTAGGTGATAAATATTTATTATTTGTATTTTATTGTCGTCGCTGGAGATTCATAGCATCCTAACTGAGCATATCTATATCGCGGTAAAATAGAGTGAATATTAAAATATACTTAAAAGCCCAATCCAATTAACAGGTATGCATCAAACTCTAAACTAATCCCTCTAACGAAAATACTAAATGACTAAATTATCAAACATAGACCTCAACGATATTGATGAAGTACTGCGTAATATTTTGGAAAAACAAAGCTTTATAGAGCAATCTTATTCTACTTATAAAGAGGCTCAACATCGTGAGAAGCAAGATATTGCCAGTTGTGATTTTAGCTCTGTTTGTAAAAACGCAATATCTGCTATTGAGAATAGCTTTAACTTATTGTTGAGTTATTTACCCCCAGAAGTAGAAGTAAGGATAAATGGCAGTAGTGAGCAGGAAATGAATAATTCACTACGGCTGGCTATTCATCTAAATAATGAAGTAAACAACTTCAAGTCTGATGGCTCTACAAAGCGAACTTTTAAGCAAAGAGCTGATACTATTTTATCTTCAGAAGGCTTTCGAAAGCTTGCACAAGCAGAAGGCATAAACCCTGATATCAAAGGTGCTGCAAGGGAAGAACTTCTTAAACTTATCAATAAAGATAAACCAACAACAAAAATTTACTAAAAATATCCCCCTAGGTGTTTAGCTCAATAAAATTGAGGCCTAGAGCATATACACCCCCCTGTTTTTTCATAAAGGGGGGGACCCCTTCCTACTATTTACCGCTTCTTTATCGTTGTTAAATCTACGGGCATTTTAATCAAACTAAGAGAGCCCAAATGAAAGTAACTACACAAACAAAACTATTATCACCTCAAGAAGTAGCAGAGCAACTGGGCGTTACACTCAATACGCTCGCTGTGTGGCGTTGCCATGGCTCAAGCTCTTTATCTTACGTAAAAATAGGGCGCTGTGTCCGTTATCGTGTGGAAGATGTCGAAGCGTTTATCAATGCACATAGGTTTTATCATGCAGATAAGCCGGTGAGCTCTTGTGATTAACACCACAAATAATGCCAATCGATCTATATCGATAATAACCAGATCATCGAATACACAGAATATTGAGGTAAAAGCACATGAATAAAGGTGTAAAGAGCAAGAACTCAGCTGAAAATAATGGGACATTGAATCCCGAACAATCCCCAGTTTTTATCGATTTCCTAAAACTCAGAGTTAATGACGTTGAAGCGCCAAATCCTTACTTTGAAATGATTGCAGTTCAGTTGCTCAAATATCAGTTATTTATTAGTCATATACAGTGCAATCGAAGTAGAGGGTATGACTGTGCCTACAAAATTGTTACCACAAACCAAACGCGAAACGTTGTGGGTAAAATAGAGTATAGCCAGCGATATAAAAGAGTTCTTTTAGAATTTACTGGACTTGGATGTGCGTGTATTGAAAAGGTGGAGTCTGACTACAGGTGGCTGCAAGCATTAATCGGTCAGCAAACGGTGACTATACGACGTATTGACCTAGCGTTAGATGATGAAAATGGACTCTATCAGATTGAAAAAATTGATAAGGACTATTCTCGGGGGCGCTTTAATTCCCAGAGTGGTAAGCGACCTAAAAAGGAAAACCTAGGCACCAAGATTGAGGGTAGAACACGTTATATCGGAGGCCCGACTGCTTACAAGAGAGGCTGCTTTTACGAAAAAGGTAAACAACTAAAGCTCACATACTGTAGGCCATGGATGCGCCATGAGGTGAGGTTCGTAGCGAACGACCGAGATCGAATTCCCAACGAAGCTATTCGCCTTCGTGCAGACTACTTCTACAGCGCGTTTCCAAAGGCACTGCAGAAGTTATTAGGAAAACATTGTGCAATACCTGTTACTGAGCGTTTTATGCGTGAGTATGTTAGCGATATGTCGGCAAGAGTTGCGCACTGTAAACGTCAATATGGCCCACTTATAGGAACACTTACCGAACATCATGGCGCAGAAGCTACATGCGATATGTTGTCTCGTATAGGAAGAAACAAGGTTATCGAGCTTCCGCCTTTTGTTGATAATGTTTCGTTGTCTAAATACACCGATGCTATTGCTCTGCAATCGGGTGAAGCTATATGAAACATATTAGATTTACCGATAGCTTACTTCGCCAAGCAAGTAAGGGGAGTTTTATTTGTCGAGACATTGTTGTTCCGCAATTGCAATTCCGACCAGCAAAGCTTCACGGAAAAGTCGGCTACTTTCATTGCTTGTATTCAGAAAGCGGTATATCGACTAGCAAAGCCTTGGGTGAATATCCGATAGTCGGTTTGCAAGAGGTGCGAAAGCAGGCAAGAAAGTGGTTAGTAGAGCAACACGCAAAGCGATACAAAATAAGCAGTGTTGAACGATTTACTAGCGTGGGTGAGCTATTAGACTGGTATCAGTCAAACATCGCACAACAGGAACTTAATTCGTTTCGAACGATAAAGAACAAATCGCATAGAGTAGAAAGCCTACTCCTCCCATTTTTATCCGACATTGATGTATCAGATTGTTCTTCACAGCTGCTGGACAAAGCTTGGCTAAGGCCATTAAACGATAGGTTTTCACCGAGCACGCTGCGAGGCGCATTTCAAACGTTGAAAGCTGCCTTTAAGCAAGCTCATGGTCTTCGCTATATTGATGATAACCCTTTGTCTGACCTTAATTTTACCATGTTGCTACCAGCTTCAATTAAACCTAAAAGAGCAGCGCTTGCTGGATTAACTTTAAATGAGGTTATAAAACAATTTCAACACTTTAGTGCACCAGACCGGTTTTTGTGTCTGCTTTGTTTAGGATTTCTTACACGTAATACAGAGACGGTAATGGCGCGATGGCGAGACTTTAATACAGACCAAATGTCTTGGAACATCCCTGGAGAGCATACTAAAACTGGAGCGGCACTAACGTTGCCATTATCAACACATTCACTTAAGTGGTTAAGCGATTATAAACGACAACAGCGGCGATACTGCCGCAGCCGTTTTCTGTTTCCAGTTAAGCAAGGACGTAGCGGTTGGTCTTCTAGCTATGCGGCTCAAAGAATCATGAAAGCGAGTAAAGGGAAGTTTACTCTTCATGACCTGCGTAAGTATGGTTCGACATATTTACGTGACAGTGGTGTTGACTACTATTTGGTTGAGCGATTACTCAACCACAAAAAGACACACTTAGACGCGACATATATTCATACTACGTTGCGTGCACCTTTGATGGAGGTGATTGAGTACTGGCATCGTAATATTAATGAAATATACAAAATTTCAATGTAAGCAAGCGTGACAAATATATTTAGGTTAAAGCAATGTTGTAAGTGCCGCAATAAACCGCGAGACTGCTTGCAATTGAATTGCTCTAATTAGATCAAAGGGCTTAATTTTAAGCTTCTATTGAAGTGTTATTTGTTTATTAGATAATTGCGAAGCCAGTTGAGATATATTATTCTTTAAAGAACGAATTCTAGAACATTCAGTTCTCAACATGCCTTCAAAATATTCACCTACACTACATGCACCGAAAGCTTTTACCTTTGTTTGAGTCAGATTGCCGCTCGACTCATTAGTGAATATATAGGTAACCTCTGACTCAATATCACTGGAAAGCACAGAGTTTGACGAAAGTTTGGTTATTACCATCTCTAACTGATAATTTTCTCCTTCGTCTTCATTAAAAATTTCAGAAAAAGCACCGTTCAAACTATCTAGCACCTTCGGAGTGGCTCTAGTCAGCCAATGGTCGTTGAGTGTCGTCACTGCGTATTTGTCGCCTAAGTAATCATGGACATCAACTTTTCCCGTGAGCTCAAAGTAGGAGCCTACCCTCACCTTTATATCGTTAACCTTTGCTGTTTGCGACTGTTTAAGAGCGGAAGAATCCACATCGAACAGCATCGCAGGTGGTTCACTGAAAGTAGGCATAGCACATCCAGTGCAAAGCAAGAGGAATAAGCTAATAAGACTTGCACGCATTCAACAACTCCTTGTTATGTTTAGTTTAATTTAATGTCGGGGTTTATAATGCGTGGCTTCGACGTTTTATTCAACTTTTTTGAATTTCACCGAATTATATTCTCCAAGCTTTTACCATCCAGTGTTCAACTTCGTTAAAGTCATTTTTGCATATTTCACATCCTCTTTAGTTATCAGTTTTCTTTCCGTCTTTTAAACGAAGATGGAACCTTTGAAGCCTCCTTGTGACATACGTGTAAGCGTTATGCCGATAAATCTTCTAATAAGAGATTTAGTGAAACAGGGCATTACTGCTAAATCTAAGAATAATTTTGACTAGCTTTAACGGTGTTTCCGTGGTCGTAAAAGTGTAGTGAAGTAAACGCAATAATAGCAGAGTGTCTTTAATCACGAAGGCTAGCGCTTTATTCAGTATAAATAACCGTGGTGTATTACGTGCTAGCGTTAGGGCAACAAAATATCGGCAAATCTGTTCGGTAAGTTCCCAGTAAATGATTACGTTCTTGGTTCGGACCACTTGTAACATTTAGTAGATGTTCAAACCTATAGTTGGCATCGGCAAACGACATGTGACTGTCTTTACTATTAACTTACTTATACTTTGGTATATAGTGGTGAGGAATGACAAAGAAGCATGGATGCAACTAAATGGAACTAACACAGCGTTATTGGATGCTCGAATTATTAGCTTATTGGGAAGGGAAGGTTAATACCAAACCTTTAATTAAAGCTTTTGATATAAGTCGACAAAGTGCCAGTGCCATTATTAACAAGTACCTCGCTTCAAATGAAAATACGTTAGTATACGACGTAACCCAGAAAGCTTACTTAATCACAGAAGCTTTCAATCCTAAATTCATAAACAAAACAGTTGATGAATACTTTGATTGGCAGCAAGTAGGCAAAATCCCTTCATTTCAATCTCGCGAACCTTCAACAAGCCAAATAAGAATTCAGCCTCTTCCACGATATGTTGATCCTAGTGTTATGCGGCCGCTTTTGAAGGCGATGAAATGTAAAACTGCGGTTGATTGCGAATATCTCTCTGTTACAAACAACGAACCACTTGGCAGGCTGGTTTACCCACACTCTTTCGTTAAAGCTGCAAACCGCTGGCATGTAAGAGGTTTTTGCGCACTTCGCGATAATTATTTAGATTTTGTTCTAAGCCGATTTCGAAGTGTCGAATACGACGGAGACGAAGCTTCATATACTGAAAAAGAGGATGTTAAGTGGAATACATTTGTGGACCTTATTTTAGCACCTGACCCCCGCCTCAGCGATATTCAAAAACAAGCACTCGAAAAGGACTTCAATATGAAGGATGGTCGATTAATAGTAAAAGCTCGCGGCGCTTTAGTGAAATACACCCTAGATGACTTGCAAATAAAAACGAAAATGCTTGAAGCAGACCCCCAAGCCCAGCAGTTGGTATGTGTTAATTATAGCGACATAAAGCAATGGCTATACGAGTAAAAATACAACTAAATATTGTTAAACGTCTCTTTTGTGTCAAATTGCTTTACCTGTGCATAGCATCAGTATTGATGAATCAGAATGGTTGTTGCACAGTGAAAAAACGCACAAAGAAACCAAGTAGGCTATAGAAATTGGATCAACTCTCACCCACTGATACAAAAGCAATTTTGCACTCCAAAAGGGCGAATATGTTCTATTTGGAATACTGCAGGGTCATGCAAAAAGATGGCAGAGTACTCTACCTCACAGAAGGGAAAAAAGAGCACTCTTATTACAACATCCCAATTGCTAACACTACGGTATTGTTGCTGGGAACTGGTACATCAATTACGCAGGCCGCTATGCGAATGTTATCTCAAGCCGGTGTATTAGTAGGATTTTGTGGAGGAGGTGCAACTCCATTACATATGGCGACTGAGGTTGAGTGGCTTTCGCCTCAAAGCGAATACAGACCTACTGAGTATTTACAAAGCTGGATGAGCTTTTGGTTTGATAATGAGCAGCGACTAATTGTAGCTAAAGATTTTCAAAGAAAACGTATTGGTTACCTTAAGAGAGTTTGGCAGCGTGATAGAGAATTAAAAAGCGAGGCCTTCGCTATAGATGATTCGGAAATTAAAGCTGCTTTAGATAGTTTTGAAGAGCGAACTGAAAATGCATTGAGCACTTCCGACCTTTTATCAACGGAAGCGCAGCTAACGAAGAAACTATACAAATATGCTTCAAATGCGGTAAATATTGAAAGTTTCAAAAGAGTTCATCAGAGCTCTGACTCCGCAAATGACTTTCTTAATCATGGTAACTACTTAGCTTATGGAATGGCAGCAAGTTGCCTATGGGTTTTAGGTATTCCTCATGGCTTTGCAGTTCTGCACGGTAAAACCCGAAGAGGGGCTCTAGTTTTCGATGTCGCGGATTTGATCAAAGATGCAATAGTTTTACCCTGGGCTTTTATATGCGCAAAAGAAAAAGCGACAGAGCAAGAGTTCCGGCAACAAGTTCTCCAAAAGTTCACCGAACAAAAAGCTCTAGACTTTATGTTCGATACAGTTAAATTCGCTGCGAATAACTACGCTGTTACACAGAGCGGCAAGGAACAATAGCCATGATGGTCACATTTATTAGTCAGTGTGAGAAAAAAGCCATCGCTAAAACCCGAAGAGTACTTGATGCATTCGCCAATCGGATTGGTGACAATACGTGGCAAACATTGATTACAGAGGAAGGTCTAGCAACTGTAAGAAAAATGCTTCGTCAATCCGCGAGTAAAAATACAGCGGTAAGTTGTCATTGGACACGTTCTAGAAGTCGAAGCCAGTTTTTGTGGGTTGTAGGGAACCGCAGAAAGTTCAACTTTGACGGAACAGTGGCCGTTAATGTTACCCGTTTGAATCTTAAGCATAAAGAGTGGGAAAACGGCTGGGAGCGAATCGAGTTAATCGAACTAGCAGCTGGCATAGCTGGGTTGTTTCACGATTTTGGTAAAGCTAATGACTTGTTTCAAAAAAAATTGTCTCCGAATACCGATTTGAAATCAGAGCCTTTTCGGCATGAGTGGGTATCACTTCGATTATTCGAAGCATTTGTTGCAGGTAGAGCGGACCAACAATGGTTGACCGAACTTCAATCTGTTGAAAATCCAAATCATGCCAGTGAGAAAGAAAATCGCACTATTAACAATATTGTTAGAGACGATCAACGTTTGACCAACCCATTTAGTTCTTTCAGTGAGGATGCACCGTTTTCAAAGTTGGTGGCTTGGCTCATTGTATCTCACCACCGCTTACCGCTGCCTACTACTAAAGCGAGTAAGGTTGATTTAAAAGGTCAGCGTAATTGGCTGGCAGTGCAATTTAACTGTCACTGGAATTCCAAGAATGCCGAAAACATCTCCGACATAGATAAATCTATCATTAATGCAAATTGGTCGTTTTCACATGGTACTCCTATAACGAGCACAACTTGGCAAGCAAAAGCAAAAGAGCTTGCGAGAAAAGCATTGTGTTCCAACTTATTGAGTAACGCGCAAGAACTACTACATCAGCGTTTCATAGCCCATGTTTCTCGATTGTCGTTGATGTTAGCAGATCATTACTATTCATCATTAGAACCAAATGAAAGCAGAAAGAAATGGCAAGACCATAATTACAAAGTTCACGCAAACACAGACAGAGCAACTGGACAATTTAAACAACAGTTGGACGAACACAATATTGGTGTTGCTCACAATGCTTTTCTATTTGCGAGAAATTTACCCGCATTAAAACATTCTTTGCCGGCCATTGGGCAGCATCGGTTGCTTTCTAAAAATGCTGAGGATGTCAAATATCAATGGCAGGACAAGGCTTACACGGCGACAAAATCATTTTCTAAAGAGAGTGAGAAACTCGGCTTTTTCGGAATTAACATGGCCTCCACTGGCTGCGGAAAGACAATCGCCAATGCTCGTATCATGTACGCATTAGCTGATGAGCGCGAAGGATGCCGCTTTTCCGTAGCATTAGGGCTTCGAACCTTAACCATGCAAACCGGTGATGCCTATCGTGCACTGCTTAAGTTGGGTGATGATGAACTGGCCGTACTAATTGGCTCAAATGCAGTTAAACTTCTTCACCAGCTAGATAAGGATGAGAAAAAAAGCACCTCTTCAGCCAATGGTAGTGAATCGGCTCAGGATGATTATGACCATCTCTTTGTTAGCTATGAAGGACAGATTTATGATGGACGTCTAAAGCGATGGTTATCAAGTAGCCCTAAGTTAGAGCAGTTAGTGAGTGCACCAGTTCTGGTAAGTACCATTGACCACCTTATGCCAGCAACTGAAAGTCAAAGAGGAGGGAAGCAAATAGCGCCGATGTTGCGTTTACTCACTTCTGACCTCGTTCTTGATGAGCCTGATGATTTTGGATTGGAAGATTTACCAGCCCTGTGCAGGATTGTTAATTGGGCGGGAATGTTGGGTTCAAGGGGCCTACTTTCATCAGCGACTTTACCACCGGGATTGATAGGCGCGCTCTATGATGCTTATGTTTCTGGACGAAAGCATTTTAATGAGGTTCATTTCCCCCATAACAATGAAACCGGAGTGGTGTGTGCTTGGTACGACGAACACAATAGTGAAGTTGCACGACTATGTGATGAAAATACGTTTACTCAAGAGTGCAAAAAGTTTACGGACAAGCGTTTAAAAATTCTATTAAACAATGAAGACGTACTTCGCAAAGGGCAAATCGTTTCTACTCCAATTCCCCCTGGTGATACTGAAATAGGTACGCTAGGGAGGGGGGCATCTAATGAGAGAAATCAATTTATATTTAAGTCGGTGGCTAAAACCATATCTCAAGAAATAAGCCGGTTACACAACGCACACTATCTGAAAAACGAAAAAGGGCAGCGAGTTTCCGTCGGGGTAGTTCGTATGGCAAACATTAACCCCATGATAGAGGTCGCAAAACAACTGTTACTGACAGTAGCTCCAAAAGAAACACATTTTCATTTTTGTATCTACCACTCTCAATTTCCTCTAGCACTTCGGTCATATAAAGAGAGTCGCTTAGATAACATTTTGACTCGTTACGATGAGAATGCCTTTTGGGCGCAACCTGAAATTGCAAAGGCACTTGTCGAATCGTCTGTTACCAATCATGTGTTTGTTGTTTTAGGTACCTCAGTCGTCGAGGTGGGCCGCGACCACGATTACGACTGGGCAATAGCCGAACCAAGCTCATTAAGGTCGATTATTCAGTTAGCGGGACGTGTTCAAAGGCACCGAAAACAATCCCCTACAAAACCTAACATCACGATCCTTGAACAAAACATCCGAGCGCTTAAAGGAGAGCGGGTAGCATACTGTAGACCAGGCTTTGAAACACCAGAATTGCCACTCTCATCTAGGAAACTCACTGACTTGATTTCAACTGAGATAGATAACATCTCAGCAATTCCTAGAATGGTAGAGCCTAAAATGACAAAGCGTGATTTTATGAAGGATGCTTTGTCAGATAACCAGTCTGCTGCAAACCCCGTTTCGTCGTTTGTTATTCAAGAGCATCGAGCGATAAGAACTACTTTGAATGTGATAGGGGGTGATATCAACCGTGAGAAGTTCTATAACTCGCCCAAACCGGCCTCGCTTTGGTGGGATGAGTCGGCGCCTATAGATTGGAGTGCAGAGTTTATAAAGCAGACAGCGTTTAGGCAGTCCGCACCACAAGAAGAGTTCACTTTGCAGTTAAGCGATATAGGTGAGCTCAATTGGGGCCAAATAGATCGGACATCCTCGCCTTATACATTCGTAAAACAAAATAACCGTTTCACTACAGAAGACTTCTCGCTCGCCAAGGGAAATTGCTGGTGGTTTGATAAATCAACGCAAGAAATCTTTCATTACTTCGCTGAAAAAATGGATGGCGAAATCGAGAGTGTCAGCCAGAAATTAGGAGTTATAGGCTTAAGAGAGTCAAAAAGCGATAAGCCTATACATTGGTCATGGCATGAACAACTTGGCATTTATCAAGGGGATTAATAGGAATTATGGATATGACGCTAGCCGAAGCTATTCTAAACTACATAGAGCAGCGAAAAAAAACGAAACTTGAGCCTTTGGACAAGAAGCGCCAGAAAGTTATAGATAAGGGTGATGATGTAGCCATTGCTGCCGCTAACACCGAGTATCGTTCAGCGGCTTTGCCTATCGAAGAAAGCTTTGAACCAGAAACCTGGTTAACCAACGCCGCTAAACGAGCAAAGCAAATTAGTTTAGCGACACACGCAGCTAAGTTCACGCACAGTGACGCTAAGGCGACAAGTCGGTTAGTTGTCGAACAAACTGTCTTAGACGATGCTTATTTAGTCACGAGCTCACTAAAAGACAAAGCCATAGATGCGGTTGGCAATGCGGCGGCTCTTGATGTGGCCAAGCTGCTTAATCTTAAGGTTGAAGATGAGAGCCTTATAGATCAAATCCGAAAAGGTTCGTCGCCCGCGCTTAGTGAATTTACCTCTAATGCAGAATTGCTTTCTTCTTGGATTGAGGGGTTTAAAGAGGCTTTGAGTGATAAAGAGCTAACAGTTAATAGTTTAACGAAACAGTTGTACTTTCTAGTGTCGAACAATGCGGAGAGCGAGTACCACCTGATATGTCCTTTATTTTCTTCAGCATTATGCCATCAGCTTCATGAAAAAGTGGCCTCATCACGCTATGGCACAAGCAAAGAGATCAGGGACGCGCGTAAAGCAGGCAACTACCATAGTTTAACGGACGTTAACTTTCCTGAAACCGCTATTCAAACGTTTGGTGGTTCAAAGCCTCAAAATATTTCACAACTTAACAGCGAACGGTATGGTCAGACATTTTTACTCAATGCTTCACCACCGAGCTTTCAGTCGCAGGTCAAGCCACCGCTGTCTCACAAAACTATATTCAGTAATCAATTTACGAGAAAAGTGTTTGCTAGTTTAAGAGAATTTAAAACGTTTTTAGAAAACGTAAAACCACACGAAAACAACTTTAGAACGCGCTATAAGCGAGATCACTATTTTGTTATCCCAATCATTGAGCAATTACTACATTACGCTAGCTCAATTCAAGAAATCGAAAGTGGATGGGCGCTTATGCCTGAGTGCAACCTCAAAGCTGAACATGCACTTTGGTTAGATATCAACAACGAAAATTCTAGTTTTCAGACTGAGCGTGGAAAGCTCAACTGGCTTCCTGCGATAGCAAATGATTTTGCTAGCTGGCTACTTAAGCAACTAAAAAATGACGAGCACTACCTATTGGGTGATGTTGAGCATGCTTACTTTCATAAACTCTGCTTACACCACTTAACGCGTTTTGAACGTGTAACGCCAGTAAAGGGGGACTTTTAATGAGCCAATACCTTTTGATTAAGAAACTGTATGTTCAAAACGCAAATGCTATTGCTGGTCTTACCTACGGCTTCCCTGCAATGACTAACTTTTTAGGATTTGCACACGCGATATCTAGAAAGCTACCTAATGAACTTAACGTAGTTTTAGATGGTGTCATGGTCATTAGTCACAAAAACACCGTTCACGTCCGCCAGCCCAAAGGGTGGGGGGACTATATTTTTGCTCTTTCTAGAAATCCATTAACCCAGCAAGGAAATACAGCCCCCATCAACGAAGAGGGCCGTTTATCCATGGAAATCTCACTGTTACTGGAAATGAAAGGTTATCAAGCCGGAGACCAAGCAACCAGCGAGGAACTGATAGATATTACAACACGAGTCCTTCCTACGCTTCGATTAGCTGGTGGACAGATTATAAGTTTCGAGAGTGTTTCAATAACAACGTTAGATAGCGATCGGAATACACTGAGGCAGCTAATGCCAGGGTTTGCGCTTATTGACCGTAGTAATTATCTGGCAGAGCACTTTGCCGCAATGCAAGCCGAAAACAGTGAGGCGACGCAATTTGATGCCTGGTGTGATTTCGCGATGCTTAAATATAAAGCTGTGCGTTCAGAAGCGAAAGCATATGACAGCGAGGACGAAGAAACATATAGCGATAAAAACACTAAAGCAGACTGGCATTACGTTAGAAAACCTCAACCAGGTTACCTAGTGCCAATCAGTACCGGATACTGCGCTATCTCAAAAGTTTATGAACAAGGCGAAGTAGCGAATGTAAGGGATCCACTTGTTCCTGTGTTATTCGCCGAAGCAGCCTATAGCGTAGGGGAGTGGAAAAGTCTTCATGGCTTACCAACAATTGACGCTGCCATTTGGCGCTACGAACATAGATACCCTTGGTACTTGGCGAAATCTGAATCCTTTATTGAAGATATTGTGGAACCAGACAATTTTGATGAAAACAGTGAAATGACCTTCTAAACGTTTAATAAATATTAGACAAAATAATATTGAGAATGGAGATATATCATGGCAGAAGCTAAATTAAAAACCCCTTCAGTATTGGCATTTGAAGCGAAACTTATCCCTTCGGATGCATTAATGTTTGCCGGCAATTGGGGGGGGGCGAACTGGGAGCCGATACAGGTTGGTGAAAAAGCAGTACGTGGGACGATATCGAATCGCCTCAAAACAGCTACGGCGAACGATCCGGTTAAGTTAGATGCTGAAGTATCAAAAGCAAACTTGCAGACGGTGGATATTGCCGCACTTAATCACAATGCTGATACGTTAAAAGTTGCTTTCACATTGCGAGTTTTAAGTGGACTGGATATACCATCAACATGTAATAGTCCTGCGTACCAAACAGCGCTAGCTGAGAAGATTAACGAATACCAAACAAGCTTCGGATTCATGGAACTTGCAAAGCGCTACGCGTTTAACATCGCAAGTGGTCGTTTTTTATGGCGTAACCGCGTTGGTGCACAACAGATTAAGATAGCGGTAACTGTTAATGATGAGACGACCGAGTTCGATACGCAGGAATATTCTTTACGTACATTTTCTACAGATGGAAAGATTACTCAATTGGCAAGCCATATAGTAAGAGGCTTAACGGAAGATCATTGTCTAATCAAAGTCGAAGCGTTTGCCCAATTAGGAGAAGGTCAAGCAGTATATCCATCTCAAGAGTTAGTAATGGGTGGAGCTAAAGGTGACAAGAGCAAGTTCTTGTACCAGCTCGATGGCCAAGCCGCAATGCATTCGCAAAAAATTGGAAATGCACTGAGAACAATAGACACATGGCACCCCGCTGTCGATGATGTTGGTCCAATTGCCGTGGAGCCCTATGGCTCAGTTACTAACCGTGGGGCTGCCTATCGTCAACCTAAAGAGAAAACAGACTTTTATAATTTGCTTGATGGATGGATGTTGAAAGGCAAAGAGCCAAGTGTAGAGCAACAACATTACATTATGGCCATGTTAATCCGTGGTGGCGTATTTGGAGAGTAGTGAAATGAAACACCACATCGACATTACTCTTCTACCCAGTGACGATATAGGTATTCATTTCCTATGGTCCAAGGTAATGATGCAAGTTCATTTAGCTTTGGTGGAAATTCAAAATGACACTAAACAGGTGCCAGTCGCAACAAGCTTTCCCGAATACCGAGAACACATGAATAACAAACCAGGCTTTCTAGGTCAGAAGTTGCGTCTGATGGCTTTGGATGAGGCCGACCTAATTCGCTTAGATATTAATAGGTGGCTTAGTCGTTTGTCTGATTATATTCACGTTAAAGGAATTTCGCTCATACCTGACGCTGATAGCTATGAAAGCTTTTCCAGAGAAAATACGAAGGGTTCATTAGAAAAGCAAATTCGAAGAAGGATGAAAAGGCACAACGAGACATATGAGCAAGCTATATCGAGCTATGAAGGCTTTGAACAAGGCGACGTTAGTGCACGTACCCCCTTTATCAGACTGAAAAGCTTGACCAGCGGGAATGAGTTCTGTTTGAACATTGCTAGGAAGCATGCTGCTGAAAACGTTAATGGGTTGCAAAAATACCAACGATTCAACACCTATGGATTAAATCGAGCAGCAATTTTACCCAAGTTTTAACTAATAAATTTTGCTCTTTAAAATTAAGTAGTAATAACAATGCGTTAGAGGTATTTGAAAAATATTGGTATTTTCACCAAATTTACTTTAACGCATTTATACTCTTCATTTTTTTGAGTGAATTTTGCTGTTCATGGCCGTACAGGCCACTTAGAAATATAGAGCCATGTATAGCGCCTGATGGTACACGTTCATGGCCGTACAGGCCACTTAGAAATTCTTGTTCGCCAAAACGACTCTAAATTAGGGGTTCATGGCCGTACAGGCCACTTAGAAATATCACGTTTAATTGCTAGGTGTGGTTTGACCGTTCATGGCCGTACAGGCCACTTAGAAACACTCAGTACACTTGCAGTAATAAACCTTGCTGTTCATGGCCGTACAGGCCACTTAGAAACATAAAGTCTGTTAGTTATTCCCGTAATACACGTTCATGGCCGTACAGGCCACTTAGAAAATTGCGATTGAGATTAAAGACGGCAATAAACCGTTCATGGCCGTACAGGCCACTTAGAAAGTCAGGAAATACTGCTATCTCAGTAGCCCCTTGTTCATGGCCGTACAGGCCACTTAGAAATAAGTATATGTGCTTGTATTCATCCTCATCAGCTTCATGGCCGTACAGGCCACTTAGAAATGTGTCGCTAGTATAACGCAACCGTTAGGCTGGTTCATGGCCGTACAGGCCACTTAGAAAAAGAGCAATTAAAGCCTAGCGACTGGGAGAATGTTCATGGCCGTACAGGCCACTTAGAAATGTTTGATACGGTTAGCGTTGTGATTAGGCCGGTTCATGGCCGTACAGGCCACTTAGAAAACTATCTTGAATAGCCTGCCCTTCCTACCTCCGTTCATGGCCGTACAGGCCACTTAGAAAGGAATCAATACGACGCCACTTGCGCCGTCATAGTTCATGGCCGTACAGGCCACTTAGAAACGCAGAGGCTACGATACTTGGCTATATAAATAGTTCATGGCCGTACAGGCCACTTAGAAAAATTCAGGAACAGCTGGGATTTCGGTTCGAATGTTCATGGCCGTACAGGCCACTTAGAAAATTACCCAACAACGGCGATTCTGCCACTATTAGTTCATGGCCGTACAGGCCACTTAGAAACACGAACCCACTGGCGAACTGCCCTAAGTCTAGTTCATGGCCGTACAGGCCACTTAGAAATCAGTGCGCTTCTTTGTATCGATGACACCATCGTTCATGGCCGTACAGGCCACTTAGAAATGTCTTGTACGCACACATGTAGCATATGAAACGTTCATGGCCGTACAGGCCACTTAGAAAAGCAATAGCAACACTAACCTTTCTATGTTCCAGTTCATGGCCGTACAGGCCACTTAGAAAAGACAGGCACGATCACCACGACTGCACTGCCAGTTCATGGCCGTACAGGCCACTTAGAAAAGAACCAGATTCAGGTGGAACCCAGTAGTATTGTTCATGGCCGTACAGGCCACTTAGAAATACCGAATACCAGCTAGACCAATCAAATATTGGTTCATGGCCGTACAGGCCACTTAGAAAAAAGCGCTCAGACATTTGATAGTAGTCGTTAAGTTCATGGCCGTACAGGCCACTTAGAAAAACCTCTTAATGTCGCCGCGCCTTCATATACTGTTCATGGCCGTACAGGCCACTTAGAAAACCATCAGGTATAGACACCTGCGATTCCAATCGTTCATGGCCGTACAGGCCACTTAGAAAACCACAAAAAGGGCATGGCTTTAAATTAATCAGTTCATGGCCGTACAGGCCACTTAGAAACTTGCATTGACCGCAGAAGATAACGTTAAATTGTTCATGGCCGTACAGGCCACTTAGAAAAATTCAGGACTTGATAAATACGGCCTTGAATTGTTCATGGCCGTACAGGCCACTTAGAAATAATGCAAAGTAGGCGAAACTGTCATCAACCAGTTCATGGCCGTACAGGCCACTTAGAAATAACGCGCCGGTTTCATCCAAGTTAACGCCACGTTCATGGCCGTACAGGCCACTTAGAAAGTCAGATGAATGCTATCGCGGGCGGTTCACTTGTTCATGGCCGTACAGGCCACTTAGAAATTTTTAAGCTGGCTCCTTTGGTGTCTGTTGTCGTTCATGGCCGTACAGGCCACTTAGAAAACTTGGCCGAAGGTGAAACGGCGATTGACCAAGTTCATGGCCGTACAGGCCACTTAGAAAGAAATGGATGGTGATAGCATAATTATATCCATGTTCATGGCCGTACAGGCCACTTAGAAAATATCCGTCATAGCAACGCGGCAATGATCATCGTTCATGGCCGTACAGGCCACTTAGAAAGCCAAGAATGCCGCCAATTACGCCAAAATGATGTTCATGGCCGTACAGGCCACTTAGAAATCTGGAGTTATAACGCTACAGCAAGGCATTTAGTTCATGGCCGTACAGGCCACTTAGAAAAAGAGCAGTTGAAGCCTAGTGACTGGGAGAATGTTCATGGCCGTACAGGCCACTTAGAAAAATGCCGCCGCCAGCACCAGCACCATTGCGTGGTTCATGGCCGTACAGGCCACTTAGAAATAACTAAGTCGTAAATCTCTTTACTGTCGCCTGTTCATGGCCGTACAGGCCACTTAGAAAGTCAGTGTTTAAATCCTCTGATAGCGACTGGCGTTCATGGCCGTACAGGCCACTTAGAAAGCTGTGTACGCCCTGAAACACCGCAATGCGTAGTTCATGGCCGTACAGGCCACTTAGAAAAATGAATGACGAGGTGAAATAACATGCTTGTAGTTCATGGCCGTACAGGCCACTTAGAAATGAAGAATATATCAGCAGCTTTAAAGGTAAGAGTTCATGGCCGCACAGGCCACTTAGAAATCTGTGGTAGCCGTTGTGTTGGTTGAGTTATTGTTCATGGCCGCACAGGCCACTTAGAAATGAGCGCTTCAATTTTGATGATTTGTTTTTGAGTTCATGGCCGCACAGGCCACTTAGAAAATTTCACTGATGGGTCGCACATAACGAGCATTGTTCATGGCCGCACAGGCCACTTAGAAATTAGTCAGAATGTTGGTAACGTGGTGGCGAGTGTTCATGGCCGCACAGGCCACTTAGAAACTCCCAAAAAATGCAGGAACCCAGCCTACTAAGTTCATGGCCGTACAGGCCACTTAGAAAGTCTGTATCTTTCGGTTTGGTAGCTAATAGCAGTTCATGGCCGCACAGGCCAGTTATTAAGGTATCAGTTAAGTCGAAGCAATTCAGAACGAGAGCATGATCGTTTTGGGCAGACAAGAGCTGTAGCACATATGTAGCACAGTAAAATATGGTTGGTAAATACTATCGCTTGAAGCTAGGAAAAATGGTGGCCCCACCCTGACTTGAACAGGGGACCTGCCGATTATGAGTCGGATGCTCTAACCAACTGAGCTATGGGGCCATATTTGAAATCGCTTGCTTGAAAACGTGAAACGTATCAATGAAAAGCGAGCGCAAGTATAAGCAGTTTTATTTGCCTTGTCACGCCTAGGGTTAGGCTTTGTGAACAGTTTGCTTTATTTTTGTTCAGCTTTACCTGCATTTGTGATGAATTTGCATTGTTATCACCTTCTTTACCTTGCACGGCCACCTCAATCCTTGACGAGCCAGCCTTATTAGCCTCACTATGATCCTTAGCAACGGGACGTTTATTAGTTATAACCTCTGGGCGAAGGGGTTAACACCACTATACCAAGGTCCTAGCACCTTAAATTCAAACAGGAAGTACAGATAGAAATGAAAATGCACGGGCGTTTAGGTGTCATATTAGCGGTTATTTTAGGGTTGTCGGGCTGCGACAAGCTGGGCTTGAGTGAACGAGAAGTGGGCGAGATCCCATTTACGCTTACGGGCATTGAAAATAGCGCATGCCCATTAATGGTAAAAGTAGGGCCTACAAAATGGCAACTAGATTACTTTGGCTTCTACTTAACCAAACCTGAAGTGCGTATTGACGGTAAATGGCAGCGAGTATCTTTTAAGCAAACGCAGTGGCAAACCCAATCTACTGCCTTATTAAAGTTCCATACGTTATGTAGCGCGCCACAAAATGCCAATAATAAAATCATTCTAGATGTATCGGAAGGTCTATTAAAACTGGCGACCAACCTTAGGTTCACAATGGGGCTTCCCTTTGATGTAAACCATACCGACCCTCTAGCTCAAGCATCACCGTTAAATGATACCAGCATGTTTTTAAACAAACAGTCGGGGCATCGTTTCTTACGCCTGGATTTATCTCACGCGGGGGCTAACAATAAACAGTGGCAGTATCATTTGGGCAGTGCTAATTGTGAGTCTGAATCCGCTGATGCAGCGCCTGAAGCATCTTGTGCCTTTACTAACAGGGTAGAATTCATTTTACCGATGACACAGCTCGATAGCGAACTGGCACTTGAGATTTCGGTTTCAAATATACTCGCTCAGGTCGACCTTTTAGAGGCTGATAGCTGTGAATTTGGAAGCCCTGAAGCACAACCATGCAAGCAATTGCTACGTAACTTACTGAATAGACCATGGATAAAGTGGGATTAGGCTCGCGCTAAGGGCGTATTATAGACTTTCGGATACTAGAGAGGCTGCGGCTCGCGGGTCATAATAATAGCGAGCGCATGGGGTTAAGTAGAAATTAACCATGCTAAATAGTTTTTTTTAATCAATGATAGATGCTTTTATACGCGCGAACGTGAATTTAAGCTTATACTTTAAGCAGAGATAATAACCTATCGCCAATAGGTTAAGCTGTGCACATAGTGTCAAAATTTGCTATCTTAATAAAAATAAATGATTCCTGAACAAGGCGAACTGGCGCGGAGAGAAGAATGACAGAGAAGGCCTTCCTGATAAGCGGTAGAAATACCATTATCCATAAAATTCGAAAGTTAGATTTGCTAGTAACAAACGGCGACGAAAATCCGCCCATTATCGTTACTTATAAAGGTATCAAGCAGTACGAAGGGAAAATCCCTGAGAATAAGCGCGATGCTAAAATGATGGATATGGAACTTGTTGATATTACGACAAGCGATGTGTTTGGCGATGAAAAAACCTTAGTGTTTATTCAAACCCTAAATGGAAAAGAATATAAAATCGATTACACGAAAATCGGTACTAGTATGTTCATCAAAATCCATCAAGATAGCATTTTCTAGTTATTAGAAATTATGTGGGGTCAGCAAACCTGTCCCCAGTTATCTGCTAGCTGCGTATTAAACCCTGCTATTGGCCGTGCTTCTCCTTTAAGTTGCACATAGCGCTGTTCAAATATTGAAAATCGACAAATATCTACTGGCGTAACCTCTGATGCGTTAACGCTATTTATGATACCTGCAGTTTCCAGCCCTTCGGCAATTAACTCGGAACAAAACCAACTACTGAAGTCTTCTTGGTTGTAGCTAATGCTTCCTAAAATAGGGTGGCTATCTAACGCGTCTACAGCGGAACCAAAAAGTTGTAGTACGTCATAGGCCTTGCCTTCTTGATCAAACATGAAATTAAAAAAGTCATGTTTATTTTGCTCGAACTTATCGCGAGCAGATTCACCTAATGGTAGCCACCACATGTCGCCGTCGTAGGTATGCACCCGTTCACTTAAGCGGTTAGTCATCACGCCTTTTTTACCGTCATAAACGGTGGCTTCCATAACTTGATTAAAGTACCGACCCGACGCTTCGTCACGCATTTTGGTTTGCATAACAATAGCAATGTGAGTTACGGCTGAGCGGGTGGTTAACTTTGTCCATCGAGAGAAAAGGCTGTTTCCGCCAAAAGCGATAATATCGCCTGGACGCATTTGTTCTCTAATGTGATGGTATTTTTGCTGTTCTAACATGATTACCTCCTTGTCTAATGACTGAGTGATTTGTATCAAAGTGTGTGTAACCTGCGACCAGTAAGCGTTTTAGTATGGTTAATTATCGGCTTCTATCGGCCGTTTATCGCTTGGTCTCACGTAACAGAGTTTTAACCTTTTTATAGCGCGAATGTCATATTTTTTCACTAGTTTATGCTCGCGAAGGCAAAAGTAGTTGTCGACGCGTCATTTAACTACTCTCATTTGAGGAACTTGATATGGATATGTCACGCCACGTTAGATTACCCGCTTTGTTTGGTTTTGGAATCACTCTTGCGCTGTCTGCAAGTCTAGCCAATGCAAATGGGTACCCTGAAAGCACTGAACAAGACCTTGTAGCAGTTTGCGAAGCGATAAAAGAAGATAATCGCTTAGCATTGCATAAAGCAGTAAAACGCAGTCGTATCAGTTATAAAAATTTGCACAGAGGATTAGTGTGTAATGGCGAAGATATGCTGTCTTTCGCTCAGTCACACAACGCGACGTCAACAGGCGACTATCTTGCTCGCAAAGTAAAAGCTGATAAATCAGTCTTAACGGCGAAACGTTAACGGCAACTAAATCAGACTTTATGATTGAATTTTAAATCCCTGGATTTGGAGCTACTGATTTTCAGTAGCTCTTTTTTATTTAAAAAGGGGATTAAACTATCAAGTTCATGCGTCATTCCTTTACGCTCTAAACTTTTAAGTACCAGCCTTTTAAGTACCAGCCTTCTAAGCTTGAGCCCTTTGCACATAATCTGCCTATATTCTATTTCCTTCTCTCTATTTCCTTCTCCATAAGGCTTGGAAAGAAAAACGTCGAAAAAAACCAATGTCTTACTAGCGTCATATTCGTTCAGCCGATAGACTGTTTTCGCTAAGAAGTAAGTGCTTTGTCTACTCACTTACTGGGTTTTCAGGAGAACAAGAAGTGTAATGGTTGAACTACGACAATGGATAACCGGCGCGATATTAGTACTTGGATGTTATTACCTTGGTACGTGGCTGTCTTCTTCAACAGGTTTACCCCTGCCTGGTGCGCTTACTGGCTTGCTCATTCTTTTAGCGGTGCTTTTTATCGCTCCTAAGGCCGAACCTCTTGTGGCACGTGCCGCCTCTCCTTTACTCAGTCATATGTCGGTATTGTTTGTACCTGCTGTTCTTGGCGTTAGCGCATATTGGAAGGAAATAGCAGAAAATGGGTGGGCCATAGGTATCGCGATAATTATCACTACCTGCATAAGTTTAGGTATTAGCGCTAAAATAGCAGAAAAACTACTTTCCTCACGCCATGCACACCTTTCGCAAGTACCTGCTAAAAAAGATACAGCCGAACAAGTCACCGAGCAAAAGGTAGTGAAAAAAATGGTGAGAAAGGGAAGTGACAATGATTGAAGCTATTAGACATGCCGCTACGCTTTCGGGTGTGGCGTGGCTTGCAATTACGCTACTATTTTATTGGATTGGGTTAACCATAAACCGAAAATATTACCGTTACCCGATTTCTCACCCACTTATTTTTACGGCGCTAAGTGTGGGAGTGCTCGTGTATTTGTCCAATACTGCTATGACCCATTATCAGCAATCTGCTGGTTTGTTGCATTGGTTGTTAGGCCCTGTCACCGTTGCGTTGGCACTGCCTATTTATCGACAATGGCAACGCTTGCGTCACTATGGTTTACCCTTGCTGTTAAGTATAGTGGCTGGCGGTATTGTAGCGCCTATTTTAGCTTGGGCTGCACTGTGGGCGTTTAACTCGCCAGTTAGTCTTCAACTCACTATGTTAGCCAAATCTATTACCACGCCCCTCGCCATGGAAGCATCGGCTCAAATAGGTGGAATTCCTGCTCTTGCCGCTGTGTTTGTCATTACAACCGGTGTAGTAGGCGCCATTGCCGCTACGAGTGTTTTTCGTATTTTTAAGGTAACCGATACGCAATCTCAAGGCGTTGCGCTAGGCACGGTTGCCCATGCAGTAGGAACCGCAAAATCGCTCCACATGGGCGATGAAGTGGCAGCCATGGCAACACTAGGTTTGTGCGTAAATGGCATATTTACCGCTATTATTTTGCCATTAATATTTAGTTTTCTCTCACCATCTCTTTAATTTTGACTACAATGGATAAAAAGCATTTCATTCGAAAGTGCTATTGTTAGTTTCGACGTGTCACGTCAATATATGAACCGTCAAAATTTATCGCTTCAGTTCGAAGTATTAACGCCGATACAGTGTTGATTACAACGCATTGTAATTTTCACTATTATCAAAAAGCTAGGTGGTAAGATTATTCAATGTTTTCTGTACTCGTCTGTGACGACTCGTTAGTCGCTCGAAAACAAGTTGCCAAATGTTTGCCTCAGGACTGGGAAATTGCCGTGCATTTTGCAAAGAATGGGCAGGAAGCACTCGTTGCACTCAAAGAAGGGAAAGGCGACTTACTGCTACTTGATTTGAACATGCCCATACTCGATGGTTATGGCACGTTAGAGGCAATTAAAGCGGAAGGCTTGTCGACTAAGGTCATTGTCATTTCAGGTGATATTCAACCTGAAGCTTACGATAGAGTAACGGCCTTGGGGGCATTGGATTTTATTCGTAAGCCGGTCTCACCTCAAACCCTTGCTGAAGTGCTCGATAAATTTGACATATTGCACAGCGAGCCAGAGCCCGTTGTTGAGGCTGCGCCGTTAGATCCTGATATTCGTGACTGTTACCAAGAAATAACGAATATCGCCATGGGGCAAGCCGGTGATCACTTAGCCCGTATTATGAACGTCTTCGTTCGACTTCCTATTCCTAATGTAAACCTTATTGAAGTCTCTGAATTACATATGATGCTTTCAGATATTGAAAGTCATGAGCAAGTTACTGCTGTGTGTCAGGGCTTTCTAGGGCCGGGCATCAGTGGTGAGGCCATTTGTATTTTAAGTGACTCGAGCTTTGAAGATGTGGCAAAAATTCTCAACGTTGAGGGCGAAGTGGATGATCAGCTACAGCTAGAACTATTAATGGATGCGGCCAGTATTCTTATCGGTACTTGCCTTACTGGCCTAGCAGTGCAAATGGATGTTAACTTCAGCCAAGGTCATCCCATTGTTTTAGGGCAGCACCGAGCTATTACTGAAATTATCAGTATGAATCAGATTAGATGGAAACGAACCCTCGCCATCGAGCTAAGCTATGGCTTAGAAGGTTACAATGTTCAATGTGATTTGATTTTGTTGTTTACCGAAGAGTCGATGAAAATGATGAATTCGAAACTTGCCCACCTGTTGGAGGACTTCTAATGAGCCAACAATTGGATGATATACTCGAATTCCATTGGATGATGGACATGCTTCAAACGGTTGATGTAGGCATTGTTGTGCTAAATCGACAGTTTAAAATTCAAGTCTGGAACGGCTTCATGGAAAGTCATAGTGGCATGCTGCCTAGTGATGTTCGTGATAAATCGCTTTTTGACTTATTCCCTACCATTAAAGAAGACTGGTTTACGCAAAAGTCTAAACCGGTATTTGATCTAAAAACCAGAGCCTTTATGACCTGGGAACAGCGCCCTTATTTATTTAAGTTTCCTAACTACCGGCCGATTACAGGTAGTGAGTCATTTATGTATCAAAACATCACACTGTCGCCATTAATATCGGCTACAGGAAACGTTGAATACATCAGTATGATGATTTACGACATGACAGATGTTGCGGTGGGTAAAAAGCAACTTGAAGCCATACAAGTGCATATGACGGAAGCACAAGAGCGTAATCAGCTCGCCCGCTAATATTTACTTTTATCGCCACAAGTACTTGCGAACCACCCCCATTTTTTATTCGAGCTAATCAACACGTGGCCACAGTTGCACGTGTTGCCGGAGTCACTATGCGAACGTTTTTCCAGTTTCTATTCTCACCCCAACTATTGCCATTAGAGGCGAAAGCAAACGCTGTCTCTTCCACAAAGCATTTCATTTTAGTCGCTACGGTGTTTGCGTTAGCTGCGTGTGGCGGCGGAGGCGGTGATTCAGATGGCGGTAGTGGCTCTAGTAACAGTGACTTAGTGATTAACGCCGGTGACGATGCAACGGTTACCGAGGGCGCAAGTTATTCCTTGAGTGCGGTAGTGAGTGGTGGGAATGAAGAATATACTTATCGCTGGTCGGCATCGCCTTCACTGACTATCACCCACGAAGACACTAGCGATTCTGCTGCTAGCTTTGAAGCACCAAGCGTATCAAGTGCCACTGAATATACTATTACCGTAACGGTTAACGACACGGGGGGCAACGAAGCCAGTGACTTGACCATTATAACCGTGGTGCCGATTAATATTGCACCAGAAGCAATTATTGATGTGCCCGAGTGGGATGGTTTAGACGCAAATAATTTCCCTGGCGGCGTAGAAGTTATTTTTGATGGCAGTAGCAGTACCGATGACGACGCTACAGACGAGAGCGCGTCCATCTCTGATTACAGCTGGACGCAAACCGATGGTACTAACGTTATTACGGGGGAAGAAACCAATTTATCTACTCTCACCATAGTGACGCCTATTGCAAATGATGCGCAGACCTTGAGTTTCGAACTAACAGTAACCGACAGTGAAGGCACCACCGACACGGAATCTGTGACTATTTTTGTTCAGTCGGAGTCAGATACACTTCCCGTCGTTGACGCAGGTTCCTCACAAGGCGTATTCAGCGGTGAAACTATCGTACTAGATGGCGATGCCAGCACCAGTATTCCAAGCTCATTACCCCTGACCTACGATTGGGAGCGCAGCAATAACGTCTCTTCAATAACCTTACCTGCTAATGCGGCAGATGCAGCTACCTTAAGCCAAAACGTAGACATACAAGCAATTGACGATGAAGATGACTTATCGACGTTTGCTATCGCACCTGCGGTAACGGAATATACTGTAGTGGCTTACACATTAACCGTGACCGATGCCAACGGTAATCAAGTAGAAGATACAATTAATGTGGGTGTACGCCCCATGCCGACTCCTTTAATGAATGATACTGGCGTGTTGCAGCAAGCAACTGATAATGCGCTTACTGAAGCGCAACAAAACGAGTGGCCAGGTCAAGATGGTCAACGAGGCGCAGATGTTGTTGAACAAAATGGATTAATTGAGAAAGCCGGACGAGGTAAAGCGGGCTTCGATTATACCCGCTTAAATGCCAATGGTGATGAACAGGATGCCAGTGCAGATACGTGGTCATGCGTACGCGACAACGTAACGGGCTTAGTGTGGGAAGTTAAAACCGACGACGGTACACTGCAAGATAAAGACTACACTTATTCATGGTATAGCGACGATGTTAATGGCGGCTATGAAGGTGATTTAAGCGGCAGCGATACGGTTTGTTCACTGACCAACTGCAACACACAAGCTTATGTGACAGCGCTAAACGCTCAAGGATTATGCGGTTTTTACGATTGGCGTATGCCCACCCATCAAGAGCTTTTCTCGCTCATGCATTTAGGTATCTCTGATAGTATGACCATTGATGAAGACTACTTTCCGTATACTGGCGTACTTTCAGCAAACCCAGTGTGGTACTGGACTTCTGTACCAAGCGCCGACGGTGTAAACAGCGACGATGCACAAAATGCATGGGCGCTGGATTTCGATTCTGGGGTAGATAATTTCTTAAATAAATCCTCGGCGGCAAAAGTACGCTTAGTAAGAGCGGGGAGATAATCATGAAAACATTTGCACCTTTATTAGCACCGATAGCAGCATCATTGATGTTAATTTCTACGACTCTTTCGGCACAAACCTGTTTGTCCGATGGGCTTGAAACCACACCTGATGAAGACTTTACCACTATTACCAGTAGTACGGTGTTGCATGAGCCTACCGACTTGGTGTGGGAGCGGTGTGCAGAAGGGCAAACATGGGATGGGTCTACCTGTGATGGCGAAGCTGTGAAGTACACATGGCAGCAAGCATTGAAGTTAGCGCAAGCGGCCAGTGATGAAGACTTATTAGGTTGGCGACTTCCTAATGTTAAGGAACTTGCCACCATTGTTGAGCGTGACTGTGTACGCCCCGCTGTAAATAGCACCATGTTCCCAGAAACGCCGCCAGATGACTTTTGGACATCTACCCCTTCGGTTGATGACCCCGATAGGGCGTGGGTAGTGGCTTTCTTCAATGCGAGCCATTCAATTAAAGAGAAAGATCGCTTTATTTACGTAAGATTGGTGCGAACGTACACAAACGATTAGCGAATATGCGCCAATCTTCAATTTATACTTTAGGCTAATGCTAAGGTTGTATGGTAGGAAATATGAAAGCGCGCACTTATAATGCGCGCTTTTCTTATTGCTAGCAGGCATCCATGTTGACCTTGATACTTCACCCTGATTTTTCGCAGTTTAGACTCATGTCGCCTTCCTATTTGCGTGTAAGCTAGCCACAATACTCCCATGAAATATTTTGAACGCCTTTTACTAGGTATTGTAAGCACAGTGCTATTTGCTGGATGGATTAAACCAGCCTCGGCAGAAATCTCGTGCAACATTGATTTTGCGTATGGCTTAGCGGTTAACGACACTCAACTTCGCGTTATGGAAAAGTCTCGCACGCGGGTGCAAATTAACGATCAAACTCAACTTTTTATCGATGGTCGTTGGCAAACCCTTACCGCTGAGCAAAGCGAGTGGTTAGGAGAGTATGCGCATGGCCTACATTATGTGGTGCCCAAAATGATAGTGTTGGCTACCGAGGGTGTCGACCTGGCAGTAGATACTATTGAAAGTGTTTACTTGGGTTTAGTAGGAAGCGACCACGATAGCTACGAGCGCTTAAATAGCGCCATGAAGCGAGTGAAGGTAAGAGTTAAAGATAAGTTTAGGCACGCAAGCAATCACTATTTCATTGGCCCAGGATCGTTAGAAAGTGTGGATGATTTTGTTGATAGTGAAATTGAAGCCCAATTGGAAGAGGCTATTTCCACCTCGGTAGGTGGTATTTTGTCGGCGATTAGCGGGATCAATACCAATAGTGATGAAGTGAACAGCGAGAAAGTGGCTGAAATTACCCGTCAGTTAGGCACGGTAGGCGAACAGCTTGAAAGAGATATGAACAGCAAAGCGACCAGCCTGCGGAATAAAGCAGAGTGGATTTGTAACAAGCTAAAACGCTTAGATGTTGCCGAAGAAAAGCTTCGCGCTTCAATACCCGCACTGCAACCGTATAATCTCATTATTTCCCACTCCCCAGAGGAAATGGAATAGCGGATAGCCTCGCACTAATCTCTGATAATTCAAGCCAACCAATCTCAATACCACCTATACAAAACATGACAGTAAAGTGTTCAGGTAACGTCTGCCTTTGGCGGTGACCTGCCAATGGGTATCGGTGATATCCAGCAGCCCTTGTGCCTGTGCATCATCCAATGCATCTTGATATTCTTTCGTTAATTCAACACCGGTTAATGCAGGGTAATCCTCGATAGGGCAGGGCTCTACCAATCTAAAGCGGTTCATGAAGAATTCAAAAGGTAAGTCTTCAGCAGGTACTTGAGTTTCAGTATCTAAATAAGGACGGCTTATTTCCATATAGCCACGAGGGTGCTTAATTTTAACCGTGCGCGTAATCGTGCCCGTGGGGATATCTGTAATTTTTCCGTGTGCACCGCAGCCTATTCCTAAGTAATCCCCAAAGCGCCAGTAGTTAAGGTTATGCTGGCACTGATGCCCCGCTTTTGCGTAAGCAGAAATCTCATATTGCTCGTACCCAGCAGCTTTTAAACGGGCATGCCCCTGTTCTTGAATGTCCCATAAAATATCATCATCGGGTAACTCAGGGGGACGTGAATAAAAAGGTGTATTGGGTTCAATCGTTAGCTGATACCACGACAAATGATAGGGTGACAACGCCAGTGCTTTGTCTACATCAGACATGGCATTTTCAACACTTTGCTCAGGCAAGCCGTGCATTAAATCAAGGTTAAATGTAGGTAGCCCAGCGCTGTGTGCCTGATTAATCGCTTCTATGGCTTGGGTATCGTCATGAATGCGGCCAAGTACCTTTAAGTGGGCTGGCTGAAAGCTTTGTATACCTACTGAAATGCGGTTGATACCCGCTTGATAGAAGCCAGCGAAACGGCCACTTTCCACCGTGCCAGGGTTGGCTTCCATAGTGATTTCGGCATTATCTGCCAAGTTCACGCGCTCGCGAATGCCTTTAACTAGGTCGCTAATCGCCTCGGCTGAAAATAAGCTAGGTGTGCCACCGCCTATGAAAATAGTTTCAACGGTCCTATCGCCTATGCGCTTAGCATCTATGGCTAAGTCATCAAGCAGATGAGCGACATACTCTTTTTCGGGCAATGCTGACTTTAAGCCGTGTGAATTAAAATCGCAATATGGGCATTTTTGTACGCACCAAGGAATATGCACATACAAACTTAGTGGAGGATTACGCAAAGGTGTTTCTCATCGTTTCTAATAGTATAGCCAGTGCGTTTCCGCGGTGACTAATACGGTTCTTTTCAGCTTTATCTAACTGTGCGGCTGTGCAGTTGTGAGATGGCACATTGAAAACAGGATCGTAACCAAAGCCGCCATCGCCTTCACGAGATTTAAGAATTTCACCTTCCCACTTACCTTGGCTAACGAGTGGGACAGGGTCACCTGCGTGACGCATGAATACCAGTGTGCAAAAGAAGTGGGCTTTGCGGTTATCAGAACCTGCTAACTCACTTAAAAGCTTGTCGATATTGTCGCTGTCGGTAGCATTAACTCCAGCAAAACGGGCTGAATAAATACCTGGCGCGCCACCCAGGGCGTCGACCACTAAGCCCGAATCGTCAGCAATAGCGGGTAAACCTGTAACCTTGGCAGCATGTCGCGCTTTAATAATGGCGTTCTCAACAAAGGTAGTGCCCGTTTCAGGCACGTCTTCCACGCCCAATTCTTTTTGCGCGATGACATCTACACCGTACTCAGCAAACAAGCTGGTGAATTCACGCACCTTGCCCTGATTACCAGACGCAAGCACTATCTTTTGAGGAAAAGTCATAAAAATACCTTAACAAATTTAATTCAGTTTTAGCTGGCGCTGGCTAAGCTAAGCAGGAGACCTAACTACCCCGTAACCACGCGGTGAATACATCCCTGTACGCCCTTCTTTTGCATGTAGGCCGCATCCATGCGGCAGAGGGGTTACTGTGCAGTTAGTTCTCCTACTTGCTAGCCTGTGTCGCTAATATTGCAGTTTTAATCGCGATTTATTTAATAGCTTGTGTAGCAGATTAAGAGCAACTTAATAAGGCACCGTTTTTAAAAAACTTTGAATGGCTAAAGGTGGTTTATACCTGCCGGTTTCGCAGATTGCCCTGAATTGGGAGAAAGCTTGCGCAGCCAATACACCTGATTGGCCGCGCTAACCGTGCCATCGCTAACCGTGCCATCGCCAACCTCGTCATCAACTAGCACGCAAATGGCCGCATCACTTATCCCCGCGTCAGGTTATCGCGTTAGCGCTTCTTCGTGCGATTCTTAATTTTTGGTTTCGCTTTGGACTTGGCTTTTGCTTTGTCTTTCGCCGTTAGCTTTTTCTTTCTTGGGCCAATTTTGGGGGCTTTATTTTGCGGACGAAGTTCAGCGATAACCCGGGCTTTGATTGGTTCTTCGGTGTAGCGCGCTGCTTTGGTGATAAATTCAAAGTCGTGGGCTTCTATCAAAGATATCGCAGTGCCTTTGGCGCCAGCACGGCCGGTACGTCCAATTCGGTGAACATAAACGTCGGCTTTACGTGGCATATCGAAGTTAATAACATGGCTAACTTCAGGTACATCAATGCCTCGCGCGGCTACGTCGGTAGCTAAGAGTACCGGCACTTCGCCACTTTTAAAGCGCGTTAAGGCAGCCATACGTTTATCTTGTGGCATTTCGCCTTGTAACCAGCACACCATAATATCTTGCGATGCTAAATAGTCTTTAAGCATTTGCAGGCGTTCGCGGGTTTTAACGAATACAACCGTGGTAGTCGCTTGTTCTTTTAATATATGAACGAGCAATGCCTTTTTATGGTTTAAGTCATCAGCTAAGTGATACCACTGGTGAATTTTGTTCTTTTCTTTGCGTGATGGAAAGGCTTCAATCACTTCAGGATTTTGCAGAATGTCTTTGGCAAACTGACTTACACCGCCGCCTTCCAATGTGGCAGAAAATAGCATGTTCTGTTTGCGCCAGCGTGCTTCACTAGCAATCTGGTTCACAATAGTGCGGAAACCCATGTCTAGCATGCGATCGGCTTCATCAAGAATAAGGCACTCGATGTCTCGACAATCGGCCATTTCATTTTGAATATGCTCGAATAAACGCCCTGGTGTCGCCACCAAAATATCGATGCTTTGGCTAAGGGTTTCTCTGTCGGTACCGTAGTTAATGCCACCGGTGATCACACCGCTAACAATGTCAGTGTGCTTGGTTAACTCTACGGCTTGTTCATACACCTGCAGCGCAAGTTCGCGGGTAGGGGTAAGAATAAGAATGCGAGTTGAACCTGGCTGCTTACGCGGGTAGTCGAGTAAAAACTGACAAACCGGCAACAAGAACGCAGCGGTTTTACCCGTGCCAGTAGGCGCAGACGCTAAAATGTCGCGTCCGTCCATTGCATGAGGGATAACCAAAGATTGTACGCTGGTGGGGCTCTCGTAGCCCATATCCGCCACCGCGTGGCAGAGTTCTTCGTCTAATTCGAGATCTTCGAAAGTCATAGTATAAAAACGCTCATATTGAATGGGGCGTATTGTAGCATTTATGGTACAAAACGTAGAAAAAAAACACGTAATAGGTAATTTACCGATGTGTTTTGTGTGAGCTCTTTATAAAAGCTCATTTTTAAAACGCACTTGCCAGTGCGCCTTATCAAAGTAGTGCGCTTATTTTTTCCAATTTAGCGTTGTTCAGGGCTTCACGAATTTCTGGGCCTTTAAATCCTTGAGCAATAATGTGCTGAACATCCACGGCATTGGCTGCCACTAAGGCTTGAGTTATCAACGCTTCGCGCTCTGGCCAATGTAATGAACTCATAGCGCCGGCCTGCGCTAAATCAGAGGGTTGCATTGCAATTGGTTGCAGGGCATTAAGGAAAAGCCTAAAGCGCTCAGGTCGTCGCCATGCATCGGTTTTATTAAACACTGTTAACAGCGTGTCGGCGTCTAGTTTGTCGCAATTAAGAAGTGATGTTTTATGCGCGCTTACCATTTCAGCAATGTCGCTTACCGTATTTTGCACTTTTAATCGTTTACACATCTGCTGAACGTCATTGAGTGATAAGCCTGAACAAAGCGCTGCAAAACGAACTTCTATTGGCGCAGACGGACTGGCGTCTTGTTCTTGTGGTTGAGAGTGCGTTTGCCTTTGAATTTGTTTGAGCGTTTGAATGGCAGTGTTAAAAGCGCTTTCAGACTGACTAAGTTCTGCAAACCAGTCGTCTAAGCCGTTGCACGCTTTTAAAGTTTTGAAAAATACCTCGGGCGTGGCTTCAAGTAAACTTCGCTTGGTTTCTTGCCATACTCTCTCTGCACTTAGGCTAGTTAATTCACCAGACTTGGCCATGTCGGTCATCAGGCTTAGGGTTTCTTCAGCAATGGTGAATCCTAAGTAGGCATAGCGGGTGGCGAAACGGGCAACGCGAAATACCCGCAGAGGGTCTTCACTGAACGCTTCAGAAACATGACGAAGTATTTTTTGCTGTAAGTCTTTTTGCCCATGATAGGGATCGATAAGTTCGCCGTCTTGATCTCGGGCAATGGCATTTACCGTTAAGTCGCGGCGTTTTAAATCCTCTTCTAACGTGACCGACGTAGAAGCATCGCACTCAAAGCCTGTATAACCGCTGCCCATTTTACGTTCGGTACGGGCAAGTGCGTATTCTTCTGAGGTTTTGGGGTGTAAAAATACAGGAAAGTCTTTACCGACTTGCGTAAAGCCTTTAGCTAGCATTTGCGCTGGTGTTGCTCCTACCACAACATAATCACGTTCGGTAACGGTTCTTCCCAAAAGGGTGTCGCGTACCGCGCCGCCAACTAAATAAACCTGCATGTAACCTCTATTTTAAAATTTAACTCAGCCAATAGTTATTATTACAGAAGCAGATCGTATAAGCACACTTTGACTTCTGTTCACGCTCTGGTAGTTTAAATCGCGTTTTCAACTTCAACAGCGAATACCATGTATTTGAATTACTTTGGGTTAAGCGATAATCCGTTTTCAATCGCACCAAACCCCGATTACCTCTATATGAGCCCGCGGCACAAAGAGGCGCTAGCTCACCTTACTTTTGGGCTAAGTGAAAGTGGCGGTTTTGTTATGCTTACCGGCGAGGTAGGTACAGGGAAAACCACGGTTTCTCGTAAGTTATTGCAACAATTGCCAGATAACACCCAAGTAGCAATGATACTAAACCCAACGCTTTCTGCGCTGGAGTTGCTCGCCACGGTATGCGATGAACTTGGTTTACCGTACCAAGAAGAGAAAGCCAGCTTAAAATACTTCACCGATTTGATTTTATCTAAATTGGCAGAAAATCACCAACAGGGCATGAATACCGTGTTGATGGTTGATGAAGCGCAACATTTATTGCCAGAAGTGTTGGAGCAGTTGCGGTTACTCACGAATCTAGAAACCAACCGCGAAAAACTACTAAAAGTGGTATTAATTGGTCAGCCTGAATTACAGCAACTATTGAAGCGTAACGAGCTAAGACAGCTCGCGCAGCGTATTACTGCCCGGTATCATTTACTGCCCCTTACCGCCCCGGAAGTTAGTGCTTACATAGCGCATAGGCTTAGTGTGGCTCACGGTGATGTGAGTATTTTTAGCAAATCTACTTTGCGGGCAGTGCATCAAATAACCGGTGGTATTCCAAGAGTTATAAACTTGCTTTGCGATAGAGCATTAACGCTTTCTTTCACCAAACAACATGCCGTAGTGCAAAAGCCTATTTTCCTTGCTGCGGCACAGCAAATTCTTGGTGAAGATGTGGTCAGCCAGCGTATACAGGGTAACCGTAAATGGTGGCTTGCTAGCGCATTTGTAGTGGCTGTGTTTTGTGGCTATGGCCTAGGGAGTTTATATGTCTAACATTCTTAGTATTAGTGACCTAAAGCCCGGCATGGTGATTGTTAGAATTACGCAACAGAATGGCCCAGTTAAAATTCGAAAATCCGGCTTGGTCTCCAGTGATGCTATGGTGGAAGGCTTAGCAGAAATGGGGGTTCAGGAAATAGAAATAGATCCCGATCAAACCGTAGAGATTGCGCCTGCAGCTACAGCTGGCGTTGGACATCGAACGCAAACCCAAGCGCTATTACGTGGCCAGCACGATACCAGCGCAAAGTTCGACAAAACGCTATCTGACCAATTTAATCGCAGTTTGTTTTTGCCTACCGTGCAAGGGCTGCCTTCCATGTGGAAGGTATATGGTAAAGAGCTGGCGACTTACTCAGCGATTGTTGCAGGTGGTTTATGCTTAGGGTTTCTGATTGCCACGCGAGGGGAGTGGTGGCCTACCGTTACTGCGTCGGTTGTGGAATCTATTCGACCTGAAGCTCCAAACACCATTGGCATCTCGGAGCAAGGCTCCCAAGCGCTTGCACAAGCCCCTTCACAGTTACCTGCGCAAGTGAACTCTCAAGGCAGCGAACAAGGGGCTGAACAAACTACAGCGCCTGAAACTACGCCACTAATGGTGCCCAATGCATCTGAACAAGTATCAACGACTAGCGATAATTCACCTTCTGAAAATATCGCTTCGCAAGAAGATGGTTCAGATCGCATAGCGCAAGCCGCTAATACCAACCCAAATTCGCAGTCAGTGCCAAGCCAAGCACGGACGGAAAACCCATCACGGACGGAAAATCAGACGCGGTCGGGAAATCAAAATGACGCTGATGATACCCTCGACTTAGCCGCGGCTGAGGAAGAAGGGCGGGTGCTTAATTCTCAAGGTAACCAAGATGACAACAAGATTGAAGTATCGCCAGAACTGTTAGCGCGTTTTAATCAAGCGGTGGCAGCGCTTGATACTCAAGCTGAGAACAATGATTTTGAGCCGGAAACGAAAGTGACGGTACGAGATAATATTCAGCGTGTTGATCAGTTGCCTGTACGGCTATTAACGCGGTTGCCCTCTATGAATTTCAGTGCGCATATGTACGCTTCACGACCAGACGATCGTTGGGTGCGAGTGAATGGCATACAAATGAGTGAGGGTGATTGGATTGACGATAAAGTGCAAATTGTCAATATTGAAGCGCAGCAAGTGGTGCTAGGTTTTGAAGAAGAACTCTTCACCATGGCGGCGCTTACTGACTGGTAGTAAAGGCGCTAGGTAATGGGTATTGAAGTGAATGTTAATACCCTTGGCTTATAGTCAGGGTGCTCATTAGTCTGGCGCTTGATTTACCAATACGTCTTGAAAGAAATTCGACAAGTTCACGTTGAAATCATCGGGCCGCACGCCCGAAACAATTTCATCGTCATTATCACTTAAATCTAACCGAGTAATATCATCATATTGCTGGGATGGAACGCTATAAAATGTCATTACAATGGGACTCATTGTACTAAGTGGGTTTTGTTGGCTGACAATGGCAAGTTTCCCACTTTTTAGCCTAACAATTGAGCCTACAGGGTGCACTCCCATGCATGTGACAAATTGGCTAACCAAGGCTTGATCGAGGCTCTTATCTTCCGTTAATCGTTTGAGGGCCTGGGTGGGGCTAATACTTTCTTTGTGGGGACGATTGGACACCATAGCATCGTAGGTATCAATAATACCTGCAATGCGCGCAAATTCTGAAATTTCCATGTCTTTGAGTGCTTTAGGGTAGCCACTGCCGTCTATGCGTTCGTGATGTTGCGCAATAATCGATAACACTAAATCCGAAATATCACCGCACTGCTCCACAAGCTCAACACCAATATCAACATGGGTTTTCATCACTTCCCAATCTGCCGCTGACAAGTCTTGAACACTGTTGTGAACATCCATAGGTAACGACGACATGCCAACGTCCATTAACAATGCCCCTAGACTCGCTTGGTCTATGGTTCCTCTGTCATAGCCAAGAAACTGGGTAAACATGCCCATTAAAATACTACAGTTGATAGAGTGTTCTAGCAGGTAAGCGTTATTGTTTTTTATCAGGGTTAAGCAGGACAGGGCGTCCTTGTTATCAAATATACTATCGATAAGGCTCTGAGCTAGTTCTTTCACTAATTTTAAGTCGTTTACCGCACCACGATTAAGTGCAGATAAAAAACCGTTTTGTATATTTATCGCATCAAAGTAAAGCCCATTAGCTTCTTTCATTGCGTTTCTTGTAAGGCTATTTGGGGCTGGCGACTGCTCTTCTTTTACGTTAGTAGACGCTTGAACGATTGTTTCTGAAGTGGGAAGGGGAGCTGAGTCGGTTGCTGGTTCGTGAATAACAGACTTCTCGAAGTCTACTTGAACAATCTGTATCCCGCGAGATTTTAAGGTGTTGATGACCGTTTGATGTTTTATAAGGCCCTTTGAACGCATCCGTAAGCTGCCAGTTTGTTTAAGTACTTGGTTGATGTACATCCCTGGTTTGAGATCATCAATAGGTACTGCTTTCAGCATAAAGACTCCATTCAATTTTTTGAGCGATGTTAATTACTTACTAAAGTTAGGCGAAGTACGAGTACTTCGCCATCACTACGGCGCAAAATTCCACTGAACGATACTAAAGTTTAAACTTTACGTTTAAGAGTGAGTATTTTACAGCCAGTATTTAAATCCAAGCAGGTTGCTTAGCTTCGTAAGCCGAGATTTTGTCGGTAAGCTCAAGCGTTTGGCCAATTGCATCTAACCCTTTTAGCAAGTTAGTTTTATGGTGATCCGCAATGTCGAAGCTAAAGCTATTCTCACCAAAAGTTACAGTTTGCTCTGGTAAGTTAACCGTAATTTCTAGCGCTGGATTGGCTTCTACTGCTGCAAATAGCGCGTCCATTTCACTGCTGGCAAGCGCAACTGGCAACAATTGGTTGTTAATGCAGTTGCCGTAAAATATATCAGCATAGCTGGTGGCAATAATGGTCTTAAAACCAAAATCGTTCAGCGACCATGGCGCATGTTCACGGCTAGAACCACAACCGAAGTTTTCTCTGGTAAGTAGAATACTTGCACCGGCAAACTCAGGTTTGTTCAATGAGAACTCAGGGTTAGGTACTTTTTCTTCTAAATCCAAATAACGCCAATCGTGGAACAAGTGCTTTCCATAGCCCGCACGGGTTACACCAGTTAGAAACTGCTTAGGAATAATTTGGTCGGTATCTACGTTAGCTTGGTCTAGCGGTACCGCTGTACCTGTATGCGCGGTAAAACCTTGTGTTGTATCAGACATTATTTACTCCTGAAAATCTCTAACGTCGGCGAAACGGCCCGTAATAGCGGCGGCAGCTGCCATCGCTGGGCTAACCAAGTGGGTGCGTGCACCACGGCCTTGGCGGCCTTCAAAGTTTCGATTACTGGTTGATGCGCAGCGATCGCCAGCCACCAGTTTATCGTCGTTCATACCTAAGCACATAGAGCAGCCCGGCAAGCGCCACTCAAAGCCAGCATCGGTAAAAATTTTATCTAACCCTTCAGCTTCCGCTTGTTTTTTCACATGACCTGAACCCGGAACCACAATGGCGGTAACCGAATCGACCACTTTGCCGTTTTTAGCAATATGGGCAGCTGCACGTAAATCTTCAATACGACCATTAGTACAAGAACCGATAAACACATGGTTTACGGCAACATCGGCAAGCTTGTCGCCTGCTGATAATCCCATATAGCCCAAGGCTTTTTTAGCGCTTTCTTTTTCGATAGGATCAGAGAAGTCATCTGGGCCCGGCACGGGTGCATCAACACCAATAACTTGGCCTGGGTTTGTGCCCCAAGTAACCTGAGGTGCAATGTCAGCCGCTTCAAGCTCTACTACTGTGTCAAAGCTTGCGCCTTCTTCAGTGTAAAGGGTTTTCCAATAGGCTACTGCGTCTTCCCAGTCTTGGCCCTTCGGCGCATATTCACGGCCTTTAAGGTATTCAAAAGTAGTGTCATCTGGTGCAATTAAGCCTGCTTTAGCACCGGCTTCAATGCTCATGTTACACACGGTCATGCGCTCTTCCATGGTTAAACCAGAAATAGCTTCACCCGCGTATTCAATAACGTGCCCCGTTGCGCCTGCGTGACCAATTCTACCAATGATGGCAAGAATAATGTCTTTCGCAGTAATACCAACAGGAAGCGTACCATTTACCTTAATAAGCATGCTTTTCGCACGGCTTTGCTTAAGGGTTTGGGTGGCTAATACGTGCTCTACTTGAGACGTACCAATACCAAATGCTAGGGCACCAAATGCGCCATGAGTGGCAGTGTGTGAGTCGCCACATACTACTGTCATGCCCGGTTGAATTAGGCCTAGTTCAGGGCCCATAACATGCACAATACCTTGCTTTTGGTGGCCAACAGGGTACAGCTGGATACCGTGTTGTTCACAGTTATTCGCAAGGGTGTGAAGTTGAAGCGCATTTTGCGGGCCGCATGCATCTATCGCCAACGAGCGAGTAGAAATACTGTGATCCATCGTGCCTACTGTGCGCTCAGGACAACGTACTTTACGGCCTTTTTCATTTAAGCCAGCAAAAGCCTGAGGCGAAGTTACTTCGTGTATAAGGTGGCGATCGATATAAATTAAGCTGTCTTCGCCCAATTGATCGATAATATGTGCTTGCCACACTTTGTCGTATAAGGTCTTGGCCATGGTGTTAATTACTCCTGCGCCATTAATTGTTTTACTATTTCATCACCTACTTGTGAGGTGGTAGATGCGTTCTCTCGCTTATCATCAGGAAGGAGTTCGCCTGTAAGAACCCCCGCTTCTAATGTGGCAATAACCGCTTTTTCGATAGCGTCGGCAGCATCAGTTAGGTTCATACTGAAACGCAACATCATGGCGGCAGAAAGCACTTGTGCAATTGGGTTGGCAATACCTAAACCTGCAATGTCAGGTGCAGAACCACCCGCTGGCTCGTATAAACCAAAGCCATCTTCATTCATACTAGCAGAAGCCAATAAGCCCATAGAGCCTGTCATCATGGCACATTCGTCAGAAACGATGTCGCCGAATAAGTTTGAACACAGCATTACATCAAACTGCGCTGGGTTCTTCATGATTTGCATTGTCGCGTTATCAATGTAGATGTGGTCTAGTTCTACATCAGGGTAGTCTTTTGCCACTTCTTCAGTCACTTCGCGCCATAAGCGGCTGGTCAGTAATACATTGGCTTTATCGACTGAAGTTACTTTACCGCGACGTTTCTGCGCAGCTTCAAAAGCGGCAACTGCAATACGGCGAATTTCGCGTTTGCTGTAACGCATAGTGTCATAAGCAAACTCTTCTTCGCCTTCACCTTCGCGACCCTTGGGCTGGCCAAAGTAAATGCCGCTGGTAAGTTCACGAACCACCAACACATCTACACCCGATTTAGCAATGTCTTCACGCAGTGGAGACAAGGCTTCTAACCCAGGATAAATACGGGCAGGGCGTAAGTTACTAAATAAATCAAAGTGACTACGCAGTGTTAGTAACGCAGCGCGCTCTGGGCGTTGCTCTAACGGTAAGGTGTCCCACTTAGGGCCGCCAATACTACCAAATAAAATGGCATCGGCTTGCTCACAACCTAACAAGGTTTTTGAGGGCAGGGCTTCACCTTCAGTATCGATAGCATAACCACCGACAGGGTAGGCTGTGCGGTTAAATGCTACGTCGAATTTCTTTTCTACCGCATCTAAGACCTTGTTAGCCTCTTGCATTACTTCTGGGCCTATACCGTCTCCGGCTAATACGGCAATTGAGAACTGGCTCATTTAAACTCCTGCAACGCGTTCTTGTTGATTTTTCTGCTGGTCAATTTGATCAGCTAAATAAGTGTTGTTTAGTACGAAAATAAGGGCTTTAACACCAGCTTCAACAATATCGGTGGCAAGACCAATGCCGTGGAAACGACGCCCTTTATAAGTGGCGATTACACTTACTTGTGCTAGGGCATCGGCCCCTTCGCCTTTTGAATCTAATTTGAAGTCTACAACTTCAACATCTTCATGGCCCAAGATTGCTCTAATCGCATTGTATGCTGCATCAACAGGGCCGTTACCAATACTAGATTGGATAATCTCTTCTTCACCTACCTTCAGTTTAACCGTAGCGCTTGGAATAATTTCTCTTCCTGACGTTGCTTGAAGGTTCATCAATTGATAGTGAGCGTGGTCGTGCTTTTGCTTATCGAAGAATAATAAAGCTTCTAAGTCGTAGTCATAAACTTGGCCTTTCTTATCAGCCAACTTCAAGAAGGCGTCGTAAACCGCTTCTAAGTCGTAATCTTCTACCTTGTAACCCAATTCAGTTAAGCGATGCTTAATCACATGGCGTCCTGAACGAGAGGTTAAGTTTAGGTTGTTTTTATTAATACCTACACTTTCTGGTGTCATGATCTCATAGGTATTTTGCGCTTTTAATACACCGTCTTGGTGAATGCCCGATGAGTGACTAAATGCGTTCGCACCTACAATGGCCTTATTCGCTTGAACCGGCATGTTACATAATTGGCTAACCAACTTAGACGTACGCGAAATTTCTTGCGAATTGATGTTGGTGTTAATACCCAACATGGCTTGACGGGTTTGCAAAATCATTGCAATTTCTTCAAGCGAGGCATTACCCGCACGTTCACCAATACCGTTAATAGTACATTCAACCTGACGCGCACCTTGCTCTACCGCGGCTAGTGAGTTAGCTACTGCTAAGCCCAAGTCGTTGTGGCAATGTACAGAGATAATGGCTTTGTCGATATTTGGAACGCGATTAAACAACTGCTGAATAATGCCGCCGAATTCTGTTGGCGTTGTGTAACCTACCGTATCGGGAATATTCACCGTGGTAGCACCGGCATTAATGGCGGCTTCTACCATACGGCATAAATAGTCTATGTGAGTACGGCCAGCATCTTCACACGAAAATTCAACGTCGTCGGTGTATTTGCGAGCATGTTTAACTGCTGCAACTGCCATATCAACTACTTCATCGTGAGATTTACGTAGCTTTGCGCCAACGTGAATTTCTGATGTAGCAATGAAGGTGTGAATTCTAAATTGCTCAGCCACACTAAGCGCCTGTCCGCAGGCATCAATATCCCCTGCCAATGCACGAGATAAACCACAAACTACAGAATTCTTAACTTCTTTTGCGATCATTTGAACCGAGCGGAAATCACCAGGCGATGAAACAGGAAAACCTGCTTCAATGATGTCGACGCCTAAACGTTCGAGTGCTAGAGCGATCTGCAGCTTTTCTTTGGCACTTAGGCTTGCAGGCAAGGCCTGCTCACCGTCTCGCAATGTGGTATCAAAGATTTTCACTTGATTTGTCATAACGCTCTCTCGTTTATAAAAGTTAAAAAAAAACCCGTGCTAAGCACGGGTTTCTGTGTAATTAATCGCTGGTCGCAATCTACCCGTGCAGTCTTGCTGCCATAAGGAGTAGAGTTAGAAGAAAGCGATTGCGCATCATTTGCGTATTTTCTTTGCCGACCAGTTGATAGCGACAATGTACCGATCCACGCCTTTAAGGTCAACCTTTGATTCTAATAATGCGTATAAATTTTGGTTATAAATAATGGTTTTTTGAAAATAGGATTTCCATCCTACTTTTTGTTGTTATTTAACACTTTCATTTCACCTGCTTTGAATCCAGTGGGTAAAAAGCGGGTCGTTAGGATGTATATACTAATTTCATCAAATTGGTGAAGCGCTGGTATTGCCTATTCAATTAGCCAAATTGCGATGGAACAGCGAAATTTGCTGCTTAATCAAGGCGTATTGTTTTAGTGATTTTGATAGGGTAAATCACTTACTATCTTCTTGAGAGCAAAATGATGAAGCGCGCTATTTTTTCTTTAGGTTATTCGTTTCTTATCTTCACGTTTTCAACCATTGTTTTTGCAAAACCCTTTTCGAAAAATCTAACCGACTTCGAGTATCCCTTTGATGTTCACACTTTGACATTTGAATCTCAAGGGCGGGGATTGAACATGGCATACATGTATTTGCCGGCAGAAGAAGGGCAACCAACAGTACTGTTGTTGCATGGTAAGAACTTTGCCAGTAGTTATTGGGAAACGACAGCTAATTGGCTACACAATCAAGGATATGGGGTGGTTATTCCTGACCAAATTGGCTTTGGCAAATCAGATAAGCCGGTTAATTATCAATACAGCTTTGCAGCATTAGCGAATAATACCAAAGATTTGCTCACCTCTTTGAATCTAGACGATGTGATTGTGACAGGTCATTCAATGGGCGGCATGGTGGCATCGCGATTTGCACTGCTTTTCCCTGAAATGACGAGCAAATTGATATTAATCAACCCTATAGGGTTAGAGAATTATCTGCATTATGTTGAGTACAAAGATGTGGAATTTTTCTATCAAAATGAACTGAAAAAAACGCCTGAAGATATCGTTAATTATCAAAAGAAAAACTATTACGATGGTGATTGGAATAGTACCTATGCGGAACATGCTAGTTTTCTAACAGGGTGGATTGAAGGTGATGATTGGCCTCAGCTAGCCAAAGTGAGTGCGTTAACCTACGACATGATATTTACTCAACCGGTTATCGAAGAATTCGATAATTTACAAATACCTGTCACCTTAATTTTAGGTACACGGGATAGAACCGGACCTGGGCGAGGTTGGAAAAAAGAGGGCGTTACGCGAGAGTTAGGTCGTTACGATAAACTTGGCGCTGAAGTTAAAGCCCGCAACACTGCCATAACGGTGAAAGAGCTTGACGGTTTGGGGCACTTACCACACGTTGAAGCCTTTTCTCGCTTTATAAAGCGCTACGAAGAAGCGTTGGATTAAATACCGACACTGTGCAGGGAAGTATGTATCAAGGTAATCATTGCGTTGTTGTTAAAGCCTGCCATAGGTGTGCCTTAAATAAGAACTCGGCTTAACCTTTCAGGGTGAAATTTTTCCAGTTTATGTGAGTAGACAGACGCATTTCTCGCAATGAAAGTGCTCGAGGTGCTCCCTTCGATTTATGTCGCCACATATGTCCGCTGCACGCAGATGCCATAATTGCCGTCGTAGGTTTTAGAAGTTGCCGTTTTAATACCGCATTTGCGTCGGTGAAGCAGGGAGTGTCTTTTTCTGGGGTGTACTGATTGGTTTCAATCTCACTATGCGCCACCTCGCCGTCAAGAGAAAACCATCCGTGTTTATTAGTATGAAGCGTGTTTGTGGTGCGGTTCACGCTATCTATTGAGTCGAGCTCTATATGCATACCTTCTAGCGTAGTGATGCATATCGGTACAACCAAACCGTAATCTGCATATTGCCTATACCACTGATATTTTTTATCAATAGATTGGGTGATCCCAGGGCACTTTCCAGGTTGCTTGATAAACCAACTTCCATTGTGGGGATCGATGTCTAGCGGTGAGTTATTGTCAATGAGGTATCGCGCCACACTTCGAATATGGTGGGGCAGGCCGGCTAATCGGCGGCGCAGTATCGACACATTGGCTGGGCCCTTGTGCGCGATAAGCAAAAGCTCTCTTTCGTATAACGCAGTACAAATTTCAGTGAACTGTGGTTGTGCACCACCTAGCTCGCCTGAATTGCTAAAAAAGCCTGATTGTGTGGAAGACGTATGTCCGTCGGATGCCATAATACTGGTAAGACAATAAAAAAGACGCAATAAACCTACGTTAGCAGGATTTAGGCTGGGTATCCAGAAACCCAATGCTACCAACTAATAAATATAAGTCACAGTTTGGCAGCAGGAGAATTATAGGCTGCGTGACTGAATTAACAGCCTTGAAACGCTAACTAGTTTTTCTGTAATGAATGCCCACAAATGAAAGTATCTATCCCGCCAGCGTACGGCAACAATAGCCATTAACATTTTACATTACCAATCTAGTCGCATCGAATATATTTATATAAGCAATTAGTACTACCGCTTTCGAATTGGTCTTCATTTGACGAATCAATACTAAAGAATAATTATTTAATTTATCTCACGTTTTTTACCTAAAAAATAAACTCAAATTGCAGTCATTTATAGCTAACCGTCTGATAACTACAAATTAGTATCTGATTTGGATGGTGGGTGCTTTTATTGGTTAGTTGTTGTGTTGTTAATTGGCATTACAATTGATGTTAATGAATCTGTGTTTTTGAGTGATCAAAGGTTGACCAGTGTATGTTTTTCGTCTAGCTTTGTAATTATCTTGTAAGTGAAGTGTATCTTTAATGGTGCAGGGTGTAACCACACATAACTTAGCAACGCTGATTTGAAAGCCTAAAAGCTCGGTTCAAAACGCTGCAAGAGGAAACACACATTATCTAAGATTACCTTAGCGATTTTATCTGCAACATCGTTGAGTTTTGCCACTTCTACCCTTGCTCAAGACGCTCAACAAGAAGCTGAAAAAGACGTAGAAGTTATACAGGTTTCTGGTATTCGCGCCTCGCTTGCCAGTGCACTAAACGAAAAACGTTTTACAAACAATTTAGTAGAAGTCATTGAAGCTGAAGACATTGGTAAATTGCCTGACCAAAACTTAGCGGAAGTGTTAGAAAACATCACGGGTATACAAATTACGCGTGAAGCGGGTGTTGGAACAGGGGTTCAGATTCGTGGTACCGACGCTAACCGAACAGAAATAAACGGCGTATCTACAGTGGGTTCAGGCGCAGGCCGAAGCGGTATCGATTTTGAAGATGTGTCAGCAGCAATTATTGCCGGTTTGGAAGTTACCAAGTCACCAGATGCGAAAACAATTGAAGGTTCTGTTGGTGGTACCATCAACCTTAAAACAATTCGTCCTCTTCAATTAACTGAGAGATTGACGTCGATTCGTATTCAAGGTGAAAACAGCAGCTTGTCTACAGACAGTGGTTTCCAACCTCATCTTTCAGCGACGTTTGGTGATAACTGGGAAAACGATCACGGTAAATTCGGTGTGGTAGTGAGTGGTAGTTATTCGGAGCAAGATGTATCGGCGTTCAGACCACGTGCTGACCGAGATAACTTAATTGCATCAGATAGCGGCGTGGCCAGTGCGCAATCCTTCGATTTCCTACCCATTCAGTTTTTCGTACAAGATTATGATAACTACGAATATGAAACGAAAAACTTTGTAGGTACCTTTGAATGGCAGCCAAACGACAACACTAAGTTTTTCTTCGATGCAATCATCAATGACCAAGAACGTTTGCAAGAAAGCTCACGTGTTCAAGCGTCAGGCGTAAGTGCACTTAACGATATTTCAGTACCGGATGCCTTCGAAACGATTAATTTCGGTTCTTTAGGTGGCACTGATTTAGGTTCAATGCAGGCTGCTCTTCGCGGTGTCATTCCAGTCAATCTTGATAACGATGACGACGATCCTAATCTTCGTTTGTCTACCGATACAAACTCTCGTATTACAGAGAGCCAAATCTTTAGATTAGGTGGTGAGTGGCAAGGCGAGAAATGGTTTGTAAGTGCTGAAGTTGCCTCTTCATCTTCAGATACTACCACTCCTAGCTTTAATACTACCCTTAACTTTATCAACCCCAATGCACCGCTAGATGCTGGTGGTGGTAACGACAACAGTGTTCCGTTTGAATATGACTTATCTGGCGGTTCATTAGCGTTCGGAATTGCTTCTGGTGCAGAATACGCACCAAAAGTAGAACAGCTTTTAGACCCTGCTAACGTTGTTTTACGTGATGTGAATATAGGTAGAGATACCACTGAAAACTCAGAAGATGCGATCCGTTTTGATTTTTCTTATTACGTAGACTCGATGATCACGTCAGTTGACTTTGGTTATCGCTACAATAAATCAGCGAGCACCCGTGACGATGTTAACACCAGTGTTGGTTTAAGAAGTATGGAAGACAGCCCTCGAGGTGATTTGTTCTCTGAATTACTAGTCGCTGGGCCTAATAACTTCAACGATGCGGATGGTCGCGAACTTTACGTTAGAGATTTCTTAATCATTAACCCTGAATTAGTGGCTTCAGATCCAGATGGCGTATTAGCTACACTACAACAAGCTATGGACGCACACGGTTCGACGGCTACATTGAATGCGCCAACATCAAGTTCATCAGGTTTCTTCGACATCGAAGAAGAAACACATGCACTTTATGCGCAAGCAAACTTTGAATATGAGATGTTCCGCGGTAATTTTGGTTTGCGTTATTTGCAGACAGACGTTACCTCTGTAGGTAACTCAATTACTGTTGACGGTGATGGAAACGAATTGGTATCGCAAGTAACTAATACCGGTGATTATGATTTCATTCTACCTCGGTTAAATATTGTTGCTGATGTGGCTGATGATGTTGTCCTTCGCTTCGGTGCCGGTAAAGATATACGCCGCCCTGACTTCGACGACTTATCTACTTCAGTAACATTTAGCACAAGCCCTAACCCAAATGTAGCTATCGGTAACCCTGGTTTAGAGCCTGAAGAAGTAACCTCTTTCGACTTAGCGGCAGAATGGTACTTTGCTGAAGCGAGCGTGTTAAGTGTTGGTATATTCCATAAAACACGTAAAGCGCTTCATGTTGACCAGATTGTAAGTGCATTTGAAGATCCAGTAACAGGTTATCGTGATCTTACCGACCCTTGTGAAGGTGGCGGTGTGTTTAACCCAATTGCTGATATCAACGTTTTTGGACCTGAACTAGGCACAGGTATTTGTGTAGGTACAGAAACTAAGATTAACGACGCTGGCGAAACCACGCAAAAAGGTATCGAAATTGCGGTTCAATATGACCTTTCAGGTTTTGAAAAAGAACTTGGTTGGGCTTCAGGTTTCGGTGTACTTGCTAACTACACGATTCAAGAGTTCGATGGTGGTGATTCAGAGAATACAGCCACTAGTCGTGCGGCAAATGTATTTGCAGCTTCTACGGGTATCGATGATATTGAAGTGTCAACAGTTCAAGGCTTACTAAACTTATCTGAAAATGCCTATAACTTTACCTTGTACTACGAGAAGTTTGGTTTGTCAGCCCGTATGCGTTACACATGGCGTGAAGCGTACCGCTCGGACGACTTCGGAAGCACATCTAGTTTCCCTTGGGGTTTCCCAGTAGTTCAGGAAGACCGTGGTCAGCTTAACGCTAGCATCAACTACGACGTGAACGAAGACTTGAACATAGGTATTGAGGCGGTAAACATTACTGAATCAGAAGTTGAGCAGTCTTGTATTAATGAAGGTGCACTGTTGTGCTTCCAAGGTCTTACCGACCGCCGAGTGACTTTAGGTGCTAACTACCGCTTCTAAATAGCGTGTAGCTTCGCTAACAACACTAAAATTGAAATACCCCAGCACGAGCTGGGGTATTTTTTTGTCTTAAATTAAGCTCGCTAGTCCTTAATTATTGTCATCTTTTTTGAAAGGGACGTTATTGAAGGAGCATTATTGAAAGGGTGTTAGGAAAAGGCTTCAAGCAGACACAAAAAAGCTGCGTTAAGAGACCATAAAATATGGGCCTTAACACAGCTTTCAATTAGATAAGTAATAAGCGCTTATTTAATATAAGCGCGTGCTATTACTGACCTTTAATTTCAGAGCGACCTTTATAAGTTGCAGCATCACCTAGCGCTTCTTCAATGCGAAGAAGTTGGTTGTACTTAGCAACACGGTCTGAACGACATAGTGAACCAGTTTTGATTTGGCCAGCCGCAGTACCTACTGCTAAATCAGCAATAGTGGCGTCTTCTGTTTCGCCTGAACGGTGAGAGATAACAGCCGTGAAGCCTGCATCTTTCGCCATCTTAATTGCGTTCAAGGTTTCAGTTAGTGAACCAATTTGGTTGAACTTGATAAGGATTGAGTTACCAATACCGTTATCAATACCACGCTTAAGAATCTTGGTGTTAGTTACAAATAAGTCGTCGCCAACAAGTTGTACTTTTTCGCCAATTTTATTGGTCAAACTTGCCCAACCGTCCCAATCACTCTCGTCTAGACCATCTTCAATAGACACAATAGGGTACTTGTCAGAAAGGTCAGCTAGGTAATCACCAAAGGCTTCAGAATCGAAGCTCTTGTCTTCACCAGACAATACGTATTGACCATCTTTGTAGAATTCAGATGCCGCACAATCGAGTGCTAGCGTAATATCTTCATTCATTTTGTAGCCAGCGTTTTCTACTGCTTCAACGATAACCGCTAGCGCTTCAGCGTTAGAGCTAAGGTTTGGTGCGAAACCACCTTCGTCACCAACAGCCGTGTTTAGGCCTTTAGCAGAAAGTACTTTCTTCAGTGAATGGAAAATTTCAGCACCCATGCGAAGGGCTTCTTTGAAGCTCTTTGCGCCTACTGGCTGTACCATGAATTCTTGAATGTCTACGTTGTTGTCAGCGTGCTCACCACCATTGATGATATTCATCATAGGTACTGGCATCGAGTATTGACCAGGAGTGCCGTTAAGATCTGCAATGTGCTCGTAAAGGGCAACGCCTTTCTCTAAGGCCGCTGCTTTAGCTACTGCTAGCGATACCGCTAGAATGGCATTTGCACCATGAGTTTCTTTATTTTCTGTTCCGTCTAGGTCAATCATGATAGCGTCAATATCAGCTTGTGCTAGTGCGTCTTTACCTAAAAGCGCAGGGGCAATTTCATCGTTAATAGCGGCTACGGCTTTCATTACGCCTTTACCTAAATAACGAGACTTGTCACCGTCACGAAGTTCTAATGCTTCGCGGCTACCTGTTGAAGCACCAGATGGAGCAGCAGCACGGCCCATAACGCCTGATTCTAAGTACACATCGGCTTCAACGGTAGGATTACCGCGTGAGTCCAAAATTTCGCGACCAATAATGCGACTAATTTTCGCCATGTTTTTTCCTTAACAATTGTTTGGAAACACAAACGGGAGCAAGTGTTCCCTTATTAGAAATTAATGATTCTCTTTTTGATACTGTCCAGCAGCAGCGACAAACCCTTTAAATAATGGGTGTCCATCACGAGGGGTTGACGTAAATTCAGGGTGGAATTGACCCGCGATAAACCAAGGATGGTCAGGTATTTCGATAACTTCTACAAGTCGTTTATCAGTGGACAAACCACTTACCTTTAACCCTGCGGCTTCAATTTGTTCACGAAGGTTGTTGTTAACTTCGTAACGATGACGGTGGCGCTCGTAAATTTCAGCACTGCCATACATTTCATGCACCTTAGTGCCCTCAATTAAGTGGCAAAGCTGACTGCCTAAGCGCATAGTGCCGCCGAGGTCTGAATTTTCACTACGTATTTCTGTGGTACCTGCTTCATCAAGCCATTCTGTAATTAAACCAACAACCGGATACGGTGTCTCAGGATCAAATTCAGAACTATTGGCATCTTCCATACCCGCTACATTACGCGCAAACTCAATAAGCGCTACCTGCATACCTAGACAAATACCTAAATAAGGCACTTTGTTTTCACGGGCATAGCGTGCAGTGGCAATTTTGCCTTCGATACCGCGCTCACCAAAACCACCAGGCACTAATATAGCATCTAGTTTTTCTAAAATTTGCGCGCCTTTACTTTCAACGTCTTGAGAGTCGATATAGTGGATATTTACGGTTAAACGGTTCTTCAACCCAGCATGTTTAAGGGCTTCGTTAACTGACTTATAAGCATCCGGCAATTCAACGTATTTACCAATCATACCGATGTTAACTTCAGCAGTAGGGTTAGACTCTGCATAAAGTACCTGTTCCCATTCTGATAGGTCGGCTTCTTTACAGTCTAAACCAAAACGGTCTACCACAAGCTGATCCATTCCTTGCGCTTTAAGTGCTGCTGGAATGCGGTAGATGCTGTCTACGTCTTTAAGCGATATGACCGATTTGTCGTTTACGTTAGTGAACAACGCAATTTTAGAACGCTCAGTCGATGGTAATGCGCCTACAGAGCGGCACACTAGAATGTCTGGCTGAATACCAATCGAACGAAGCTCTTTCACTGAGTGCTGGGTTGGTTTCGTTTTTACTTCGCCTGAAGCTGGCATATAAGGCACTAAGGTTAAGTGCATGTACATCGCTTTTTCTCGACCTAGTTCGGTGCCTAGTTGACGAATTGCTTCTAAGAAAGGTTGTGATTCGATGTCACCTACCGTTCCACCAATTTCAACAATAGCCACATCGTGGCCTTCAGCGCCTTCAACCACACGGCGCTTAATTTCGTTGGTAATGTGTGGAATAACCTGAATAGTGGCGCCTAAGTAGTCACCTCGACGTTCACGTTTTAGTACTTCTTCGTATACCCGTCCGGTAGTGAAGTTGTTACGCTTGGTCATACGGGTGCGAATGAAACGCTCGTAGTGACCAAGGTCAAGATCGGTTTCTGCGCCATCATCGGTAACAAATACTTCGCCATGTTGAATAGGGCTCATGGTGCCTGGGTCGACATTAATATACGGGTCGAGTTTTAACATGGTGACGGTGAGCCCGCGAGCTTCAAGAATTGCGGCTAACGACGCAGCGGCAATACCTTTACCTAGCGATGAAACTACACCACCGGTGACGAAAATATAATTTGTCATGCGAAACCTAGAACGTTGAGTTGTATTGGGTAAATATGAGTGTAGTTTAGGAACTAAACTACCCATACTTTGGACGGGTTAATAGTATACGCAAGTTAGTGTGAGCAAACAATCTGTTTGCCCACACAATCGCTTCTTTTACCTATTTGAGCGTGGCTTTCGCCGCAAGCGCTGTTTTTTATGACTGACTTAAACGCTTGAGCGTGTAAATAAGGTCTAGTGCTTGGCGTGGTGAAAGTTCATCTGGGGATAAATTTTCCAACGCTTCTACAACCGGATGGGGTTTATCTGGGAACAACAGTTGTGACTGAGATTGTAAGGAACCATGCGCCGTTGACGCTGCTTTTTTGTTGGCGCGTCTATCGTGCTGCTTGCCAGTTTCATCCCCAATGTTAGATGATTTATCAGTTTTAATATCAGCACTGGATTCAGTTTCAGAAATAAGATGCGCGTTTTCCAAAATAGCGAGTTTTTGCTGCGCCGCTTTAATAACCGGCTTAGGTACACCTGCAAGTTGTGCAACCTGTAAACCAAAGCTTTTACTCGCCGCGCCATTTTGTACGCTATGCATAAACCGGATGGTGTCGTCGTGCTCTACCGCATCCAAATGAACATTAACTACACTTTTCTCGGAATCAGGTAACTCGGTAAGCTCAAAATAGTGAGTTGCAAATAAGGTGTAAGCATTCAGTTTTTGGGCGAGGTAGCTGGCGCACGCCCATGCGAGCGATAAGCCATCGTAAGTACTGGTACCGCGGCCAATCTCATCCATTAACACTAACGAATGCTCGGTGGCATTGTGCAGAATGTTGGCGGTTTCCGTCATCTCTACCATGAAGGTTGAGCGACCAGATGCTAAATCGTCAGAAGCGCCAATACGAGTAAATATTCTATCAATTTTACCAATATGGGCGTTTTGTGCGGGCACATAGCTGCCAATATACGCGAGCAGCGCAATTAACGCGGTTTGGCGCATGTAGGTTGATTTACCGCCCATGTTAGGGCCGGTAATAATAAGCATGCGCTGGCTATCGTTAAGTGTTAATGGGTTAGCAATGAACGGGTCTTTCATAACCTGTTCCACCACAGGATGCCGACCTTCTTCGTAGGTCAGCGCGCTTTCCATACTTAACCTTGGGCGATACCAATCCAGACTTAACGCGCGCTCGGCAAAACAGCATAATACGTCGAGTTTGGCCAATGCTGCGGCCGTTTCAATTAGCGCATTTAGGCTTGGCGCGACTTCATCGAAAAGTGCTTCATAAAGCTGTTTTTCGAGGGCTAGCGCACGACCTTGACTGGTAAGTACTTTATCTTCGTGCTCTTTAAGTTCTGGGGTAATGAAGCGCTCAGTATTCTTAAGCGTTTGCCTGCGAATATATTCGGCGGGCGCTTTATCGCTATTGGCACGACTAATCTCGATAAAGAAACCATGAACCCGGTTGTAGCCTACTTTTAGGGTTGAAATGCCTGTGCGTTCACGTTCGCGTTGCTCCATGGCGTCAAGATAATCAGTAGCACCTTGAGACAATTTTCGAAGCTCATCTAATTCGCTATTAAAGCCTTCAGCAATAACCCCGCCATCGCGAATAACCACAGGCGGGTTATCGATAATCGCGTTATTTAATAAAGCTTGTAGCTCTGGATAAGTACTGGCGGCCTGTTTTAATTCATTTAGCTGTGCAACGTTATACGCCCCCAACGCTTCCTGAAGGTCGGGCAGGGTATTCAACGCGTTTTTAAGTCTAGCGAAATCCCTGGGCCTTGCTGAACGTAATGCCAAACGTGCCATTATGCGTTCAATATCGCCAATCGTTTTTAAATGACCGCGAATAGCATCTGGCTCATTATCGATAAGTGCTTCAATGGCATCTTGACGGTTATGCAACTCGTGCTGATCGGTAATAGGCGAGTGAATATAGCGTTGTAGTAACCGGCTACCCATGGCGGTAGTGGTCGTATCCATCACGCTAAACAGGGTATTTTCAATGCCGCCGGCTAAATTGTGGGTAAGCTCTAGATTTCTGCGGGTAGCAGCATCTAATTGTACGCGGCTGTCTTGCTGTTCTTTTTGAATACGGCGAATATGGGGAAGGGCTGTACGCTGGGTATCTTTCACATATTGAAGCACACAACCGGCGGCGCCAATGCCTTTGGTTAAATCTGATACCCCAAAACCCGCCAGTTCTTTCGTTTGAAACTGAGCAGTTAATTGTTCTGTGGCCGTATCGATATCGAATTCCCACTCGGGGCGACGACGCAAGCCTTTTCGCTGTTCAATCAAGGGTAAGCTTTCAAAGCCTTCAGGATAGAGTAGTTCTGCAGGATTAATTCGTTGAAGCTCACCTAGCAAGGCATCATCGGTGTCGCATTCAACCACTACAAACCGGCCACTGGTTACATCTAATGTAGCCACGCCGTAGTGCATACTGTGACCGCAAACTGCCGCTAGTACATTATCGCGGCGTTCTTCTAATAAGGCTTCATCGGTAACCGTACCTGGGGTAACAATGCGCTGAACTTGGCGTTCGACAGGACCTTTACTTGTAGCTGGATCGCCAACTTGTTCGCAAATCGCCACTGACTCGCCCATTTTCACCAACCGGGCTAAATAGCTTTCAACCGCGTGGTAAGGAACGCCAGCCATAGGAATAGGATCGCCACCAGATTTGCCCCGTGCGGTTAACGATATATCAAGCAGTTCTGCGGCTTTCTTGGCATCATCGAAAAACAACTCGTAAAAGTCGCCCATACGGTAAAACATAAGAATGTTAGGGTGCTGCGCCTTTATCGTTAAATACTGGCGCATCATAGGAGTGTGTGATTCCAAAAAATGCCTCGTGCTTTTTATTGCTGCTACTTGCGATAACTCAATTTGTTATATTAACAGAAGAATTATTAACAGAAGAGTGATTAAAAGAGCAGGAGTGCTAAAATAATCACTTTTCGTATTTGCTGTGTATTATTGATACGAGTATGGAATTTTCAACCATTTCCTGAACTCATTAGTTAAATGATAGCTCTCACCAATAAGTACATCGGCACAGCCTAATGCTTCAAATTAATGCTTTAACGGCCGAAGCTGATAATAGCGCTGATAGCGATAAAGGACATTCATGGTATCTGACAATATAACAGAGATGGTGACGGCGCTGGGTAATGCGCTTCGCCGTAAAGGCTGGACGGTTTCAAGCGCAGAGTCTTGCACCGGGGGCGGCGTTGCGTTCGCCTTTACCAGTATTGCTGGGAGTTCGGATTGGTTTAATCAAAGTTGGGTGACGTATTCAAACGACGCAAAAATACGTGAATTAGCTGTAAAGCCAGAAACTCTAAATGCACATGGCGCGGTGTCAATGCAGACCGTTGAAGAGATGGCGGCGGGCGTTAAGCACAAGAGCGACGCGAATGTCGTGGTAACCGTAAGCGGTATTGCAGGCCCAGGTGGCGGCAGCGAAGAAAAGCCTGTGGGTACTGTTTGGTTTGGGTTTATCTGTGGTGCTAAGTCAGAAACGATTAAGCAGGTTTTTGCTGGAGACCGAGAGACTGTTCGTCTGCATGCAATAGAATTTGCGATTACCCATCTATTGGCGATGTTGGCTGATTGAACAGACGGTCATCTAAGATGCTGCCAATAAGAACCCATTAAGCAAAATAAAATGAAAACTCAGGTTGAAACTGTATGCTTGTACAGTATAGAATGCACGCAACACTTGGTAAGGTGTCGGTAAGCAAATGTTGATGCAATGAATGCTAGCTGTATAGATGAATAATACTGTTAGTAAAGATAGCTAGTATAAATAGCAAAGGCAGCTTCAACAAAGACATCACCAACTAAAGAATTTAACCGCTAATCCTAGAGGATATTGACGTGGACAGTAATAGATCTAAAGCTTTAAGTGCCGCACTTGGGCAAATTGAAAAGCAGTTCGGTAAAGGCGCTATTATGCGTTTAGGCGACAACCAAGCGATGGACATTGAGGCTATCTCTACTGGTTCACTCACCATTGATATCGCTTTGGGCATAGGCGGTTTGCCATGTGGTCGTGTGGTAGAAATTTACGGACCTGAAGCCTCGGGTAAAACGACACTTACCTTGCAGGTAATTGCAGAGGCTCAAAAGAATGGTAAAACCTGTGCCTTCGTAGATGCTGAGCACGCACTTGATCCAATTTACGCGTCGAAGCTAGGTGTAAACATCGATGAGCTTTTAGTTTCTCAGCCTGATACGGGTGAACAAGCGCTTGAAATTTGTGACATGCTGGTTCGTTCTGGCGGTGTTGATGTCGTTATTGTTGACTCGGTTGCTGCCCTTACGCCAAAAGCGGAAATTGAAGGCGACATGGGTGACTCACACGTTGGTTTGCAAGCGCGATTAATGTCGCAAGCATTGCGTAAACTTACCGGTAATATCAAGCGTTCAAATACCTTGTGTATCTTCATTAACCAAATTCGTATGAAAATTGGTGTAATGTTCGGTAGCCCAGAAACAACAACCGGTGGTAACGCACTTAAGTTCTACTCTTCAGTACGTTTAGATATCCGCCGTATCGGTGCGGTCAAAGAAGGCGATGAGGTAGTAGGTAACGAAACTCGCGTTAAAGTAGTGAAAAACAAAGTAGCACCGCCATTTAAGCAAGCTGAATTCATGATTCGCTACGGCGAAGGTATAAGTAAAGAAGCTGAGCTTATCGACTTAGGTGTTAAGCAGAAATTGGTTGATAAGGCCGGTGCTTGGTACAGCTACAAAGGTGATCGTATCGGTCAGGGTAAAGCGAACGTAATGAAGTTCCTAAAAGAAAACCCAGCTATTGCCGATGAGATTGAAAAACAAATTCGCGCTGAGCTACTTTTACCTAAGACAGTGAAAGTAGAAGAAGCACCTGCTGCAGAAGATGATCAGCAGTAGCTACTAAACTGACTATAAAATAGCGCATTTGTGTTATTTAAAAGCCCACCAAATGGTGGGCTTTTTTGTGTTCAAAAAACATACTTTTTAACACTTTAATTCTATATCTTGGATTGAATTAAAATAAAAAAACAGTAAAGCTGTAATAAAAATAGAAAGGCAAAGACTAGTACTGTAAGCATTCGATTTAAATAATAAAAAAAGGGAAGGGATAATGATTGATATATCTAGTCTTGCTAAACGCTTTGAGGTGGAGAACCCCAAAAAGCTAAGTGAGCAAGAGAAAAAGGATCCACGATTAAAAGGGCGCTACTTTCAATCAGTGAAAGATGTATCGTTTTCATGTGGTCAAGGAGAAGTGCTTGGTTTGCTTGGCCCTAACGGAGCAGGAAAAACCACTACATTACGCATGCTTTCAACCGCACTTAAGCCAGATAGCGGCACCGTGGTAATTGATGGTGAAGACGTGCTAGCCAACCCAATAATTGCGCGTAAAAAAATAGGTTTTCTGTCTAGCTCAACTGGTTTATATGGCAGGCTGACTGGGCGAGAAAATATTGCTTATTTTGGCGAATTACACGGCATTACTAAAGCGATAATTTCTGCACGTATTGAAGAAATGGCTGACTTACTCGACATGCAGAGCTTTTTAGACAGACGGGCAGAAAACTTCTCATCTGGTATGAAACAAAAAACAGCCATTGCCCGCGCTGTTATTCATGAACCTTCCTTAGTTGTGCTTGATGAGCCTACTACAGGCTTAGATATTATGGCCACCTCAACAGTGATGGACTTTATTCAGCGCCTTAAAGATAAAGGAACGCCAGTTATCTTTTCTACCCATCATTTGGATGAAGTTCAAATGCTTTGCGACCGTGTAACGGTGATTAATCAAGGCGAAAGTGTATTTAACGATTCCCTTGCCGCTTTTAGTGCGCTATCTGACGGACAAATGCATAAAAGCTTTTTGCACACTTTAAAAATGAATACAGCGGAGGTGGGGCAATGTGGTTAATTTTTAAAAAAGAATTCAAAGAGTTATTGCGCGACCGTAAAACTATTATTTTCATGATTGTGTTGCCTTTACTGCTTTTCCCATTAATTTTCGGTGTCGCCATGTTTTTCATGAATTCCGCCGCTGAAAAGGCCGAAAACGTTGTATTGAAATATGCCATTGTGGGCGAGCAATATGCGCCAGAGATGTCGCAACAATTCGCTAATGAAGCTGACAAATTTACGATGGTGGATATCCAAGGTGAAGCTGACTATGCCAAGCTCATTAAAGATGAAACACTAGACTTTGTTCTAGTTATCCCAGAAACCTTTAACAACGAGGTGCTCACTTCTGGTCAGCATAAGCTGCAATTGTATTTAAATGACGCAGGCTTAAATAAAGTGTTAGGAAGAGTGTCTGAAATTGTCGATGTTTACACTGATGAATTTCAAAAAACGGCCTTTGCTAATTTAGGACTGAATGAGTCACAGCAGCAAGCGTTACTCGCGCCTATTGTCATTGAAAAAGAAAACATAGCGGATGATCGTGAAGTATGGGGTGAACGCTTGGGCGGGTTATTACCTTATTTCATTTTCATTTTATGCCTACAAGGTGCTATGGCACCAGCATCAGACTTAGGTGCGGGTGAAAAAGAGCGGGGTACGCTAGAGACACTATTAATATCGCCGATGGAGCGTTATAAACTGGTATTGGGAAAATTCTTTACCATCGGTGTCGCGGGTCTAATTACAGCACTTATCACCGTATCTTCCATGGCCATATGGGGCATAGTTTTGTCTCAAGGGTTGGCAATTGAATTTGTAGCAGAGGTGATGGCGATGATTGGCATCATTGATTTTGTGCTTATCTTTTTAATGCTAATTCCGGTGGTGGCAATATTTGCCGCGGTCTTATTGTCTCTTTCTATTTATGCTCGATCATTTAAAGAAGCCCAAAGTTATATGGGGGCACTTGTTATGGTAGTAGTTTTCCCTGTGTTAATTGCAATGATGCCGGGGGTTAAATTAGAAGGTGGTTGGATTTGGGTGCCACTCACCAATGTGGCATTAGCGATGAAAGAGTTATTCAAAGGCACTATGGATTATTTTGCCTTGTTCGGCATATTTACTTCTACAGTCGCCATCGCCGCAGCACTCATTGCATTTTGTGTGTACTGGTTTAATAAAGAGAAAGTACTATTTAGATAGTAGGGTAAATCAACCCAACATAACTTAAGATGAAAAGCAGCGACTTTGATAATTTCAAAGTCGCTTTTTATACCTCATAATTTATATGCTTAACCACACCTTCCCAGCCGGGCGGTATTTTTCCTTGCAGTACATAGGAATACGCTAACAGTTCGGCGATAACAAAATACAACGATTCGGGAATATCTTGCCCTAAATCTAAGGTGCTAAGCACTTCGCTAAGATAGGGGTCTTCATGAATGAGAATGCCAGACTCTTCGGCCATGGCGATAATCGCTTCTGCAAGGTCACCGTAGCCTTTTGCGACAACTTTTGGGGCTGTTTTTTTATCGCCACCATCATACTTAAGCCCAATCGCACGCTTTGCTTTCTCACTCATACTCGTGTCTCAAAAATTTGATGTGGGCGTTTATTCAGTGTTTCAGGAATATGACCCCGCTGAAAACTCATTTTCTCGGCATTCAGCCCTAAATCAGCCAATCGTCGTTCTAAAAACGGCAAGGTATCAGCAACCCGAGTCAGTACGGTTTCGTTGGAAGTATAAAGGTCGATGGTAATGGTATCGGTGTCTATCTTGGATTTAGCGAGGAGTTGGCCCGCATCACCGATATCTAGCTTCATTGTGACATTCCATAAACGTTTCTCGCCATCTTTGTCTTCTTTTCCGTGTTGTCGATCTGGCTCTCTTTGCACTAAAAGTTCAGCCGGTGCGTAATGTTGAGATACAGAAGGTAATGCATAGAAAAAACTATCTTGCCCCTGAACCCGGTTTTCGGCTTGAGCCACTTTGCTGTGTTGATGGTTCGCTAATAAGGTTTTTAAATTAGCCAGTAAGTTTGTGCGACTATCAAGATTGGCAACATCTTGCGCAACACGGCTAGAGGGGGCAGAACCAGAGGTATTCGTTATTGTTTTACTTATAATGCTATCAGGTGAATCAATTTGTACTTTGAGAGATGGCTGTCTCGATAGTGCTCTACCCGCTAAAGACAGTTGTAACAATGCCACTAAACCTTGTACAAAATTAGATGCGGCAATGGGGGACGTCAATGATAACGGCGTTACCGCGATAGCGGGAGCGTTGAGTAAACCATGAATGCGCGACGCTATAGATGAATCGGTATTATTTTGAGTCGCCTGCATGCTCTGTTGGGTGTTTGGCGTTGAGGTTTTTGCCTCTACACTATTTTTATCTATATCTTGTGGACCAGTAACTTGATTTGCAGTTTTATCGTTTGTAGTGGGGGTATTTGAAGCTGCCCCAGTGTGATTACCTAGCGTATCTTTACCTTGAGTAGCAGTACCTTGAGAGGCATTGCTCTGCGTAACATTACCGCGAATGCTGTTCCCCGAGCCACCGAGCAAAGCTATTAGCTGAGAAATGCCTTTTCGTAAACTGTTATCCGCGTTACCTGTATTAACATCCCCAGCGCCCGTTTTTAAACCAACAGTATTGTCATTTGTAAAAGCGTTAGTCTCTTGGCTCGAGTTAGGTGAAGCAGGTGTGGTAGTTGCATTCGATACCTGCGGTGCTATTAATGGTCTAGCACTGGGCAATGCGTTGCTGTTTATGCCTGTAATTTGCTTTGCTATTTGACTTAATACGGCAGTGGTTTTATCGCTGCCTTCTGCAGTCCCGCTAAGTATTGATGTCAATTGTGTTAGCGCTTGTTGAGTGGACCCCGTCTGGCTAAGTAATGCTCGAGATAAAGTAACAATAGCCTTGTGAACATCGGTCCCTTGAATCGAAGCTCCTTTGCTATCTACCGCAGTTGAAAATTCTGGTGACAACGTAATTGATGACGAATTGGAAGCATGATTAGCACTGCCTGCTTTTGCTCGTTGAACTACATTTTCACTACCATTTTCCGAAGCTTTTCCTGTGGTATCAGTCAAATTGGAACTATTTCCAGCCGTTTTTTCAATCCCTTTTCCAATCCCTTTTCCAACTATTGCTCCCACAGGAATAGCTAAAGCGCTAAGTTTGGTGGTAAGTTGCTCTGAAGCTCTTGGAATGACAGCACCGCTATCGGATGTAGGGAACGTCAATACTGCCTGACTGGCAGCGGAATACGATGTTAACGTATTGCCCTTAAGGCTGAGCATAGATACTTGCTGCAAGGTGTTTTGTGTTTGAATGTTAGGCAGAAGCTTAGCGATGGCATCAGGTACATTTCCGTTAACCGGGGTACCATGTCCAAAGGCGACACCTTGGGAACGCAATGCATTGGTGAGCACAGTCGTAATTTTGCTGTCGGTCACTGATAAAGGGGCGGTTTGTAACGTGGAAGCTGCTGATTGAGTACCTTGACTCGCTAAGTTTGCTTGTTTCGCTGAGGTTATTGAAACAGTTAATTTACCGGTATCACCAGGCACTTGATTAAGTGAGAGTGAAACCAGCTTGCCATTGTTTTTGATATCGGCGCTCAATTGCGCAGCGGCGTCAGGCTTTAGTGATAAATTTAACGGCTGACCATCTGCCAGCGTTAGACTCAGTTGATTACTCGTTAATTGCGTAACGGTTGCTTGCACGTCAACACGCATGCTTTGTTGTGGTGTCGGCATAGACGCCAGCATTGTCGCTAGAGAAAGTGAAAGGGTTTTAAGCTGCATCGCGGTAACTTGACTGGTACTCATGCCTGTTTCAGTGCTAATAAGGGCAGCTTGAGTTACTCCACCTTGGCTGAAAGAGGTTAATTGAGGGCGCTGTGGCGGCAATAAATCTGCGCTTTTCAACAGTGAAACCTGTGTTGCCGGTTGCCCTTGCGTTTGAATAGCAAGTATCTGTTCAGGCAATCGCGCCACCGTTACCTTTGCGGCGGTATCGAGCGCCGCAGCTTGGGATAAATTATTCAACACGGATGCTGCCGACGATTTCGACCCTGAAGTATCCTGAGTAATGTTTGAAAGCAGTGCGCTTAACTGTGATGTCATATGGAGCTTATCGGCCAGGGGGGCGACGAGTTTAATCCGTAATGGAAAGTATAGGTAATAAGCGGGGCATATCACCGTGTTTGTTGTTGAAGTAAATCATATTTAATCATAATTCGCGACTGCGAAAGAAACTTACTGTGATAAACTACGCCGGTTTTGAACAGTGAATAGCAAAGGGGCGTGTGTGTCCGATTTATGTGCATCTGGACTAACTTGCATAAAACGCGATCGTGTTTTATTTGACGATTTTTCGTTAAATCTTAATGCAGGGGAATTAGTATATTTGCGTGGGCCTAACGGTGCAGGCAAAACCAGCCTTTTGCGTATCCTTACTGGCTTAAGTTCGCCCGAATACGGTGACGTGACTTTCGACGGCGTGAATATCAGTAGCAATCCTTCATTATATTATCAAAATCTTATTTATTTAGGCCACAAAAGCGCATTAAATGGTGCATTGTCTGCCATTGATAATTTACGCTTTTGGCTAGCGCAACACGGTATTCAAAATCAAGATGTTACCCAAGCATCCGATATCGGATGCACCATTTATCAAGTGCTTGAACGCTTAGGGTTAGTTGGCCTTGAAGATGTGCCTGTCAGATTCTTATCTGCTGGACAACAACGTCGTGTTGCACTGAGTCGGCTTTGGCTCAAGAGTGCAACAGTATGGGTATTAGATGAGCCTTTCACCGCACTTGATAGCGCAGGTGTAATATTACTTGAGCGTAAAATGAAACAGCATGTGGCAGACGGCGGCATGATTATTACTACTTCCCACCAAGCGCTGTCTTCTGAAGCGGGTCCGCACCGCTGTGTCGATTTGGAGTACCGGTTTTGAATCCCTTACTACTCGGTATCTTCAAACGTGATATGCAGATTGCGTTTCAGCAAAAAGCTGAGCTGGTTCAACCCCTCATGTTTTTATTGATGGTGGTTACCCTATTTCCTTTGGGCGTAAGCCCTTCTCCAGAAACGCTGCAACGTATTGGCCCCGGCGTTATTTGGATCGCGGCTATATTGTCATCCTTATTAGGGATGGAACGGCTTTTTCGTGATGATTTTATCGATGGTTCTTTAGAACAATATACCTTAAGTGGCATGTCATTGCCGGCCGTTGCTACGGTTAAAGTACTGGCACATTGGCTAGTGAGTTTTGTTCCATTATTGATTTTGTCGCCGTTGCTCGCGATGTTTTTAAACCTAAGCATGGATATGTTTATAGCATTAATGCTTACTTTGCTAATTGGCACACCTTTGCTGTCGCTAATTGGCGCTATTGCAGTGGGATTAACGGTGGGGTTAGCACGGGGCGGACTGCTTTTAGCATTGCTTTTAATTCCCGTTTTTATTCCGTTACTGATTTTTGCCACGTCTGCTGTAGATTCTGCCGCACTGCAATTACCTTATCACCCTCAACTTGCTATTATTGGCGCCATGCTGTTACTGGCTGCTGCCGCTGCGCCGTTTGCCATAGCTTATTCTTTGAAAGTGAGTCAAAACTGATGTGGAAGTGGTTACATCCTTACGCTAAAACAGAAAATGCTTACCAATTGTGCCTAACTTTGCAGCCTTGGTTGTGGATTGGTGCATTGTTATGCTTGGCCGTAGGTACAGTGTGGGGGCTAGCCTTTGCACCACAAGATTATCAACAAGGTGATTCGTTTCGCATTATCTACATTCATGTGCCCAGCGCCATGTTGTCTATGGGCACCTATGTGGCTATGGCGATTGCGGCCTTGGTAGGAATGGTATGGCAATGGCGAACGGCCTATATGAGCATGATAGCCATGGCGCCAGTGGGTGCTGTCATGACTTTTATTGCGTTATTTACCGGTGCAGCCTGGGGTAAACCTATGTGGGGCGCGTGGTGGGTATGGGATGCACGCCTAACCTCAGAACTTATTTTGTTATTTTTGTATATCGGGGTTATTGCGCTCTATGGTGCCTTTGAAGATAAACAACAGGCGGGTAAAGCAGCAGGCGTGATGGCTTTAGTCGGCGTAGTAAATATTCCTATTATTCATTACTCCGTAGAATGGTGGAATACCTTGCATCAAGGGGCCACCATCAGCAAGTTCGATCAGCCTTCTATTGCGCCTGAAATGTTGTGGCCGTTATTAATTAGTTTATTAGGTTTTGCATTTTTTATTGGGGCAGTGACTACGGTAAGGCTACGCAGCGAAATTGTGCGCCGTGAGATGCATCGCCCTTGGGTGCAAAAATTAGCGCACGCAACAAGTGAGAATAGCTAATGCAGTTTGATTCATTCTCAGCATTTTTAGACATGGGAGGTTATGCCTTCTATGTTTGGTTATCTTTTGGTGTGACCTTTGGAGCAATGATACTGCTAGTAGTATTAAGCTTTAGGCAACATAAAGGGTTACTGAAGTCGGTTTTAAAAGAACAACAGCGTCAGGTGCGAATTAAAGAAGCGAGAGAAAAATCACACGCTTCATCAGCACAGTAAGTTGTAGTCAGTAGTTTTTAAAGTGAGATAGTGGCATGAACCCTAGAAGAAAGCAGCGTTTGGCGGTAGTGGGCATTGTTGGGCTGTTAATCGCCAGCGCAATTGGTTTAATGCTTTATGCATTAAACGACAGTATCGATTTATTTTATACGCCAAGTGAAATTATTGAAGGTAAGCAAGGGCAAATGCCTCATGTTGGTCAGCGGCTTCGTATTGGCGGCATGGTCGTACCTGGTAGCGTGAGCCGAGACAGCAAAAGCCTAGCGGTGTCCTTTGATTTGATAGATACGGGCCCCATCGTTACGGTGACCTACACGGGGATACTGCCTGACTTGTTTCGTGAAGGCCAAGGGATTGTGGCTACCGGTGTGCTTACTTCGGCAACAGAAATTACTGCGCAAGAAGTTCTTGCTAAGCATGATGAAGAATACATGCCACCAGAGCTGGCAGAAAAAATGAAGGGAATTAAACATGAAAAACCTGCCAATATGCCCGTCACCGATGCGTCATCTTCTTATCAGTATGAAGCAAGTCCAGAATTAGCGTCAGAAACAGCATCAGTGACGGGAGCAGAGCCAAGTTCAAAGCCAATATTAAAGTCTAAGCCAGGAGGCCAGTAACCATGGTGCCTGAGATTGGGAACATTGCGTTAACACTCGCCTTAGTATTATCTATATTGCTTGCAGTTTACCCGCTTTGGGGGGCTCATCGTCAACACGACACGCTAATGGCTACCGCAAAGCCCTTGGCGATTGGATTGTTTGTTTTTACCCTAATCGCGTATTTGTGCTTAACCTATGCCTTTGTTACCGATGATTTCAGTGTTGAGTATGTGGCGCAGCATTCCAACAGCCAGCTTCCACTTGTCTATAAAATTACTGCAGTTTGGGGCGGGCATGAAGGTTCGTTTTTGCTGTGGGTTTTAATGCTGTCAATTTGGACGGTAGCAGTCGCCATATTTAGCCGAGGTATTCCTCTTACCATGGTTGCAAGGGTGCTATCGGTGCTAGGTATGGTTGGTATTGGCTTTTATTTGTTTATGCTGCTTACCTCAAATCCCTTCAATAGCATGTTGCCGTTTTTCCCTGTCGATGGCCGAGATTTAAACCCGCTTCTGCAAGATTTTGGCATGATCATTCACCCGCCAATGTTATACATGGGGTATGTAGGCTTCTCAGTGGCGTTCGCTTTTGCTATTTCTGCATTGATTTCAGGTCAACTCGATTCCACATGGGCGCGTTGGGCTCGTCCGTGGGTCATTGCTGCCTGGGCGTTTCTTACTGTAGGTATCGCTCTTGGTAGCTGGTGGGCTTACTACGAACTTGGCTGGGGTGGCTGGTGGTTCTGGGATCCCGTAGAAAACGCATCCTTTATGCCTTGGTTGGTGGGAACCGCCTTGATGCACTCTTTGGCGGTAACGGAAAAACGAAAAGCCTTTAAGTCGTGGACGGTATTACTCGCTATTGCTGCGTTTTCGTTGAGTTTGTTGGGAACCTTCTTAGTTCGCTCAGGAGTGATTGTTTCCGTTCACTCTTTTGCAAGCGACCCAACACGTGGGCTATTCATACTCGGTATTCTTATCGTGTTGAGTGGCTTTGGCTTGTTGCTATATGCCATGCGCGCTTCAGCTTTAAAGAGCCCCGGTCGATACCAAGCGTTTTCTCGTGAAGTATTGCTCATGGGTAATAACGTATTTTTGTGTGCCGCTACGTTAGTGGTGTTACTTGGTACCTTATTGCCACTTGTTCATAAAGAACTAGGGCTAGGCAGTATTTCAGTGGGGGCGCCATTTTTTAATCAAATGTTTACCCTGTTGATTGTGCCGTTTGTGTTGTTCTTAGGCCTTGGGCCTTTAACTCGCTGGAAACACCAGACTGCAGGTGCACTCAAAAATCAGTTGCTTGTCGCTGGTGGAATTGCAATAAGTGCAGCGCTTTTGGTCAATTTTAGTTACGACACTCCACAGTATATGGGTGTACTGGGCATGATACTCGTGTTTTGGATTTTGATTACTACCGTGCAAGAAGTGCTTCAGCGCGTTAATGCTAACCCAAGTAATACCAGTACATTTACAAAGCTACGCAAGCTTACGCCAAGTCATTGGGGCATGGTATTAGGCCATATCGGGTTTGCCATCAGTATTATCGGCATTACTTTAGTGTCTAACTATGAGTTAGAGCGGGATGTAAGAATGGAAGTGGGCGAAACAGTAGAGCTTGGCGGTTATGCTTTTACTTTTACCGATATTAAGCCTTTCCAAGGCCCTAATTACACCGCTGATGTGGGTGTATTTGATGTGAACAGGGCGGATGAATTTGTTGTACACTTAGAACCAGAAAAGCGTATGTATACAGTTCAGCGTATGCCAATGACAGAAGCGGCAATTCATTCTACGGTATCGCGGGATTTATTTATTGCCATGGGCGAGCCCCTTGATGATGGAGCCTGGGCAGTTCGTATTTACATAAAACCGTTTGTAGCATGGTTATGGGCAGGCGCGGTTGTCATGGCGATTGGCGGTATATTCTCGATCAGCGATAAACGCTATCGCATGACCAAAGTGAAAAAAGTGGCGAAAGCTATTAACCGCATGACAGGAAAGGCACACCCCCTTGAAGCGGATAAGAAAAATACAAGTGATGCCGGCAGTCAGGAGGTCACACAATGAAAAAGGCGCCTTTAGTTGTCATTCCATTGGTGCTGTTCTCTATGCTGGTGATTTTCTTGTTCCAAGGGTTGTTTTCAGACCCACGAGAGCTAGATTCACAAGTTAAAGGCAAGCCACTGCCCGAATTTACATTACCCGATTTAATGCAACCCGATACCACCTACACCCCAGATTCACTGAAAGGTGAGGTGACTATTGTGAATGTATGGGGAGTGTGGTGCGTAACCTGTGCGGTAGAAATGCCGTATTTAACCCAGCTTAAAAATGAGCTAGGAGTAAAGTTTGTAGGTTTGTACTTTGACCAAGATCTTGACCCTGACTTTGGGACAAAAACACTCACCCGAGTGCAACAAGAAGTTACTAGTATGCTAAGGCGTTACGGTAACCCTTATGCATTTAATATTTTTGATGTATATCGCGATACGTCTCTAGATTTAGGGGTTACTGGCGCCCCAGAACACTTTGTACTGGATGCTAACGGGGTTATTCGCATGCATCATATTGGTGATATCAACGAACGTGTATGGCAAAACAAAGTGGGGCCGCTTTATCAACAGTTAGTGGCCGAGGCCGATGGTAAAAAGGAAGCAGAAAGCACTAAGAGAGTCGGCGAATGAAACGTTTACTATTCGTTATCACTTTATTTATCGCTTTTTCTGCTTGTAGCGCTGAAGATAACTTTGCGTTTGATACGCCTGCGCAACGTGCTCAGTTTTTGAGTTTAACCGCCGAACTACGTTGCCCTATGTGCCAGAACCAGAATATTGCCGACAGTGATGCCATGATTGCCCACGATATGCGCCGTAAAGTTTATGCGTTGTTGAAAGAAGGCAAGTCTGAGCAGGAAGTTATTGATTTTATGAAAGCCCGTTACGGGGATTTTGTGCATTACCAACCACCGGTAACCATTGCCACCATGTGGCTGTGGGCTGCACCTGTGTTGTTTGTCGTTTTCGCGCTTTTTTTTGTAGTACGCCGGAAGTCTTCGACAGCTCCGCAGGATATCAAAGCCAAACTGGCTAAGGCAGATGCATTGCTTGAGCAGGAAAAAGAATGAGTTGGACTGAGTTTTATATTGTTGTTTCAGGGTTAATTACCTTAGTACTTATGCTGTTGGCATTCCCTTGGCTTCGTAGAAAAAATCACGCTAAAGCGGATAACCTAAGCAACACGCAAATTGTAAAGCAGCGATTGCAAGAGCTTGAAAGAGAAGTGCAAGAAGGCTTAATCACCGAGCACGATATGCGAGTGGCTGTTGATGAACTAAAAGTCGCATTGGTTGATGAAAGTAGTTTTGAATCAACACGTACTGGCACGGCAGGTCTTCCTTTACTTATTGGTGGTCTAGTCGCCGTCGTTGCGGGTGTAGTGGTATACGCTTCGGTGAATCAATTTAGCCAAGTGCAGCGTGCCTCTGATGCTATTGCAGCGTTACCAGAGTTAAGCGCACAATTAGCCAGTGGCAATGGAAGTGATTTAGGGCCCGAAGACGTGGCTAATTTGGCATTGGCCATTCGTCAACGCCTACGAGAAGCCCCTGAAGATGATACGGGCTGGCTATATTTGGGGCGGCTTATGTTAAGCCTAGGCCAAGAAGTGCAGGCCATTGAAGCCAAAGATAAGGCCGTTGCGCTAAAACCTGGAAATACGTCTCACCAAATTACGCTAGCCCAAGCTTTGATGACTACGGGTGATGTGAATAACCTCAATCGCGCACAAGGTGTGCTTAAGGGGTTATTACGCAGTACGCCAGAAAATGATAATTTAGCGCTAATGATGGCGGTGGTTTCTGCGCAGCTAGGCGATTTAGAAAACCTAACCCGTTATTACGGGCAAGTTAAAGATAAGCTACCTGCGGGTAACGATATTGGTCAGCGACTTGCCATGCGAGAGCAAGAACTTCAAGCGCAAGACGGGCAAGTGCTTGTACTAGATAATAGTCCCATAGATGAATCATCTGGTACGCAAGCGCCCGCGATTGAAAAGACGACTAGTACGAAAACAGGTTTTAATATTACCGTTAATGTATCTGATGAAGCCCGTTCAGCGTTACCGCAATCCGGCTTTCTTATTGTGTTTGCGCAAGATGCTAACTCAGAAAACAGAATGCCGGCGGCCGTGGTTAAGATCCCGTTACAAGATTTTCCTGTCACTATTGCATTAGATACGGATAATGCAATGATGCCGCAATACACATTAGACTCACTCAGCAAAGTTACGCTTACCGCTCGAGTATCTGCTGATGGCGATGTATCTGTATCGCCTGGGGAATGGGAAGGTAGTCAAGTTACCGAGGTGGCACCTCAAAACGTGAAAGACATCAACGTGATGATAGAGAAGGAATTATTGTGATTAAATTTTCAAAATGGGTCTCGGTAAGTGCGCTTTTATTAGCGAGTTTGTTAGGCGGGTGCGCAAGTCAGCAAGTGTCTCAACAAGTTGAGCAAAATAACACATCCGTTCAAGATGCTGGCGACCCTAGAGATCCCCTCGAGCCTGTGAACCGCGTGATGTGGGATTTCAACTGGGAAGTATTAGATGCTTACGTTTTAAGGCCTATCACGGTTGGTTACGTTACCGTGATGCCGCAGTTTGCCCGTACCGGTTTACTTAATGCCGCTGAAAACTTGCAAGAACCGGCAAATTTTATGAACAATATGTTCCAAGGCAAAGTTGATGATGGAATGGACAGCTTAGCGCGTTTCGTACTTAATTCGACTGTGGGTCTGTTTGGTACTATTGATGTTGCTTCGCACATTGGAATAGTCGAAAAAGAAGAAGAATTTGGCGAAACTATGGGCGTGTGGGGTGTAAATACCGGCCCCTATTTAATGCTGCCTGCGTTAGGGCCTAACGATCCTAGAAGCTTTACGGGTAGTGTTGTTGACGGCATGGTATATCCTATGGCGATTATCGATGGGCAGTTTGCTATTGCTCGGTACTTGGTTTCCCTATTAGAGGGGCGTGCTTCATTAATTGACCAAGAGCAACAACTTGAACAATCAGTCGACGACTATGCGTTTGTGAAAAATGCTTATTTCGAAAACCTAGCGTTTAAAGTTACCGATGGCAAAAGCGGTGATAAAGCGTTAGAAGAAGACCAGCTTGATGATTTTGCCGAGTTCGAAGCCATGCTGGAGTATGAAGAAACAGATGTTGAAGCTGACGATTCAAAAGAAGAGCCAGAAGAGGATGGCCCTGAAGGTAATTAATTCATAGCTCTATGATACTACTAGTTTACAGCTAACAAAGTAAAAAAAAGCAAAATAAAACAAAAAAGCCCCTTAACGACAGTTCGTTGAGGGGCTTTTTCAAATCCTGCTTAGCGCACTATTGCGAGCTATCTTACTAAATATGCGATAGGCTGATTAAGCTTTAGGATAGCCCTGAGGATTTTGTGATTGCCAATTCCATGTGTCTGCACACATGGCCTCTAAGCCTTTCTCAGCGTGCCAATTAAGTTCAGTAGCTGCCTTAGTCGGGTCTGCGTAACATGCCGCTACATCGCCTCCACGGCGCGGTGCTATAGCATAAGGGATTGTTTTACCCGATGCCTTTTCAAACGCTTTGATCATATCTAACACTGAGTAACCTTGACCAGTTCCCAAGTTATATTTATCAAGGCCCATATTCAAAGCAATTCTATCAATCGCTTTCAAGTGCCCATTAGCCAAGTCTTCTACGTGAATATAATCACGTACACCAGTACCATCATGGGTATCGTAATCGTCACCAAATACGCTGAGTTTTTCTAATTTTCCCGTAGCGACTTGTGAAATATAAGGCATGAGGTTGTTTGGAATACCGTTTGGATCTTCACCAATGCTGCCTGATGCGTGTGCGCCTACTGGGTTAAAGTAACGAAGTAGCACAATGTTCCATTCGCTGTCTGACACAAACAAATCAGCCAACACATGCTCTACCATTAACTTAGACATACCGTAAGGGTTGGTTGGGTGTCCCGTGGCCATGTCTTCGCGTAAAGGAAGGGCTGCAGGATCGCCATATACTGTAGCAGAAGAGCTAAACACAATATTCTTAACGTTGTGCTTTTGCATTGATTTACACAGGGTAAGCGTGCCATACACATTGTTTTCATAGTAAGACAGGGGCTGCTGAACCGATTCTCCTACGGCTTTTAGGCCCGCAAAGTGAATAACCGCATAAATCGTATGCTCGCTAAATATACCATCAAGCACAGCAGTGTCGCGAATATCACCTTGAACGAAAGTGACGGATTTTCCTGAGATAGCCTCAACACGTCTCAGTGACTCTGCACTCGAGTTCGCCAAGTTGTCCAAGACAACAACGCTGTAATCTTGTTCGAGTAGTTGAAGTACAGTATGACTTCCAATGTATCCTGCGCCACCGGTAACCAAGATGGTTTTCATGCATGCTCCTTGTCTGAATTAGGTGCCAAATGTTTAGCACAGATAGAATGTTGTATAGGCTTAACTAAAAGCGGGTACAGCAAAAATACGAGTCCCGCCCACAACAGTGATGTCCAGTTCGATGCGGTTTGTAATATAAGCACAAAAGCGGGTATGAAAACCAGTAGCTTGAGCACGTTCATGAGTGTTTTTTCTGGAACGGTCATTCGTGAAGCTGCTCTGTCTAAACGCTTAACGCGTTCAGTAAGAGGGAGACCTTTTAGCTGAGGAATATTTCGGGTGGAAAAATAAAATTTCATAGCGTACTCAAATAAAAACCGCCGACACATATTGTGTAACGGCGGTTATTGTAGGTGATTGCAGGAAAGGTTCAAACCGTAATTGGTCTAATGAGCTCTTTTCAACAAAAATTTAATCACCTGTTCCTATCTTTATTAATCAACTTAGGCTTGCGACTCAACGCCAGCTTTTTCCCAAAAACGTGATTTGAGACTCAGCAGTGCGATCACAATACCGATAGCAATACTAAACAACGCGATTTGTAGGTAAAGGTTAGGCATTTCGGCTACATTTTCAGGATCGAAATTACCTGACAATAGGCCGGCAATAATGTTACCGATAGAGTAGGTTAGAACGAAAACCCCCATCATTTGACCAGCAAAACGCTTAGGCGATAGTTTACTTACCGCACTAAGTGCAACGGGGCTTAAACATAACTCACCAACAGTATGTAAGAAGTAAGTAGTGACCAACCACATAGGGGCTACTTTTAAACCTTGAGCAGCGTACTGAGAGGCCATAAACATTACCAAGAAGCCTGTTGCCATAATCACAAGACCAATTGCACACTTAAGGGTATACGAAGGGTCAATCATACGCTTAGCAAGGTTAATCCAAAGCGCAGCGAAGAAAGGCGAAAGGATAATAATAAATAGCGAGTTAGAAAGCTGGAACCATACGGTTGGAATGGTAGAAAGCCCGAACCATGACGTGAAAATTGAACCAGCAGATAAAGCTCTGTCGGTATAGTTTTGAGCGAACAAGTTTAAAGATGAACCGGCTTGCTCAAAGCCTGACCAGAAACAAGCCGAGGCAATACAAACTAAAAATAATGCCCACATGCGTCTTTTTTCATTGTCGCTTAATGCGCCTTTGAAATAGATAAAACCAAAATAAGCAAAAAATACGACAGTGAAAAATACAGCCACTTGCTGAGCGAGTGCAAGAGGGTCAATAACAATTGTCCCCATGTGAGCAAGAACAATAACAACGACGGCTAACGCTACGGTTGCAATAACGGCTGTCCACGCGGTTTTCTTAGCGCTGCCCATGTAAGGATTAGTTGGAGCGGTTGAGTCTGACGCTAGCGACGAGTTGGTGAAATAATATTGAATAAGACCAATAGCCATACCAATTGCTGCCGCACCAAAGGCATAGTCCCAGCCCCAGTTTTCTTGTAGGTAACCCGTTACCAAATAGGCAATAAGAGAGCCGATGTTGATACCCATATAATAAAGGGCATAACCACTGTCCCGGCGAGCATCATCATCGCCATACTGCTGCCCCACCATGGCCGAAATATTGGGTTTTAATAGACCAGTACCGGTTGCTACAAGGATTAAACCTACAAAAAATAAGTTCTGTAAGTCGATAGCAAGTACTACATGCCCTAAGAAGATGATAATACCGCCGTACCATACGGCTTTTTTACCACCAATGAGACGGTCAGATAACCAACCTCCTGGTAAACCTAAAAAGTAAACTGCACCGGTATAAAGGCCGTAAATTGCCCCTGCGGTGGCTACCGTAAAACCAAGCCCTTGAGTTTGTAGGCTGGCTGTCATAAATAAAACAAGAAGGGCACGCATACCGTAATAACTCATGCGTTCCCACATTTCTGTGAAAAACAGCGTTCGAAGGCCCCCTGGATGGCCGAAAAAGCTGGTGTCGTTAGATTTTTTTATAGTCACGTTATCATTCCATATTAATTATGGTTGTTATAGTAGAGCGCTTAATGCATACACTCTTTTGATATAGGTCCAATAAAGGATAATCCGTTATACTAAAGCTCGAGTGAAGACACAAGATTTGGGCGATAAACTCTACTTTTAAGCCTGTCAAAAGCACGTTTTGTTTGAAAATTGAGCGTTGTCGCTTGGGTTACTCTTTATGATTTTCGCGGGCTGGCGCTAAAAATATGGGGGAATCGCCTACTGTTTGTCGTTTACTTGAAAATTTGTATCGCACTCTTTTTTACAACGAATGTATTACAACGAATGCTATTAAGAATATAGCAGCGAAGTGCGATACAAATAAGGTTTCAAGGTATTGTCCGTTATAGCTCTCTAATTGTAGCTAATACAATTCGAATGATGCCATAAAGCAATAAAAGTATTACGCCAAATAACACCAAATTGTAAACCACTGTTGGGTACTTATTGTCATCCGGCAGAGTAGGCGTCTCGATAGTTACCAAGTGCTGTAATTTCTGATAGGTTTCCACTCGGGCATTTTCAAGAGTAATCAGTGAAGAAGAAAATGCTTGTATAGCTAACTGTAACTGAACCTGTAGGTTGCTGTATTGTGCCATCAGTTCACCTACGGAAAGGTCAGTATCAGAGCTATCTGGATCAGTGGTACTAATCTGCTCTTTGCGCTTATTAATTTCACTCTGCAGTGCACCAATTTCTCGCTTGATATTAATCACCTCAGGAGCGGCATCAGACATCATGGTTGAAATGGTGCTCAACTCCGCTTTCTTTTGTGCCAAGGTGGCTTCTAACGAAAATGCAATTTGCTGGAAAGCTGCGCCTTCTGCGGTAGGGTCAAGCACATTATATTTAGACTGAAAGCCTAAAATTTCTGTTTTAGCTTGTTGAAGTTTTTGCTCAACAATCTCGTGCTCACCCTTAGCGAAGGTTAGCTTTGATTTGGCTAGATTGTTGTTGATATTGTTTATAAATTCTTCCGCTTTTACCACAATAGCTTGGTTTATGACTTGCGCGAATTCGGGGTTAAAAGCACGGGTACGAAGTGAAATAACAGAAGAGGCTGAATCTACACTCACTTCAACGTGGTCTAAGTAAAACTGATAGAAGCTTTCCTGCTTATGAGAACTTGATAAGCCGCTAAAAAAGTCGGCCTCGTCAGACATGTAATGTTCTCTTAGGTTAATGGTTTCGTCTAAATACTTAATCATATCTGCAGACTTGATATAGGCTTCTACCAACTGACTCTCGTTGCTAAACCCACTTGACCCCATGCCTGCCGACATAAGTATAGATGAAGGGTCGAAACTGCTACCGCCATCACTTGATTTTACGATTAACTGACTTTGGCTTTCGTATTGAGGTGCAGCCCATACAATGAGATAGAAGGCATATAAAAACCAAGGCAGCACAAGCAAAAGCGTTTTATGCTGTTTCATCAGTTCATTCAGCTTAGTAAGAGTTTTTTCCACGTTTAATAAACCTATTTTAACGATTTTTTGTTAGCTGCATCTTGCGTGTACACGTCAATGCCTTCTTCGAGATCAGCGTAATACGATAATTTGCCGTCATCGATAATAACGGTAGAGGTACAGAATTCTCGAATTTGATCGAGTTCATGACTTACCATGATAACGCCGGCAGTTTCACTTTTTTCTTTAAGTGACGCCCTAGCTTTTTTTCTAAAAAGTGGGTCGCCTACGGAAGTGGCTTCGTCAATAAGATAAATATCAAAGTCAATATTCATACAACAAGCAAATACAAACTTAGCCCGCATACCTGATGAGTAAGTGCGCACGGGTAAGTCAAAGCGCTTATCTAGTTCAGCAAAAGCTTGAACCTTCTCTTCGTATTCCGGTAACGACGCCACGTTATTGATACGACCGATGAAACGTGTGTTCTCACGGCCTGTCATTTGGGGATGCACGCCTGTTTGCAGTGCAACTGGCCATGACATCGCTTTATTAGTAAGCACGCGCCCTTTATCAGGGTATTCGCTTTTTGCCAACATGCGAAACAGGGTGGATTTACCCGCACCGTTTTTACCTAATATGGCTACGTTGTTCTCGGTTGGAAAATCAAAGTTAAGATTTTTAAATATATATTGGGGCCCCATTTTACTTGGGTAGCTTTTTGTCACGTTCTCTAGTTTGATCATCGTGACAATACCTTTTTCCACGTAATGTGATACAGAGAAAGACTCAAGAATAAGAATACAATGGTAATTTCTACCACAAAGCTAAACGATACCCCTTTATGTCCGTAAGACTCAAAACAAGCATATCGAGCAAGCTCGTTAAAGTGGACTAGTGGATTCCAAGTGAAATACGGCCAGAGGTATTCGGGCAAATCTTGAAGGCTGAAAAATACACAGGAAATAAACATAAGGGGGCGTGTAAGCATTGATTTTATTTTGTCTACTTCAGGAACGAAAGCAAGCGCAATACCAAACACCAAACCAATTGAAACAGAGAATAGCCAAAGTAGGATGTAAAGGGTGATCAACAGCAGTGGGTCATGAATCTCAAAGCCATCACCCAAAAGATAAAGTGACAACGCAAGGAGTGCAATCACTACGGTTTTTATCGATAATTCTACAAAGCCCGCAGTCACTACAGCGGCAAGCGGTTGAACCTGCCTAAACGCATACAAAGGTTTATTGCGGCGAATAGACGTGGACACTGATTGAAGGTTGGTGGTTAGGGTTTGCAGACCAACGAGCCCAATCATCATAAATATGAATAATGGTATAGAGTGAACATCGTCACCGCTGATCAAGCCTCTTATAAACGAAAGGGCAGCAATGAAAATAAAAGGCTCTATAAAGGCCCAGCTGAGCCCAAATTTATCATTGAACTTACTTTGAAACTCACGCAGGAAAAGTGCGAAAATCACACTTCTCCAAGCGTAAACTTGTTCTTTGAACGTTACCATAACTAGTCTGTGGCTACGTTCGCAGCAATGGCGATTTGATAGACAATTTGCGTAATATCTTTTACTGCCTGAAGCACTTTGGTATCAATAGCCGGCAGTACAATGATTTGATCGCCAGGTAATAATTTAGCGCCACTGCCGTTAGCCGTTAAAATACCATTATCAATATTAGCAAACGCAACGTTGCCATTTTTGCGCACAATCAATATACGCTCATCTTCAGCCCGTTCGGTAAAACCGCCAGCCCATGCAATATAATCTTCAGTATCTGCATCAGGGTTAAATACAACTGATTGAGGGAGTAAAACTTCGCCACCAATATGAATAAGATCCGTGATTTCTGGGATCACAATTGTATCGTTAGGTTCTAAAAGAATGTTCGCAGTGTCGCCATTTTCAGACACAACCACACGACCTTGGGGTTCAACTTGGCGTGCTCTGGCAATAAAATCAGCCACAAGTTGAGCTTCCTGCGCGCGAATAGCACCTTCACCGGTAGAACTGATAGGAGCAGTATACATACTACGCTCTAATCGCTCTAAGCCTTGCTCGATAATTTCTTTTTGCTTTATAGCAACACTTTCTCGCAGGAGATAAATATTCTGCGTATCGGACAAGGTTGTATCAGCTTCAATATGATCAAGCACATCAAGCAAGCGTGTACCTTTGTCTACCATCAATTGTGATGCACCTGAAAATGCGCCAGCTACATTAATACGATAAATTTGTGCTTCATTATCAGCCACGTACTCTACTGTATCGCCGGCTTTTAAAGGCAAGCTTTCAAAGTCGGTTAAGCTTAAGTAACGTGCAAACTGTTTATTATCTCTTACGCCAGCGACAGAAGCATGAGAAGCAAATTCACCCGGTCGTGCAAAGTAGTTCACTACCTCGCCAGTGAGTTCCTCATCTGAAAACTCAAAGGTGAAACTATTTCTGGCACCGGTTTCCACCACGATAGTATTGCCGATAGGGCGAACTAATATGGTGTCACCATCTTTAAAAGAAATTTTTGGAAGCTTGCCGTTCCTGAAAAATGCATATAAATCAGCGGTTGCAATAACTTCGTTGTCGCGAATAACATCTATTTTACGGAAGCTACCACGTTGAAAATCGATACCTCCCGCCCGTTTCAAGTAATACAGAACACTATCAGATGCTAAGCCCGCATATTGCCCAGGACGTAAAATTGGACCAGAAACATAGACTGCCACAGGTGTTGAAGTAAGTAGGTTGACGTATACATTTACATCGTTGGTATAAACCTGACGAATTTTACTACTGACTGTCTGGTTTACTGAACCCGCTGGCGTGTTAGCAACCCGAATTGGGCCAATATTGGGTATAAATATGTTGCCTTGGTTATCAACAGTAGAAACATCTGAATAATTGATTGCTCCCCAAAGCCATATAGAAATTTTATCCCCAGGGGCAACCAGGTAGTTATCGTTTAAGCCTGTGGTTCTTTCTGACTCGAAGCCGCCAAGAAAAAGGTTCGCAGCAAACGGTGGGTTAGCCATTGCTTTTTGTTGGGGGAAAACACTTTCAATAGTTGGCTCACCCGGAAGAGAAAGGCCGTCTCTTGGCTGAGTGCTAAATTGCCCCATTGTACTTTGTGCGCTACCTGCGCCGGGCAGTGTACGTTGACTCTGAACGCTGAGAGGGGACACGCCAGCTGCAGTACTAGAGGTTGATGACGAGCCTGTTTGTTGGGCGCGTTGTCTTAACTGTTCTATTTGTTCCGCACTCTGCGCGTAAACTGTTTGAGAAAATAAACTGATTGAAAGTACAGCTGCAGCGGTAAAAGAAACTAAATTTAACAACTTCAACTTATTCTCCTCGTGATTGAGCCGAGGCTACTAATGGGCTCAAAATAGACCAAGCTCCGTCGCGTTTACAAACGGTAACCTTGTCTTTGGTATATTCATTTTTGGACTGGGTGGCAGAAAGTGTAGCTTGAAAGCGAATGCAGTCGTTACCGGTTGCCGAGGTATACAATTTAGTCGCCTCGTAATCAATGCCTTCAAGCATAATTTGAATGCTCTGCCCCTGACTAAACGAAGAATTTAAATTTGGAATGCTTATTGCTACATCTTCTTCGGCAGACAAAGAGTATGCTAGCGAAGCGTGTACTAGTGGAATATCGGCGGTTGTCGATTTAGGCACATTACTGCACGCCGCGAGCAAGCTGGTAAGCGCAACGAGTAAGAAAGCCCTTTTTTGCGTATTTAACATTGACTGTCATATCCATATAGCAATTTGGCGCTAGGATACCATAAGAATAAAAAAAAACATGTTTTCGTCACGGGTTCGGCATGAATTACGTTTTGATGGATGCTTATTTGCTCTAAAGACAGTGTTCACAAGGCATTGTGTATGAAATTTGTTCAAAGTATTGTGTTAATTAGCCTGGATTCATTCTGTTACAAAAGTTTTTGCTACTAAGGGTGGTTACAACAAAGAATGTTTATTATGATAAGGAGGGTTTTCCTATCCTATTCAAATAAAAGAATGAAACCCTCGGTAGGTCGTTAAAGGACGTTGTTTTAATATGGATACCAATTTGGTTTACATGTCACACTTTAGAAGAACACCTATCAGTGAAGCACTGATTGTTGGTGGTATGGGCCGTGGTGGCACGAGGTTTTGTTTAATATGTTAGCGTACCTGCAGTTTGTTCCCCTTTTTACTGCGTTTTTTGTAGCTCTCATTTTGTTAGTGGTGATGACACCGTTAGCACATCAATTTGGCTTGGTTGATCAACCAAGCGCAAGAAAGCGCCATGCGGGCATTATCCCATTGACTGGCGGCGTCGCCATCTTTATGGCGGTATTGGTTGCGAGTGTTGCTACTGATGTATGGATGAAAAATAATCCTCTATTTTTTACTGCTTCTGCTTTTGTTGTGCTTCTTGGTATGCTTGACGACCGTTTCGACTTAAGTGCCAAAGGACGTCTAATGTGTCAATTCGGTGTGGCTTCAATTATGGCGTGGAGTGCGCAAAATTATGTCACCTCGTTAGGTAATATTTTTGGTAATGGCGATATTGCGTTAGATATAAGTGGGTATTTCTTTACTGTTATTTGCGTAGTGGGTGTTATCAATGCCTTTAATATGATTGATGGTATAGATGGTCTTGCAGGAGGCATGAGTTTGGTCATCCTGCTTACCTTGGCGGGGTTTCTCACTGCTACTGGCAACGGTGCTGCCATTATGGAACCGTTAATTATTGTGGCTGCCATCGTACCTTTTTTAGCCTTTAACTTAAGTTGGAAGGGTTTTAAAGGAAATAAAATATTTATGGGTGATGCGGGCAGTATGTTCGTGGGCCTAACAATAGTATGGTTATTAGTCGACCATACCCAAGGTGATAGTGCTGCATTTAGACCAATTACCGCCGTGTGGTTGGTTGGACTGCCATTGATGGATATGGCAGCTATTATGTACCGCCGTGCACGCAAGGGGCAATCTATGCTCCGTCCCGACCGCCAGCACTTACATAACATTTTTATGCGTGCTGGGTTATCTAGTCGTCAATCTCTCATCGCGATACTATGCATGGGCGCCTGTTATTGCGTAATTGGGATCTTGGGTGAAATACACCTTGTGCCTGAATACGTCATGTTTTGGGGTTTTATTTGTTTACTTGTCTTGTATAGTATCGTCATTCAGAACATTTGGAGCGTACTTCGCTTTATCAAAAAGCGTTAGAGTAATATTTCTAATGCGTTGATAAATTGAATGCTAGAAACAAATTTCGAACGCCGGTGTAATAAGATTAGAAAGCGCTTTTCTTTTACTTTCCCATGTATCAACGCTTTAAAATTGGTAATTCTGTTTGGACTCAAACCTTTCAATTCTTCACAACAACTATAAGAAAAAACGTGTTGAAACCTTAGTCGCCATGGCGGTTTACGGGGGAGACAAGGTTGAGTGGGTAGAGCAAGCAATTGATAGTATCCTCAATCAGACCTATCAAGATTTTGTCTTTATCATTGTAATTGACGGGGAAATTACCGTTAAGATGATGAATAAACTCAAAGATAAAGCCTTTTCTGATCATAGGATTATACTAGCTCAAAATGTGGTTAAACCGGGTTTGGCTAGCTGCATGAACAAAGCGGCCGAATGGGGATTATCGTTGAACCCTTCCTACTTCGTGAGAATGGATGCGGATGATATCTCGATTTCTACTCGACTCGCACGGCAAATAAATTATTTGCGAAAGCATGCTTATATATCAGTACTGGGTTCAGCACTGACAGAAATAAACGAGCACGGTGGCAAAGTGGGGGCGCGAGTTATGCCTTCATCACATAGGCAAATTGTCAGCATATTACCACGGCGGTGTTCACTGAATCATCCAACTGTAGTAATACGTTACACGGTGTTTGAACAGGGTTATAGATACGACAGCAACCTAATGAACACACAAGACTACTTTCTTTGGGTAACCCTGGCTTCTAACGGCTTTGTATTTAGAAACCTTAAAGATCGTTTATTGAACTTCAGACGCGTAAACAACTTTTATAAGCGCAGAGGCTTTAGTAAATCACTCAACGAATTTAGAGCAAGGTTCAATGCCATGCTTAAACTAAAAAAGTTAACGCCTTACAATGCTGCATATGCATGTGGTGTGCTAGCGCTTCGATTGATGCCAGGGAAAGTCGTTAAATTAGCGTATAAACTCGATCGTCATTTATTGGATAGGTTTGGTAAACATTGAACTGTGGAATCGTCGTTGTACTTTATCACCCTGATATTCAACATGTGCAATCACTTATCGATGGGTTCATTCACTGTGAATGGCCGATTGTATTAGTCGACAATTCTTCTGAGAAAACTGTCTTATCGCTGTCTTCTCACTGCCAGTACTTCCATTATCCTGATAACGTAGGCATTGCCGAGGCTCAGAATGTAGGCCTCAATTATCTATTTGAAAATGGTCTTTCACATGCGGTAGTGCTAGATCAAGATAGTCTATTTACGGTAAATATGGCAGTAGACTTATTAGCTCAGTACCACGAACTTGAGCAATCCCATAAAATAGCGGCACTTGGCCCTTCAATACATTGTCAATTTACTGATAAGGTTGCCGTAGGCCGAATTCAAAAGGGACGTCAAATCGATAGCAAGGTTAGAGAAGTAAAACAAATCATTGCTTCAGGTATGATGCTATCTTCTTCAGCATTTTCTACAGTCGGAAACAAAGAAACAGGCCTATTCATAGACGGTGTGGATCATGAGTGGTGCTGGCGCGCCAATAAGCTCGGTTTTTCTATATTTCAGTCTTTATCAGTATGCATGCCGCACCGTCAGGGCGATGACCGTGTAAAGGTGCTAGGCGTAACATTTAAGCAAGGCGCACCTATTCGACTTTACTATCAAATGAGGAACGTATTACTCTTAGCGCGAAGGGGATATGTACCACTTTATTGGAAGTGCCGTCATCTTCCCGCAATACCGCTTCGATATATTGTTAATCGATTCTACTTTCCTGATGGGAAAAAGCGTGGGCACTATTTACTGAAAGGACTGGCCGACGGTATTAGTGCGAAGAAAGGAAAGATTCATGAGCCTAGCATAAAGTAGGCTCTACGTTGTTTATGCAATGGTTTTAGTTGGAACTCTAAAGTACTGCTAAATGAATGTAAGGTTTCACTAAATATGTGCAGATGATAACTTTTGGTGCATTGCGCTGAATTAAAAAGGGGCGTTGATTAGTCAAATTCTTTTATTTCAAAAACATTATTTTTCAATGATGTTGGGCTGATCAGCACCAGTTATATGTGATACGAATTTAAATATGTGCTTCATGATGAAGCTTTTTATTTTTATAATAGAAATCGTTATGAAGTGAACTTTAAGCTTTATTGAAGCGTAATCGTTTCGAGCCAAAATGAAGTTGTGAGTATGGAATGTGGATTGCATACTTCATTTTAGGTTGAGGATTATCAGTACAAGGACATTAAATTATGAGTCAAGTAAAGAAAGCCGTTATTCCAGTTGCGGGTCTAGGTACCCGAATGCTTCCTGCTACAAAAGCAATTCCTAAGGAAATGCTTCCAGTGGTAGATAAGCCGCTTATTCAATATGTTGTGAAAGAATGTGTCGCAGCAGGGATAAAAGAAATTATATTGGTAACCCACGCTAGTAAGAACAGTATTGAAAACCATTTCGATACGTCTTTTGAGCTTGAAGCCACATTGGAAAAGCGTGTTAAGCGTCAGATACTTGAAGAAGTACAGTCAATTTGTCCGAAAGATGTCACCATCATGCATATACGCCAAGGTGTAGCGAATGGTCTCGGTCACGCTGTATTGTGTGCCCGTCCTATCATTGGTGATGCACCTTTTGCAGTAGTATTACCAGATGTGATTATTGACGATGCAGCAAGTGATCCGAAAAAAGATAATCTTGCAGACATGGTTGCTAAGTTTAACACCACCCGTGTTAGCCAAGTTATGGTAGAGCAAGTTCCTCAAGAAGATGTAACCAAGTTTGGTATTGCGGACCTTGATGGCGCAGCCATTGAGCCCGGTGAGTCTGCGAAAATCCACAGAATGGTAGAAAAACCTGCGCTTGATGAAGCTCCGTCTGATTTAGCTGTCGTAGGTCGCTACGTGCTATCTGAGAAGATTTGGGACTTACTAGAGTTCACTCCTCCTGGTGCCGGCGACGAAATTCAACTTACAGATGCTATAGATGCACTAATGAAGGTTGAACAGGTTGACGCTTACTACATGAAAGGTAAGAGCCATGATTGTGGTAGTAAACTAGGTTACATGAAAGCTAACGTAGAGTACGCGCTTAGACACCCTGCGTTAGGCCAAGAATTTAAAGAGTATATTGCTAGCCTTAGCATCTAGGGTTACAGTATCTAGGATCACAGTATCTAAAATTACAGCTATTTAAAAGCGCGCTCATGGCGCGCTTTTTTGTGCGTGTTTTCCAAACTGAGTAACACCAATTGTGTTTTTTAGTCTTTTACTACAACATAACCTTGTAACTTAGATAGCATCTTTTCACCAATGCCCTTTACTTCAGTTATTTGGGCGACTTCTAAAAACGGCCCAACATCTTGACGGTAAGCGATAATCGCCTTTGCCTTAGAAATACCTACGCCGGGTAATGTTTGAAGCTCTTCAATACTCGCGATATTAAGGTCGATTTTTTCAGCAATACCAACACTTACCATTGATGATGAAGCATCATTATCTAATGGGGCAGCCGATATGGCTGGTGTGTAAATAAATAGCGCAGATAAAACCAGTAAGCTTGTTAATTGTCTTTTCATTGTCATTCCTTGTTTGGGGTGTACACCATTTGTACAGCGTTGATGTTACCTACAGAGATAAATATGAAAAGACCAGTTTTGGGACAGTTTTGTCAAACGGCCATCACTAGTTTAAGGCTTCTTTTTCTTTTTTGTATGGGGGAGGAGTGAAGAGAAGAATGTATGCAGTAAGAGACAGGTACAAAAAAAGCGGGCTTGAAGCCCGCTTTATCAATGACGTCTATTTAGCCTTAAAGGCGGTCAATTAACGCTTGAGTAAATTCATTTGTACCGGCTTCACCACCAAGGTCGCGAGTAGTGCGGTCGCCAGATTCAATAACATCTTTTAATGCGCTACGAATCTTTTCTGCCTTATCACCCATGTTCAAGTATTCAAGCATTTGAGCCGCTGCAAGAATAACTGATGTTGGGTTAGCCAAGTTCTTACCAGCAATATCAGGAGCAGAACCATGAACAGCTTCGAAAATAGCACAGTCTTCACCGATGTTAGCGCCAGGAGCCATACCAAGTCCGCCAACAAGTCCTGCACATAAGTCAGAAAGGATATCACCAAATAAGTTAGTCGTAACAATTACGTCGAACTGATGTGGGTTCATTACCAATTGCATACAGGTATTATCTACAATCATTTCTGTAGATTCGATATCTGGGTAACGTTCGCCCACTTCACGAGCTACTTTTAAAAATAAACCCGAAGTAGACTTCAAGATATTAGCTTTGTGAACGGCAGTAACTTTCTTACGGCCTTCACGACGCGCTAATTCGTATGCGAAAGTTACGATTTTTTCAGCGCCGTCACGGGTGATTTTACTCATCGCTTCAGCTTCGTTACCGTCTTCTGAAACCACTTGTCCAAGACCCGAATACATACCTTGAGTGTTTTCACGCACGGTAATAATATCAATATCTTCGTAACGCGCTTTAGTGCCTTTGAACGAAATCACAGGGCGTAAGTTTGCGTAAAGTTTAAATTGCTTACGTAAGCTAACGTTAATTGATGTGAAACCTTCGCCAACTGGTGTAGTTAGTGGGCCTTTAAGTGCCACTTTATTTTTAGCAATAAGGTCAAGTGTTGCTTGTGGCAGAAGTTCACCATGCTCTTCAAGGGCAACTAAGCCTGCATCTGCGTAGTCATAGGCAAAATCACAGCCCACTTTATCTAAAATTTTAGTGGTTGCATCAATAATGTCTGGGCCAATGCCGTCACCGCGAATGACTGTAATGTGTTGCTGAGTCATGTGGAAGGATCCTCTGATAATTCTATTGTCAAAATCGTTAGGTTTACTACATTTTAGCTTAGCGAGCGAAACGCGCCAAAGAAGACCGCCTCATCTTATTATTATTATGAAAATTAGGGGTAGCTCGTTGAAGCGGCGCTAAGCGGCGTATTTTATACGATAGCGGGGCTAAGTTATAGCCATTCGTAAAGATTAATTTTACTAGTGCAAATTAAGTGGGCAAAACAGATATTCGCCAAGTCTTTCCATCACGCGGCAAACATCTTCACTTTTCAAGTCTATGGTTCTTCGCAGTGTATCGAAGGTGTTGTCAGTGGCGGCATCTCGTGCATTCAACGGGAATAAGTACTCTCTGGCAAGACCGAAAGACAGTTGTAAAATGGCATGTTCCTTTTTCAAAGAAGCGGCCACCTCTGCGTGGCGCCGACCTGACTGATGGATCAACGCTCGCCATGTCGCACTTTGGTGCCAATTTCCTGCAAGTTCACCTGAAATAGTGTGCCATGAAGAAACCCCTTTAACCTTGAAAGCGTTATCTATCTGAAAATAGTCTTTGTGATTAACGGGTAGTTGAGTCGCTATTTTTAATCCTGGCAGTGTAAATAAAGGCGCACACAAAAACGTGGTCACTAGAGCGGCTGATTGAGGGGCAAATTTAGTTTTTGTTATTGATGCTAACTGCGCCGCAATACCACACGCCAAAGAGGTAAATTGTTTGCTGATGGCAAGCAATGGATATTGATGTTGGGTTAAGCGTTCTATTAAGGCATGTTGTACCAGCATATCGCCCACTCTTTCCAAACCATAGGTTAGTATTGCTTGTTTAAGGCTTGTAACCGGGAGTTTAAGGCGATTGTCTAGGCTAGCAGTGGAAAGCAAGAACTGCTGGAAGCTGGGTACTTTCTCTACCTTTTGACATAAATTAGGTACATCTACATCAGCTTTTTGCAATTCATCAATAATCTCTATCAAGGCTAAGGGGGGGCGCTGAATAGGGAAGGTTGTGGGTAAAAAAGGCTGCTCTCCTTTCACGCTTAGCGCGTTCTCACAAGCTAGATATTGATTTGTGAAATCTTCGAAGCTCAGATACAGGTCTTTAGGGGCTAAAAGCGTATTACGCTTAACCCATAGTATTTTCTCATTCTCATTCCTACTTGGTGAATGTACAAGCGCATGCTGTTTTTGTATATCTATCACAATAGCGGGGTGCGCTTTTACGTATACCCTAGCTCCAGGCGAAGGTATTGAAATGAGTGATGCAATAGGATGCAAGAAAGTTCGCTGCACGGTGGGTACACGCTGAGCGATAAACGCCAGAAGACTCGACCTCGAGTGACTGTCAGTACAATAAGAAAACACGCTGGTTATCAGGCTTATGCGTTGCAGTGATGTTAATTTTGCTTCGCCAACATATTTTATGGATTGTGAGCTGAAAAGCACTTTTTGTAACGCGATAATCTGTCGCCACATGGTGAGGTGATGGTCGTTGATGAAGGTAAGCAACGCTTTTTTCTGACCAATTATCTGCTCTTTTGAGGTATTAGCCACATTAGAAGAAGCAAGATTTGATGCTACTAAATAATACGTAGCCAAGTGAGCTGCGATTATATGCTGTAAAAAATGGTCGTTATAATTATTAAGCTTGCCATACAGTGCAAGGTTCAATATGTGACGGGTGAGGGCATCAATATCACTTGTGCATTTTTGAAGCGCTAAAGGAATGGCGGGGTGAGCTTGAGTGAATGAGAGGGTAAGCTTAGCGCGTTGAAGACAAGTATTAACGATTTTTTGGGGCGTCGATGTCGGTGCAGGTAACGAAAGCAGAGCGTCAGAAAGCTCAGAAGCATCATTGAGCTCCATTTGGCTAGCTTTGCTGGTAACTTGAATACGCCCCGTCGCCCCACGCAATGAGTTTTTCGTTTTCAAACAATAATGGCGTGCATTCATCTTGAGTGGTTAAACCATCAGCACGAACGTGCTGGGTACGGTAAAACATCACTTGAATGGCATTATCATTCTGTCGCTTGGCTTCGGTAATATCAGGCGAACCAAGTAAAGCCAGCACTTCCTCTCGGGTACTACCCAGCTTTAACTTGGTAATTTGTACGCGGTTATACTCTTCGCGGTCTTTCCAGTCCATATTTTCAGGTTTATCGGGATAAACTGAAATCACTAGAAATACAAAAGCTGCATACAATGCTATGCCAGCAAAAATGAGTCGAATTACCTTGGAGTTCATAACCCTAACTTTTCGTTTTTCTGCGCTAAAATAAACAATTTACAACATGTATATAGGTTACAAACTGTAATTTCGCAGTTCCTTTATTTGAATAACTACTTAAGTCTACAGTGTACCGTAAAAAGTTCATGGACGGTAAGTGTTAAACGTAAGGAAATGCGTCTAGCTATTTCTCAATGGTATAGCACGGTGTGTATGCAGAGCCGGGAAGCTTCATTCTCTGTTGAGAAACAAAAGATTCTAATAGTGTATCAACCCGCTCCATCAACGTTGCATCACCTGTCAGCCTAAATGGCCCATGCTGTTTAATGTGCTGAATCCCTTCTGCCTTAACGTTACCAGCCACAATACCTGAGAATGCTTGCCTTAGCGCTATCGCTAGCGAAGCATTATCCTGATCATGATGTAACGCTAAATCTGACATGGTTTGATGCGTAGGAATAAATGGACGCTGAAAGTCTTCTTCTATCTTTAGTGACCAATTAAAGCTGTAGGCATCGCCCATTGCTTCTCGGTACTTTTTAACTCTCCCAAGCCCTGTGCGCATAACCCGAGCAACTTCTTCAGGATCGTCAACAATGATCTGGTATTTGCTCTGTGCTTCTTTCCCTATCGTCGTACCGATGAATTCATCAATGGCTTCAAAGTAAGTCTCAGAACCCGCTGGACCGGTAAGGATGACAGGGAAGGGCTGCTGGGCATTTCGTTCATTCATTAATATGCCAAGCAGATAAAGTAACTCCTCAGCGGTGCCAACGCCGCCGGGGAAAATCACAATGCCGTGGGCTAGGCGAACAAAGGCCTCAAGGCGCTTTTCAATATCTGGCATGATGACGAGTTCATTAACAATCGCATTGGGTGGCTCTGCTGCGATAATGCTAGGTTCAGAGATACCAATGTAACGGCCTTCCTTATATCGTTGTTTAGCATGCCCAATGGTAGCCCCTTTCATGGGCCCTTTCATTGCACCTGGGCCACAGCCTGTACAAATATTCATTTCTCTGAGCCCTAACTGGTAGCCCACTTCTTTTGTATATTTATACTCAGTTAGATTAATAGAATGCCCGCCCCAGCACACCACCGTATTAAGGCTATCGTTTCCTTCAAGTGCCTGTGCATGGCGCAACATGTCAAACACCATGTCGGTAATGCTCACACTATCGGCTGGCGCACTTTTGTGGGTAAACGCATACTTATTACCCATATAAAGCAGATCGCGAAGCACGGCAAAGATGTGCTCATGTACACCAGTAACTAAAGTGTCATCCACAAAAGCAACTTCTGGTGGATTTACCAATTCAATTTTAACGCCGCGTTCTCTACGTACCAGCTTGATATCGAAATTTTCGTAAGGCGCAAAAAGCACTTCGTAATCATCTTCATCGACACCACTATTTAGTACTGCTAAGCAACAGTTTCTGAACATGCCATACAGTGCACTATTTGTTGTATCTTGTAATTGAGCCACTTCAATTTGCGACAACTGACTCATCCAACCAACAGGATTTAACTGCACTTTCTTCATACTTATTCGTCTCTGTCAGTAATAACGCGGTTGCGACCGCTATTTTTAGCTTGGTAGAGCAAGTTATCAGCACGTTCAAAAACAGCGTCTGGGGTGTCACCTTTATTGAAAAATGAAGCACCAAATGATGCCGTTATAGTGACTTTTTCTTGCTTAAACTTAAACGGTAAAGAGGCCAGTTTCGTTCTCATGGTTTCAAGTAAACTGATGACTTTTTGTTTATTCATACCGGGTAGAAGTAAAACAAATTCTTCACCGCCCCAGCGCGCCATAAAGGTGTTCTCTGTTAATTGTTGTTTAAGGTTCTTTCCTACCACTTGTAGTGTTTTATCGCCGGCAGCATGACCGAAACGGTCGTTGATTGACTTAAAGTGGTCTATATCGATGACGGCCACCGCTAAATCATCACCGTTATCTTGCCAAGACTGAACTGCTTTCGATAACTTTTCATTGTAAGCTTGGCGATTAGGTAAGCGGGTAAGCGGGTCGGTTTGGCTCAGCATCATTTGCTCAGCCAGTTTCTTTTTATAGGTTAGGGTTTGTTTTTGCAGCTGCTCAATTCTGCTTTGCATTGAGCCAAGTAACCCCATTAACGATGCTTGACCTTGTGAGTCTAATTGCGCTTGTTCATTCAATGTGCTGGCAATATTTTGAACACAGAATTGTGTGTGTTCTTTTAGAGACTCCAAAGAGTCGCTGTGTGATACCGCCTCTTCAATACTTTCAATATGCGACTGAAGCTGCGCATTACCGACTTGTCGTTGCTCAAACTGAGTCCGGCTATTTTCCATGCTTAGCTGAATGTCTCCTCCCATTTTGCCTATGGAGTTATGCAAGCTTTGAATAACCTTGCCAGTTAGGCTGGCCTCAGCCATGGCGTCTTGTACTATCATTCGAAGGATAACAACACAGCTTTTAAGCAATTGGTCTTCCGACATACCTTCCGTCAGTTTTTTCTGTATATCAACTAATTGACTGTCGTCAGGTTGGCGCTGGGCATAGCTGGCAATAAGTTGGTTTAGTTCCTCTAAAATAGACTTATAAAGCGGGTTCACCGTATTGTCTTTATTGCTTTCTTTACTATTTTCCAGTGCAGGTGCTTCACCCTTATTCTTTCCAGCTTCAAGCTCACTGGCTGCACTACTCGCCAATGCCGCATGATGCAACTCAATAGCCTGCTGGAATAGCTTGTAAATACTAAAAATATCCCCTACCGGCTGGTTCAGAGTTATCAATTGCTGTGTGGCTCGTTTTTGAAGCACTTCATCTTCAAACACTACTTTTTGAAGACGCTTAGTTGCACTTTCCAGCAAAGCCACAGTTTCAATACTGTATTTTTTTAATGTCAGTTCTTGATGTTGAAGCGCGCTATTAAGCTTGTTGATGCTTACCGTAGCAAGAGTAAAGTTTGGCGTGCCGGACAAATGCCCTCTCAATATTTGTAGTTCGCTATCAACTTTGTCGGAAAACCCTTCATAAAAGGCAGACAAGCGAACGATAAATTGTGAAAGTAGCGTATTGTGTTGCTTATAAGTTTGAAGCTGTTTGGCGTCCATAATTGTTGTTTACTCAACCTTAGGTGAAGTCATCCTGCACATTTAATGATTCTATTAAATCTGTGCGCTAAATTATTGGCGAGCTTGCCTTTTATTTGCGTAGGGCGTTTCAAAATTAGAGCGGAAAGGGTTTATGTCGAGCCCTCCACGTCTTGTGTAACGCGCGCATACTGTCAACTTCTCAGGTTGGCAGTGTTGCATAATGTCACAGTAAATTCGCTCTACACACTGTTCATGAAATTCATTGTGCTGCCTGAAGCTAATCAAATATTTTAGTAAGCCTTCGTGATCTATGCTTCTCCCTTCATAACGAATTTGCACACTGGCCCAGTCAGGCTGACTGGTAATAAGGCAATTCGATTTAAGTAAGTGGGAAACCAAACTTTCAGCCTTTTTCTCGTCCGTTACTTTTAACAGCGATGTGTCAGGCTCGTAAGTTTCAACTGAGATATCAAGTTCATCAAGCAGTACACCTTCAAATTCTTTAAAAGTTAATGTATTGAATTGATTGGGAAGCGTTAAGCTGACCATCACGGGCTCACCCGCACATTTTGATAGGTCGGATGCCAGTGTGGCTCGCACATCTTCAGGGCTTTCAAAAGCGGTTTGATTAAAGCTATTTAAATATAACTTGAATGACTTCGACTCTATGAGATTTGCAGAAGTAATAGGTACATTACATTCAAGCAAGGCTACGTGAGGCTTTCCTTTTTTGTTGAGCCAAGACAATTCATACCCAGTCCATGTATCAATACCTGTAAAGGGCAGGGCTTCAGCGTTCAACGATAACGTATCTCGGCTTAAGCTACGGGGTACGCCCTGAAGTAGGTTAGGGTTGTAATGAAATTCATATTCAACCTGCTTCCCCAATGAAAGATCCTTGGGCGCTGAAATAGAAATTTTATCGTTTACCTTCGAAGTCATATTTACCTATATATTCTAACCGTTTTAGATGTGCCGTCTTACTTGAACTTGGCACCTTATACCTATAGTGTACCTCAAAAATATTGGTGTAACCCCATAATGGCCTTAACAATTAGTAATGAATTAACCCAACTTATCGGTGCTTTCACTTCCCATCATGAGCGCAGTGGCAGTCTGCTGACTATACCTTATGATAGTCAATGGCCCTCACCTTGCTACTTAAAGCAGGGTGATGAGGGTGAATTGGTACCGTGGGAGCCCAAGCGCCAAAGTGACAGTCAGCAGTCTGCGCTAAGTTTTAAGAATGTTGAAGAGGCATTAGACATTAAGCTCAACGCTGATTTTTGTCAGTTCTTTACCCAATTTTTCAGTAACAATTTACCAGTAGCTGCAGAGCATGGGGCTTGTGAGTTATTGCAAGTTTGGAATGAAGAAGACTTTGAGCGGCTTCAACAAAATTTAATTGGACACCTATTAATGAAAAAGAGACTGAAACAAGCGCCAACACTCTTTTTTGCATTAACCGATGAAGATGATTTTGTTTTGAGTGTGTTAAATAGCACTGGAGAAGTGGTGTTAGAACAAGTTGGAAGGCCACCACAAAAAGTCATTTCGCCAAGCCTGCCGGCATTCATAGCCACACTACGAGCTGAATGAGTTTTTTGTGTCATGCCGTGCTGAAAAAAGACACGGCATGTAGTCGTTACCAATGAAGGTGGCGTTTAAAGCTAGTGACGTCAGGGACTTTATTAAGTGTTTAGGCTTACTCAATAGATGCTTCTAGCCGCTTTTGTAGCATCGCCATTTGCTGTTCAAGCAACGCCACCCGTTTTGAAAGCGACGCAATGGTTTCTACTTCCTTCCCGTTAATAGATGCAGGATCTGATGCGCCATTCGCAGCATTAAAATGTTTGATAGCTTCAATAGCCTCTGTTACCGATGCTTTAAAAGGCGCTTTTGCTCTAAGTAGTGCCACAGAAGGCGATGTCCCTTTTTGCACCATTTGCTGACATACAATCATTAATTTCTGCAGATTATTATTTTGCAGTGACATTTCATTCGCCAATAAATTACAAGACGTCCAGCTTATCCACTTAAGCTTGATTTCGCTAGGGTTTTTAACCAATAAATTGTGTCAAACTGACCACTAATTAATATAATAAACCACGTGTTATGAATTTAATAATCACTAAATTTAACTAAAGCTATTAAAATCAGAAGCTTAAACAATTGGTCTCATTCTTGATTACCTAATTGCATATAACAAAACTACAAACGATAAAAATCAGAGGAAATCACATGAAATCGATTATCTTACCACTCGCATTAGCATCATCATTCTTACTTACTGGTTGCGTGGTATCTGTAGGTGGGGGGAGTGATAGCCATTATGGTACTGATGTAGAAGACCGAGAATACAATAACCGCAAACATATCTCGAACCTTGAAACAGGAATGAGCTATGAAAGCGTATTAAGAAAAATGGGGGTGGCTGATTTCAACGAGCTTTATGAAAAGCAAGACGGTACCTATCGCGTATTGTTTTATCGTACTCAAAGAACCATGGGTGATGGCATAACAACGAAAGATGAATGTACGCCAATAGTATTTAAAGATAGTGGCCTAGTAGGGTGGGGTGATAGCGCTTACCACCTAATGAATTAAGAGTAGCATTAATTTAACATCTTGGTGTTTTTGCCGTAAAGTGACCATTAATTGGTCACTTTTTGCATTCTGTGACTATTAATTTATAGATTATTGAGGGCTGCACCTATGACAAATGACACACTAACCGACGGCCAAGCGATGAATGCACAAGGGGTCAATGAAGCATTAGAGCCACTTGTGTCATCCCTTGAAGCTATCAAAGCCATTTACCTTGGTGTAGATGATTTGAAGGTTGCTGCTTCTATATTATTTAATGCGTACGTAGATGATCCACTTTTTAGCGACATATTTCAGGCTGAAAAAGAAGGTTATGAGAGTCGGTTGCGCTCTGCTATCAGAGAAGAGTTAAACGCTTTTTGGGTGGCAGAGCAACCTATTGTAGGGCTGTTCGATGGCGAGCGACTACTCGCGGTCGCATGCCTTACCGCGCCAGACGCTGCATTTGGTTCTGGGCGTTACTGGCATTGGCGTTTGCGTATGCTACTTACCGCTGGCCTTTTCGGCACAAAGCAAATGCTAGAAAAAGAAGAAAAAGTTCGCGCACTAGTCCCTGCGGTTAACTTTCATATGCTAAGTTTTATTGCCGTTCACCCTGATTATCAACACCATGGACTAGGTCATACACTATTAGGTGCTATTGACAGCGTAGTGGAAGAAGATGCTAAAAGTGAAGGGGTAGCAGTGTTTGTTACAGTAGCTAAACACAAGCCCTTTTTTAACGACGATAACTATGATGTGGTGGGAGAGCTAAGCCTATCTCACGTAAAAGGCGATGTAATGTTTAGGCGAAAGCCTGCATAAATTGTCATAAAAAATGCGTAAACTGGGTGAGGACTTTACGTTGTTTAATAAATAAGGTGGTATGCAAATGCTAAGTGCGCAAGGAAGTTGCCTGTGCGGGGCTATTACCGTAATGGCGGAGAATATTAACCCTAAATTCACTGTTTGCCATTGTGATTCTTGCAGACAGTGGGGCGGTTCGGCGCTGTTTGCATTACAATGCGGTACGCAGGTCAAATTCGAAGACACGACCTCTAGTGGTAATAACGTTAGCATTCACCGGTCGTCAGATTGGGCTTCTCGCGGTTTTTGTGGCAACTGTGGTACTCATCTATTTTACAAGCTCAATGAGACCGGTGAGTACAATATTCCTGTCGGTATATTTCAAGCACTAGATGGGTTAGAAATGGATATGCAGTACTTCAGCGATCAACGCCCGCACTACTATTGCTTTTCTAATAAAACAAAAGAAATGACCAAGGCTGAAATTCTGGCGTATTTCGCTCAACAGTCTTGAGTTACCAACAGGCAAAGCATGCACCGCTATTAACACGGGAAAGAAGCTATCCGACGTATCAACATTTAATGCGCGGGATCTCTTCCCATCGGGTAGTGGCTCTTTTCGTTAAGAAGTCTCTTTTCATGGCAAAATTTTGTTGAAAGCCCCTAGCCCCAAAATGCATCGTGTTTCTGCCATATCTAGCGTTTGTACTGTCAAGCACTGCCATTAATGCCGAGTTGTCCGTACTGGGTGTAAATAAATCGTCTTGGCGATATTTTTCGTCGCAAATGTCCAACAGACCCACACCCACTTTGTAGTAACGCACGCCTGGAATAAACAGTTTATTGAGCGCATCAGACGCTGCGTGAATAATATGTCGAGTATCATTGGTAGGAACAGCAAAGCTGGAAAGCGCCGACTGCTTAACATATCTGCTATCGTCATGAGGCGAATTTGCCGCAAAGAAGGTGGCGCTGTGAGCGAGTGAGTGTTGAGCGCGTAGTTTTTTAGTGGCTATTTCAGCGTGGGTGGCTAACGCTGCTCTCAATTCATCTTGTGTGGTAACTCTCTTTCCAAAACTACGGGTGCTGTAAATTTCTTTTTTAGCGGGTCTTATCTCATCCCACGTCATTCTTAGTTCACCCTGAAGTTCTCTCACTGTATTTTCTAGCACAATAGAAAAATACTTACGCATTTTAGCGGGGGATTGTTGTGACAGTGTATAGGCATTATTAATACCCATGGCCATCAATCGTTTTTCCAAGCGCCCACCAATACCCCATACATCTGCTACTGCCATGCGGGGTAATAATGCCTGCTTTTCTTGCTGCGTATTAATAACCGCTGAACCTCGAAAGCCGTCCAGCTTTTTTGCAGCGTGATTAGCTGCTTTAGCAAGGGTTGGAGTGGGGCCAAATCCAACGCCCACGGGAAGCTTTACCTCACGCCAAATAGTTTTTCTTATCTCATAGCCTAGGGCCAGCCATTCACTATCATGTAGGCGTGGCGAAAAGCGCATGAAAGCTTCATCAATACTGTATTCGTGCAATTCATCACAGAATTGAGACATGACAGAAAACATTTTTGAAGACACATCGGCATAAAGCTCATAGTTAGACGAGCAAACAACAACCCCTGCTTTTTTTGCTTCCTCTTTCACCTGAAAATAGGGAACGAACTTTTTAAATCCTAATCTTTTGGCAATAGGGCAGGCTGCGACCACGCAGCCATCGTTATTGCTCAACACCATAACGGGTTTGTTTCGCAGATTAGGGTTGTAGATTTTCTCGACCGATGCATACATAGAAGTGACATCTACTAGCGCAAACACTACTCACCTCCTAGTCGACGGGAGAGTTTTTTGTGAAGCCTAATGGAGCGCGTTACCACCCCTTCTATTGAAAATTCATCGCCTTCTTTTAAAAAGTAAGGTTTGTACAAGGGTGATGAAGAACGCAAGCAGCCGTGGCGTTTGTCTACACGCTTACAGACGAACTCACCGTTTAAGGTCGCCACAATAATGCACATGTCAGAAATATCTTCAGCTCTTGAGACAATCAGCAGGTCGCCGTCATGAATGCCATCGTCCATCATCGACTTGCCTTGTGCGTAGCCAATGAAGGTAGCAGCAGGTTTATCAATAAGCAGAGAATCTAGACTCAAGCCTAGTTCGGTATATTCTGCAGCAGGCGACTCGAAGCCTACGATGCCCGCTTGTGCAGTGATAGGAATAAATTTAAGCATACACTTCAAAAATACTGTTTATTTGTACAGTATTTTAGTGGGTTCATACTCATCAATCAATCTCAGTACAGAAAATACTCGTCTTAATGGCGACTGTAATGACCGGCAAAATTCGCAATTGGTCATAATGACGACAAGCTTTGTACGACATTTCCTACAAAAGTGTAGGAAATGTGGGTTTTTTTTCGTGGTTTATATCTAGACTAAAGTCTAACGTTGTTGATTTTTATAGGTTTTTCATTTTCAGATCATATTAACTCCTTATTTTCTCCTTAATTTATTGTAATTCTGCCTAGCGGGAATTCTTGGTAGGGATATTATTAATGGCGTCACAGGGAAACACGATGAGTCAGGATGATTTTAAGGACAACCTTGGACAACTTAAGGAAGAGAATCCCTTAACAGGAGTGAGGGGAGATGGAATAGCAGGAAGCATCACAGGGATGATAAGCGCACCGGACGTGCTGAAATGGAATTGCCAAAGAGACAAGCAAGGAAAGCGCAAGCGATAAGGAATCGCAACAGGAAGTAGAAAGGATTTGGCGAAGGATCGTCATAAAAAGGAAAGATATAGGATATATCGTAAAGGAAAGCTTGGAAGGCTTAAGCAAGGATAGTTTGCGCAGGATGCGCAAGAGCAAGGCAGCTCAGGAACGAACGGACCGCTTAAGGATTGAGCTAGTTGCACAGGATGTGTAATGTAGAAAGGATGAAAGGATAGGAACACTAGCTTTTGCTGGCAAGGAACAGCCTTAGGATGAGGCCCCCACGTGCAGGATAGGTGGGATGCTTAGGATAAATGGAAAGGGATTTACGCAAGGATGGGTAACTCGCACGGGAACACGCGAGAGAAGATGGAAAGGGGCGTATATGGATTTTAATCGGGAAGATTTTAGTCGCAAAGGAACGCAGAGAGGGAAACTCAAAATTCCAGGAAAAGGGGTAGCAGAGAGGCTACCCCTTTTTTTTGCGTAATTTTTGGCGTTGCCACTAAAACGCTCACGTTTAAAGACGCCCATTCCGCTCGGCATAGTCATCTCGTTCATACCTAATACTATAGCGGGCTAACGAATCCGAAGAACTTAATTAACTCTGTGAGGTGGTAAGGTAGTTCTTATAATATGTTTGCCTACTAACTCCACTTCTCCGCTGTATCTGTCTTCACCATTACCGGAAAATTCAAACACAAAGATATTATGCCAATCAGGCTTGCTGTAGTTGAAGGTAATGCGGGTTTTGGCTCTGGCAATACTGAGCAGTTGCAGTTGATTGTTTTTACAGTACTGGCGCAGGTAACTATCAGTAAATTCGGAAATACTTCGTATGCGCCAAAACTGAAAGGCGACAAAGCCTAAGCCCAACCATAAGGTTAATTCAAGAAGTGTCATTCATTACCCCTTAGTTTGTGAAAACAGCGTGCCAATTGCGCTGGCCAGTAAGTCACTGCGTTCTGGGGTTCTTAGTATGCCTAGTACTAATTCACGTAACTGGGGTACTTGAACAAGATCAGAGAAGAAGCCGCGGAATACGTCGCCATTATAGTTTTCTTGGTTATCGACCTCGGCAACCGCTTCAAAAAATAGCAGCAGTAATTTCTCGTCCATTTGCTGAAAATGGCGGGCAGCAATAACACTTAATATATCTAATCGGTTCAATTTCTTAGCTTCAAAGTGAGACACTAATTGCGTATATATAGTGTCGTTTTTGGTCTCACAAGACAAACCCCGTAGCGCGGCTAAACTTATTTCATCACCGTCTAACACTGAAAGCATGCATTGGTTAAGCCGCTCAGATACGTTCGCAACTTCGGCCATTTCCATAAAAGCCCGTTGAAATGGTTCGGCAAAAAGTGAAAAGTTACGCAGCACACTGTCTTGCACTTCTTGAGCGTTTTCCATTGAGTCTAATCTAATGACCACATCCGCAATTGCCTGTAAGGGAATGGTTTGCCAGTCAGCCACCTGCGGCGCTTTCACGTAGGCGATAACATACTGTGCGCTGACGCTAATCGGCTGATTCAGCTTCGCGCGAACCAGTGCATTAAATTGCGCAAGTAATGACTGCGCGGGCACAAATGAATAAGGATTATCTGGCAATGTGTTAGCCGCTTCAGAATCATCAGAAATTGATTGGCCTAGTGCATCGACAATAATTTGCAGAAAATGGTTTCTTGAAGCCGCTACCACTAATCCCTGCTCGTCTAGAGGGAGTTTGATAAACCAAATATAGTGCTGATTTGAGCTATTTTTATTCCAAAAAACAATGCCGAACCACGCATGTTGCTGGCGAGGGAAGGGCGCAACAGTTGAGCCATTCTCAATATCCAAAAACGCCTGATTGTCTAAAGCGGTAAGTCTTCGACCCATATCAAAAACAATATATTCTGTACCTGCATGCAATAAAAATTCGCTGATAGAGTTAATACTGTTTGCGTTCATTTCAGGCGTTCTCACTTCATAAAACTGATTTTAGGGCGCAAAGTTTAGCATATTTTAGTTGCCGACAGGCAAAGGCATTGTTCTTTTAAAGGTGCGAGCGGAATGAGTGCTGCCTCTGGTATACTGCCGTCCAGATCTATACGGCAAACCTTAAACCATGTAATGACGATGAAGTTAATAGAAGAATTCGAGTATCATTTAAATACGCTAGAAACAGCGATGCGCCAAACTAAAACGTGGCCGAACAAATCACCTAGCAAGGCGCAATTAGCCAGTACTGCCCCTTTTGCTATTGATACCCTGTCTTTTTTCGAATGGCTGGCGTATGTTTTTGTGCCTAAATGTCATTACTTAATAGCGATGGGTCAGCTACCAGGGAAGATGGCAATTTCCCCTGCAGCGCATATGTATGCACCAGACTGTCCCGAATCTATCCTAGTTCAGTTGCTTGCACTTGATAAACTTACCGAACGCAATAAGAAGTAATTTATGCCTGAAGAATTTCCATTTACCCAATGTGAAACCCCAAGTGAAAAGGCTGGCAGCAATAGTGTGCAGCCATACCCGCCGCTTAATATTTTATATCAAGATGAGCATATCGTGGCCATTGATAAACCGCCGGGTTTATTAGTGCACAGAAGTCCTATCGACAGGCATGAAACTCGCTTCGCCGTGCAGACATTAAGGGATCAGCTCAACAAGCACGTATTTCCCGCTCACCGACTAGATAGGCCCACATCCGGTGTACTATTGTTTAGTTTTGACAGTAAAACAGCGGCGCTGCTTGGCCAGCAGTTGATGAATAAGCAGGTGCAAAAGCAGTATCACGCTATTGTTCGTGGTTATGTTAAACATTCAGGGCTCATCGATTATGCGCTCAAATATCGTTACGATAAAATTGCCGATAAACATAAGCGCCCGCAGCAGGCACCTCAGCAAGCCACAACGGTATACGAAAGTTTAGCGAACTATGAATTACCTTTCGCCGTAGGTAAATATGAAACCGCCCGCTATTCATTAGTAAAACTTTTGCCCTCGACAGGACGCAAACATCAATTGCGTCGTCATATGGTACATATTAGGCACCCTATTTTGGGAGATACCACCCACGGAGACGGAAAACAGAACAAATTTTTGCAAACACACTTTAGTTTTCAGAATTTGGCCTTAAGTTGTACGCAGATGGGTTTTTATCACCCGATAACCGGAAAGTGGCTATCGGTGTTTGTTAGAATGCATTCAGAAATGCAACGAGTGTTAGATGCGTGGCAAGAATATCAGGTTTAAGGTTTGGGCTAGAAAGTGTGATGCTTAAACGGGAAACCCACACGATTTGAAAAGATAATGAGGAAGTAATGGCGACATTAAAAATTTTTGCAGGTACCGTGTATGGCAATGCGCAACATGTAGCAGAGCAAGTTGAAGAAAATCTTGCAGAGCAAGGTGTAGATTGCGAGCTTGAGAGCGATCCTTCAGTAAGCGACTTTACCGATGCCGACGCTATCTTATTGATTACTTCTACGACTGGCCAAGGCGATGTTCCACCAAACTTAGAATTTGTCTTCTCTGATTTGAAAGACGAGTTTCCATTGCTAAACGACAAGCCTTTTGCTGTTGCTGCGTTAGGTGATAGTAGTTACGGGGAAAGTTTTTGTGGAGCCGGTCGTCAATTCAATGAATTGTTATTAGAGCTGCAAGGTAAAGCAGTAGCCGACATGCTAGAAGTGGATGCCCTTGAGACCCTTGAACCTGAAACCATGGTTATTGAGTGGGTTAACGGTATTAAAGCTCAGTTAGGCGTGTAACGGGGTTCGACAATTATCTCAAAAAATAGAAAAGGGCGCTAGGCGCCCTTTTTTAATGCAAAACGTTTAATACGTGAATACAGACTTATTCAACACCACGTAGTAGGGCATTAATACCTACTTTAGCACGGGTTTTAGCGTCTACTTTCTTCACGATAATGGCAGCGTATAGGCTGTATTTACCGTCTGGGCTTGGCATGTTACCAGAAACCACTACTGAGCCAGCAGGAACGCGGCCATAATGTACTTCGCCGGTTTCACGGTCATATATACGGGTGCTTTGGCTAATGTAAACGCCCATTGAAATAACTGCGCCTTCTTCAACAATAACACCTTCAACAATTTCAGAACGTGCGCCAATAAAGCAGTTATCTTCAATGATAGTAGGGTTCGCTTGAAGTGGCTCTAAAACACCACCAATGCCTACGCCGCCAGATAAGTGAACGTTCTTACCGATTTGTGCACAAGAACCAACCGTTGCCCATGTATCTACCATGGTGCCTTCATCAACAAATGCACCAATGTTTACGTACGAAGGCATAACAACCGCATTTTTACCAACGAAGGTACCCGTGCGGACTGCAGCAGGAGGCACAATACGCGCGCCATCATTAGCAAATTGTTCAGCAGTATAGTTGCTGTATTTCAAAGGCACTTTGTCGTAGTAACGGCTTTCAGCGCCTTCAATAACGTCGTTGTTGTGGAGGCGGAAGAAAAGCAAAACGGCTTTCTTTAACCACTGATGAACAACCCATTCGCCCGCGATTTTTTCAGCTACACGCGCTTTACCGCTATTAAGCAAAGCAATAGCATCGGCAACGGCTTGTTTCACTTCTGCTGGTGCAGAAGATGGGCTAATGTTGTCGCGGTTTTCGAAGGCGTCTTCAATAATGGCTTTCAATTCATTCATGGTATCGTGATATCTTCAAGTTGATCGAGTTTAAACAAGATACGCTTTTTCAAGCTCACTTGTTGTTCTTGGGTTAATGCTTTGCCAGCATCATTACTGACAATAAATATATCTTCTGCGCGCTCGCCGATAGTAGCAATTTTTGCCAGCTTCAAGGTGACATTAGTATCAACAAAAGCATGGCCAATTTTAGCTAAAATGCCGGGCGCGTCTAGTGCTTCTAACTCAACGAGTGTCGCTTCATCGCTCACACCGAAAAAGCGTACTTTAGTAGGCACGTCTAGCTGTTTCATTTGTCGAGGTAGTTTACGCTTATTTTCGTGTGAACGGCCTGGTTTTTCAAGCTGGGTGCTAATCGCTTTTTCTAGCGATTGAATTCGGGACTCAGATGTTAGCCTGGAACCATCATTTTCAAGCACCAACATACTGTCAAACACATAGCCATCGCGGGTTACGGTAACATGGGCGTCGTGAATAGAGCAATTACGACTGTCTAAAACGGAAGCTACTTGTGCAAATAAGGCTTTTCTATCTTTACCGAAAAGAAAAATTTCCGTGCCGCCTTTTGCACTGTTGTCATTGGCTTTAACGAGAAGCTGGTCGCTATCTGGTGTTAGCCAATCATCCTGAGCCTTAACGATTTCTTCGGTATGCCATGCAATTTGGGTGGGCTTGAATCGTACAAAATAGTCATCATCTAACCGTGCCCATAATCCATCAATGGATTCAGAGCTAACCCTGCGTTCGTGCAGAATTTGTTGCGCTTGATATTTGTGAGTAGTCACTCGCTCACTTAATGTTACTTGGCACTGTAACCCGTTATCTAATGCTTTTTGCGTCATTAAATAAAGTTCTCTAAGCAGAGATGCTTTCCAATCATTCCACAAATTATCGTTGGTTGCCCGAATGTCTGCAAGGGTAAGGGTATAAAGTAAATTTAAGTGGTTGTGGCTTCTTACCGCGCCAGCAAATTCACTGATAACGTCTGGATCGTAAATGTCTCTGCGCTGCGCCACTACCGACATTAGCAGGTGGTTTTCCACTAGCCAGCTTATCATGGCCGCGTCGTTCGCCGGTACATCATGCTGTTCACAGAACTTAGCAACATCAATGGCGCCTAGCGTTGAGTGGTCGCCGTTACGACCTTTAGCGATATCGTGAAATATAGCAGCAATATACAATACTTCTGGCTTGTCTAGATTGCGACAGATACGGCCACAGCGTGGAAAATCTTTGTTCTCTTTCGAGAAAAAATAATTCACGTGCTTCACTAAGCGGTGCGTATGTTCATCCACTGTGTAGGCGTGAAACAAATCAAATTGCATCATCCCTACAATGGCATCCCACTCAGGTAAGTAAGCTTGTAAAATGCCGTACTGATGCATAATGTCCCAACCAAAATTAAAAAAGTCGGGTTGTTTTAGCAAGACCATGAGCTTTTCACGGCAAGCGGGGCGCTCAACAAAGTAAGCATTCTCAAATGTACGATGTGCGTTTCTTATTTGGCGAATACAAGTGGTGCTTAAACCTTGAACTTCAGGGGTATTAGTGACCACATTTAAAAAGTCTAAAATGGCTTCTGGCGAAGAAAAAGCATTCTCATGGCGAGGCGAAATCATATTATCGAGTAATTCGAAATCTTCGTTAATAATCGCGGTACGCTGAACACTCTGATTAAGCATGTCATACTTGAACCGTTGCAAAAGCATTTGGTTCAATTCAGAAACTCGGGCAACGGTGCGGAAGAAGTCACGCATCATCTTTTCAACTGAACTTTTTCCTTCTTCTCCATACCCCAGCATGGCGGCAACATCAGGTTGGTAATCAAAAAGAAGGCGGTTTTCACTTCGCCCTGCAACCAAATGTAAGGCACAACGCATTTTCCACAAATGCATTCTACAGGTGATTAATTCGCTGTGTTCTTGCTCGGTAAAGTAGCCGTGCCCCACTAGGTTCCAGCCGTCATATTCTTTAAAGTGTTTTTTTGCCACCCAACCAATAGACTGGATATCCCTTAAACAGCCTGGGTTTTCTTTGATGTTAGGCTCTAGGTTGTACGCTGTACCGTTAAATTTAGCGTGACGTCGCTTTTGTTCATCGTACTTGGCCGAGAAAAACGCTTTACTCGACCAAGAATTTCGCCCGTTTACTTCATCCCACAGCTTTTCAAAAATAGATTCGCTGCCGCAAAGCAATCGACTTTCTACGAGGTTAGTGGCAATGGAAATGTCGTCTTTGGCAAGGCTGACGGTTTCTTTGATGGTACGTACTGACTGACCCACATCAAGCTTAATATCCCAAAGCAGAGTAATAAAACGACTGACTTTTTCTTGGGTGTCGGGCTTAAGGGTTCGTTTGCTCACTATCAGCAAATCAATGTCGGAATAAGGTTGAAGGTGCCCGCGTCCATAGCCACCTACGGCACATAATGCTAATTCACTTTCATTGTCTAAACCGTAGAGGTGCCACAAATGGCACAAAAGGGCATCAACGAATTGTGCACGCCCAGTCACAAGTTGGTTAACAGGAATGCTATCGAATGACGCTTTTATCCATGCATAGCTATCTTCTACACACGACTTGATGGCAACTAAGTCGTCAACCGACGTTATTTGATCAATATTTTTTATTAGGGATTGCAGCGTCAAATTACACCTTCTATGCGTACAGCTTTTTGAACACACTGAACCTTACCATGAAATGAAACGAAATCGCAGTGCCGATTAGTTGCATACCCAAGGCAATATTGTGAATAAATATACGAAAATGTTATAGGTATGCTGCAAGCATAAGATGAAATATGACAGCGCTATTTTCAAGGCGGGCAATAGGACTGATAGCAATAGGGCTGATAGCAATAGGACTGATAGCAATAGGACTGAAAGTAACAGTCAATGCGATAGCTCAGAGGAATAGCGTGGTAACTAGTGTGCTGTCGTTCCTGCTAAAAACCTGTGATGTACATTCGTAACCAACAACGAAAGAAAGGAAAAAAGCATGAAGGCGTAGTAGAAGTATAAAAACATATAGCAACCAAAAAAGTTAAGCTGCTATATGTTTATATAGGCGATTCAAACACTAAATAAAGAGTGCTTATCGAAACTGACCATTATTTGTCAGTGTGCAAAACGTTAACTGTGTGAAATCACTCGCGGAAGGTCTTCTTCGTCACGCAATGTTAATACTTCCACACCGTCTTCGGTAACCAGTAAGGTATGCTCCCATTGTGCACTTAAACTTCTGTCTTTGGTTACTACCGTCCACTGGTCAGGAAGAATTTTTGAGTAACGCTTACCTGCATTCACCATAGGTTCAATGGTGAAGCACATGCCCGCCTCAAGCACATCGCCAGTGCCAGGCTTACCGTAATGCACGATTTGTGGCTCTTCGTGGAAACTCGCGCCAATACCATGACCACAGTACTCGCGCACGATTGAATAGTTATGCGCTTCTGCGTGGGTTTGGCAGATATGACCAATATCGCCCAATGTCATACCCGGTTTTACTTCTTTAATCGCTTTATATAAGCATTCTTGTGTAACTCGGCTTAAACGCTCTGCCATAATCGTTGGCTTTCCAACGGTAAACATCTTAGAAGTATCACCGTGGTAACCATCTTTAATAACAGTGACATCGATATTAATAACGTCACCATCTTTCAATTTTTTGTCCGAGGGGATGCCATGGCAGATGCAATGGTTTACAGACGTACAAATTGATTTAGGGAAAGGCGGGTGACCATAGTTTAATGGCGCAGGAATAGCTTGCTGCTCATTAACAATGTAATCATGACAAATTGTATTTAACTCATCTGTCGTTACACCCTTTTTTACATAGGGTCCAATCATAGTGAGTACATCGGCTGCTAGTTTTCCAGCCACGCGCATTTTTTCGATTTCTTCAGAGGTCTTAATAATTGCTGACACAGCGTCTCTCTATTCGTTTATTTAGGCCGTTACGCTACCGCTTGTAAAATAGGGCAGAGGTTAACGCACAGAATATATCTATATAGGTATATTTTAGCCATTAGGATTGAATGTGTATAGGGGCAGTCTTAAAGAATGCAAGTAATGGCAAAACTGGCAGTAAAACTTGAGTGGGTATGCGTAATATGGTATAAAGCGCGCGCCCTGACGGAATGCCCTTAAAAGCGTTTGGTCAAAAGGGTAAATTAAATTTAATTAAAACACACATATACCAACACTGCGTATCGGGGTGTTCTACTTATTTACTTAGGTGGGATCGATACAATGGGTATATGGAGGCCTAACCCCGAGAGGAAATTAAAATGGCAAATGTTTCAATGCGTGACATGCTGAAAGCCGGTGTGCATTTCGGTCACCAAACTCGTTACTGGAACCCTAAGATGAAACCATACATCTTTGGCGCACGTAACAAAGTTCATATCATCAACCTTGAAAAAACAGTTCCACTTTTCAACAACGCTCTTAACTACCTATCAAGCGTAGCATCTAAGAAAGGGAAAATCCTTTTCGTAGGTACTAAGCGCGCTGCTGGCGATGCGGTAAAAGATGCAGCTGTTAAATGTGACCAGTTTTACGTTAACAAGCGTTGGTTAGGTGGTATGTTGACTAACTGGAAAACAGTTCGTCAATCAATCAAGCGTTTGAAAGAACTTGAGCAGAAAAGCCAAGACGGTACTTTCGAAAAGCTGACCAAAAAAGAAGCCCTAATGCTTCAGCGTGAAATGGAAAAGCTTGAAAACAGCCTTGGCGGTATCAAAGATATGGGCGGCTTGCCAGACGCTATCTTTGTTGTCGATGCAGACCACGAGCACATTGCTATCACAGAAGCACGTAACCTGGGTATTCCAGTTGTTGGTGTTGTGGATACTAACTCTAACCCAGATGGTGTTGATTACATCATTCCTGGTAACGACGATGCAATCCGCGCAGTTCAACTTTACTTGGATGCCGCTGCTAACGCTGTGATTTCTGGTCGCGAAAGCAACCTTGAAGCACAAGCTGAGCAAGACGACTTCGTAGAAGCAGCAGAGTAATTCTGTTCGCTTTACTGTCATATCAAAAGCATATGATAGTGCAACAATACGAAACGTATTGAGAGGGGCGATAACGCCCCTTTTACCTAACCGAATTTATATTTATTGCTGAGGAATTGAAAAATGGCAGTGACTGCAGCACTAGTTAAAGAACTGCGCGAGCGTACAGGCGCAGGTATGCTGGATTGTAAGAAAGCCCTGGTTGAAACGGATGGTGACATTGAGCTAGCCATTGAAAACATGCGTAAATCAGGCCAAGCGAAAGCAGCTAAAAAAGCAGGCCGTATCGCAGCTGAAGGTGTAATCCTTACTAAAGTTCAAGACGGTCGCGCGACTATGCTTGAAATTAACTGTGAAACAGATTTCGTAGCACGTGACGAAGGTTTCCTTAAGTTTGGTAACGAGTTGCTAGAAATAGCAGCAGCGAACAACATCAACGATATCGACACGTTGAATGCGTCTGAACTTAACGGTGCTAAAGTAAGCGACGTTCGTGACACATTAGTGGCGAAAATCGGTGAAAACATCTCTCCTCGTCGCGTTATTAACGTTGAAGGCGATACACTAGGTGCATACGTGCACGGCGGTCGTATCGGCGTAATCTCAATTCTTACTGGTGGCAGCGAAGAGTTGGCTAAAGACATTGCAATGCACGTTGCAGCGGCTAGCCCTCAGTTCGTTAAGCCTGAAAATGTTCCAGCTGAAGTTGTTGAGAAAGAGAAAGAAATCCAAATCGGTATTGCAATGCAGTCTGGTAAGCCAGCTGATATCGCAGAGAAGATGGTTGCAGGCCGCATGAAGAAGTTTACTGGTGAAGTAAGCTTAACTGGTCAGCCTTTCGTCAAAGATCCTTCAATCAGCGTTGCTGAGTTGCTTAAAAACAACTCTGCTGATGTTGTTAACTTCGTACGTTTCGAAGTTGGTGAAGGTATCGAGAAGAAAACCGAAGACTTTGCAGCAGAAGTTGCAGCACAAATGGAAGCGGCCAAGAAATAATTGGGCGTTTATCTTTTGCATTGTGTTAATGTCAGATAAACTACAAGGCACCTCTTCGGAGGTGCTTTTTTATAGCTACTACCCGCGGGTTACGGTTTTGCTAAGGTAAGGTAGAGTGCAAAACGGTAAAATCTTTAAACGCTTACGAAAGCATTTTGTCCTATTCTTTTTACCTGCAAAAGCAGTGTGTAAATAATAGAAAAGCATAAGACAAAATGGGTTTACGAGGACATATCGAATAATGAGTATCACACCGAAATCAGCATATCGACGCATTCTGTTAAAGCTAAGTGGCGAAGCCCTTATGGGTGAAGAAGGCTTTGGCATCGATCCTAAAGTACTTGACCGTATGGCCCAAGAAATCAAAGAACTTGTTGAACTAGGTGTTCAAGTAGGCTTGGTTATTGGTGGCGGAAACTTGTTCCGCGGCGAAGGGCTTGCAAAAGCAGGCATGAACCGCGTTGTAGGCGACCACATGGGTATGCTTGCTACCGTAATGAACGGCTTAGCCATGCGTGATGCACTGCATCGTGCCTTTGTTAATGCGCGTATGATGTCAGCTATTCCTTTGAACGGCGTGTGCGATGCTTACAATTGGGCAGAAGCGATTAGCTTATTAAAATCTGGCCGCGTGGTTATCTTTTCTGCGGGCACTGGCAATCCTTTCTTCACGACCGATTCAGCCGCCTGTCTTCGCGGAATTGAAATTGAAGCCGATGCCGTGCTAAAAGCCACAAAAGTTGATGGCGTTTATAGCGATGATCCGGTTAAGAATCCAGATGCTACTTTGTACGATCAACTTTCTTATCAAGAAGTCCTTGAGAAAGAATTAAAAGTGATGGACCTGTCAGCGTTCACACTTGCTAGAGATCACAGCCTTCCTATTCGTGTATTTAACATGAACGAAGCAGGTTGTTTGAAACGTGTTGTTATGGGTGAGCAAGTTGGCACCCTAATTTGTCACGCTGACAATAGTTAATTAAGAAAATAGGAAATATAACGTGATTGATGAAATTGAATTAGATGCGCAAGAGCGTATGGATAAAAGCATCAGTGCACTTAAAGGCCAGTTTAGCAAAATTCGTACAGGCCGTGCTCATCCAAGCTTATTAGATGGCATTATGGTACCTTACTACGGTACAGATACACCGCTAAAGCAAGTCGCTAACGTCATTGCGGAAGACAGCCGTACATTAGCACTGACGGTTTTTGATAAAAGTGCTATTCAAGCTGTTGAAAAAGCAATTATGCAGGCAGATTTGGGATTAAACCCAATGAGCGCTGGTGGTTCTATTCGAATTCCACTTCCTCCGCTTACCGAAGAGCGTCGTAAAGACCTTATTCGCGTAGTGCGCAATGAAGCAGAAAACGGTCGAGTTTCAATTCGAAACATCCGCCGAGATGCTAACAGCGACGTAAAAGAATTACTTAAAGAGAAAGAAATCAGCGAAGATGAAAGCCGCGCAGCGGAAGAAAATATTCAGTCTTTAACGAATGACTTCATTAAGAAAGTTGACGGCATGCTTGCTGTTAAAGAAAAAGAACTGATGGAAGTGTAACAAGTATTATGATTGGGAAGCGGTCAAACGCAGCCAAAACGACTGATACAGTAGGGCCAGCAACCGTTGCTGGCCCTAAACATGTTGCCATCATTATGGATGGCAATGGTCGTTGGGCGCAAAAGAAAGGGAAAATTCGTACCTTCGGGCACAAGGCAGGTGTTGAGTCTGTTCGAGCAGTGGTGCGCTTTGCTCGTCAAACTGGCATTGATTCTTTAACCTTGTTCGCTTTTTCAAGTGAAAACTGGAAGCGGCCTGAAGAAGAAGTCAGTGTATTGATGGAACTGTTCAATTTAGTATTAAACAGTGAAGCCAAACGACTCCATAAAAATGGCGTTCGCTTAAAAGTTATAGGCGATTTAAGTGCTTTTGATAGCAAGTTGGTTGGAAAAATCCGCAAAGCGGAAGAAATGACTTCTGGTAATAACGATCTTGTCCTCAATATCGCAGCCAATTACGGCGGCAGATGGGACATTGTTAATGCCGCTAGAGAAGTGGCTGAAAAAGTCAAGCAAGGTGAAATGTCGCTTCAAGACATCGATGAGGCAGTTTTTAATCAACATACCTCTACGGCAAGCCTTCCTGAACTCGATCTTCTTATACGCACAGGTGGTGAACACCGAATCAGCAACTTTTTATTATGGCAGTGTGCGTACGCCGAATTATATTTTACCGATGTGCTATGGCCAGACTTCAATGAAGATGTTTTTCAATTAGCCGTAGATGATTTTAATGTTCGCCAACGACGATTCGGTCTTACCGGTGAACAAATTGATACTGCCAGCAGCTAATTCTATGCAGGCAGGCATCAGGGCAGGCCTGAGCACAGGAGCCGAGAGCCAATTATGCTAAAACAAAGAATAATAACAGCGTTAATTCTCGCGCCTTTGGCGCTATTTTCCATACTGTTTCTGCCTATCTTCTGGTTTGAAATTGCGATTTCCGGTGTGGTTGCCATAGGGGCTTATGAATGGGCTAATATGTCCGGCATATGTGAGCGCCCTAAAAAAATACTCTTTATGGCAGCAGCATTCGCTATCTGCATCAGCTTATCTTTTATTGTCGATACCAGCGTTATTTGGTATCAAGGCCAGCTTCACGATTTATATCACGGTATTTTAGGTGTAGCGGTAGTGTGGTGGATAGTGTCTCTATTCATGGTTATAGCCTATCCTAAATACACTAAGTTTTGGCGTGAAAGCCGCAGTGTACGTACCGTGTTCGGCTTACTGACCTTAATTCCAACTTGGGTGGCGGTGATTGCCCTTCGTACCAGCTTGCACGATGTCGACCCCTTTTATGGCGCATCACTTATCTTCTACGTGTTAGGTATTGTGTGGGCAGCAGATATAGGCGCTTTCTTTGTTGGCGTTAAATTTGGTCGCCACAAGCTGCGTCCTAATGTTTCTCCGGGTAAAAGCTTAGAAGGTCTTTTAGGTGGCATTGCTGCTTCATTTGCCATTATCGCTTTTGCTGCATTGCACTATCAAGTTGAGCCTTCTCGTATTTGGTTGCACCTCATTATCGGCGGCGTTACCGTGGCGGTTTCAGCATTAGGTGATCTTAACGAAAGCATGCTAAAACGGTGCGCTGGCATTAAAGATAGTGGAAAAATCTTGCCTGGACACGGCGGGGTTTTAGACAGAATAGATAGCTTAACCGCTGCATTTCCAGTCTTTGCGTTCTGTTATGTAACATGGATGGCGTGATGCAAACCGTTACTGTTTTAGGGGCAACCGGCTCTATTGGTTGCAATACCCTCGATGTTATTAATCGCCACCCTGAAAAATACCGCACCTTTGCCATCACCGGCAATGGCCAGCTTGAATTGCTCATGCAGCAAGCGCAAAAGTGTTGTCCTCGATTCGTAGTAGTGGCTGATGAAGCTAAGTACAAAGAGGCTTGCAGGCTGGCGGCAGAATACAACATTACCGCTGAAATACTTTGCGGCGCTAAAGCATTAGAAGACGTGTCTTGTGCAGCCGAAATCGATACCGTGATGGCTGCCATAGTGGGGGCGGCAGGTTTGCTGCCTACATTAGCGGCGGTAAAAGCGGGCAAAAAGGTATTACTAGCAAATAAAGAAGCGCTAGTGATGTCCGGTGCGTTATTTATTGATGCTGCAACACAAAGCGGTGCTGAAATTTTACCTATAGACAGTGAGCATAACGCTATCTTTCAATGCCTCCCTCAAGGTTACCAGTATGGAGAATTGGAAAAGGCGGGTATTAGTAAAATATTGCTAACTGGCTCAGGAGGCCCTTTCAGAGAGCGTGATTTAAGTTCTTTCAACGCTATTACGATTGATGAAGCGAGTAGCCACCCTAACTGGTCTATGGGGCGTAAAATCACCATAGATTCAGCCACTATGATGAATAAGGGGCTTGAGTTTATTGAAGCCTGTTGGTTATTTGGTGCATCGCCAGACGATATTCAAGTAGTGGTTCATCCGCAAAGTTTTATCCATTCCATGGTGCAGTATATTGACGGCTCGGTTATTGCCCAATTGGGTAATCCAGATATGCGTACGCCTATAGCGTACGGTCTTGCTTACCCATCTCGTATTGATGCTGGGGTGAAGCCATTAGATTTTTCCGATATGGCTAATTTTAGTTTCGAAACGCCGTGTTTCACGCGCTATCCAAATTTAAAACTCGCCATTGATGCATGTAGAGAAGGGCAGGCAGCTACCACCCGTTTAAATGCTGCAAATGAAATAGCGGTTGCCTCTTTTCTAGAGGGGAAAATAGGGTTTACGGATATTGCAGTAGTCAATGAAGAAACCCTAAACAAAATGGAACCAGTAACCGTTTCATCTATCCAACAAATCCTTGAACAGGATACTGCCGCCCGCGCGGTAGCAGACCAAGTCATTAGAGGTAAGTTCACGTGTTAGGATTTTTATGGAGCTTAGGTGCATTCATTGTCGCGCTAGGTATTTTAGTGGCGGTACATGAGTGGGGCCACTTCTATATAGCGCGGCGTTGCGGTGTGCAAGTTGAGCGTTTTTCTATTGGTTTTGGCAAGCCGCTTTGGCGTAGAACCAGTAAAACAGGCACTGAGTATGTGATTGCTATGATCCCGCTCGGTGGCTACGTACGCATGCTGGATGGACGCATTGACGACGTACCCCCAGAGCTAGAACATAAAGCGTTTAACCATAAACCAGTGTTACAGCGCATGGCCATTATTTTTGCTGGGCCTGGCGTGAATTTTATTTTTGCTGTGTTTGCATTGTGGTTGATGTTTTTAATTGGCCTACAAACCGTAAAACCCGTTATTGGTAATATTGAGCCTGAAAGTATTGCTGCTCAAGCAGGTATTGAGAAAGGCGATGAAGTCATTAAGGTAGGCTCTCGCAGTACCCCAGATTGGGAAGCGGTAAACCTTGAAGTAGTGTCTTATATTGGTCAAGAATCAGCGCTAGTGACGGTATTAACACAAGATAAAACAGAAAAAGAAGTAACATTTACACTTGAGGGTTGGAACTTTGACCCTGATAGCGAGTCTCCTTTAAGCAGTCTAGGAATAACCCCTTTTCGTCCTAATCCAACTTTGGAAGTGGGTTTTGTTGGAGAGGACAGTGCAGCACAAAAGGCTGGTTTGCAACCAGGTGATAAATTACTCGCTTTAAATGGTGATGAATTAACCACGTGGCAGGCATTAGTTGATGTGATTGTTGAAAGCCCTGGAGATTCGGTTGTATTGTCGATTGAAAGGGATGGACAACCCCAGCAACTGCGTGCAACGATAGCGCGCCGCGATACACCAGAAGGGCAAACTGGGTATTTAGGGGTCAGTCCAACGTTTGAAGCTTGGCCTGAAGGGTATGTGTTTACCCATCAATATGGCATAGTAGAGGCCGTTGGAAGAGCGCTAGATAAAACGTGGCGCTTAATGACACTCAGTGTTGAGATGATAGGCAAATTGGTTACCGGCGATGTTTCGGTGAAAAATTTAAGTGGGCCTATATCCATCGCTCAAGGAGCAGGAACCAGTGCCGGTTACGGCTTGGCTTACTTTTTGAGCTTTCTTGCCTTAATCAGTGTGAATTTAGGCATAATTAATTTACTACCCTTGCCCATGCTAGATGGTGGTCACCTGATGTTTTACATCGTGGAATGGCTTACCGGCAAGCCTGTACCTGATGCGGTACAGGAGTGGGGTTACAGAATCGGTGGCGTGCTTCTGTTTATGATAATGGGTATCGCTATTATGAACGATATTGCTCGCATAGCCTGATGAAAGTCAGGAAACATAAAACAGCTAACATAAAACGCGGCCAGGAAAAGAAAAATAGATGAAGTTAAAACAGTTAGTAGCAGCCGGAGCCATTTTTTCCAGTGCTAGCTTTGCCAATGCTGCGGCGCAGAATAGTGAATTCGTTGTAGAAGATATTCGAGTAGAAGGTCTACAACGGGTAGCACTAGGTGCAGCCTTAACCTATTTGCCAGTTCAGGTTGGTGATGAGCTAAATACCTTCCGGGTAACTCAGCTTATCCGTTCTCTGTACTCATCAACGCATTTCGAGAACGTCGAAATTCTGCGTGACGGCAACACATTGGTAGTACGCGTAGCCGAACGGCCCACAATAAGTAACATTATTTTTGAGGGCAACGATGATATTAAAGATGAGCAGCTCCAAGAAAGCTTAGATGGCAATGGCGTACGCTTAGGCGAGCCTTTAGATAAAACCGTTCTAACGTCAATTGAAAATGGCTTGAAAGATTTCTTTTACAGCATTGGTAAATATAACGCTGACGTAACAGCGATTATTACACCGCTTCCTCGAAATCGTGTCGATTTGAAATTACTTTTTGAAGAAGGTGATGCGGCTAAAATTCAACAAATCAACATCGTTGGTAACGAGATTTTTACTGATGCAGAGTTGATGGATCAGTTCGAGCTACAGTTCGATACACCATGGTGGGATTTCTTGTCAGAAACTCGCTATCAGCAACAAACGTTGCAAGGTGATATGGAATCACTACGTAACCACTATTTAGATCGTGGTTACCTCCGCTTTAATGTTGATTCTACACAAGTATCTATGACTCCTGAAAAGTCGGGCATTTACGTTGCAATGAACGTAAGTGAAGGCGAGCAATACACTATTTCAGAAGTGGAACTAGTGGGTGATGTGCTTGGACATGAAGAATATATTCAGCGTGTATTGCCACTTACGCCAGGTGAGCTTTATAACCAAGCTGAAGTGACTTATACAGAAGAGTTTATTAGTAAGTACCTTGGTCGATTTGGTTATGCTTATCCAACCGTGACCACAGTACCAAACATCAACGATGAAGATAAAACGGTTAAGCTGACACTGTCTGTTGACCCTGGTAAACGTATCTACGTTAAACGTATTAAATTCAACGGTAACGTGGTTACTGCTGATAACGTGTTACGTCAGAACGTAAGCCAAATGGAAGGTACATGGTTATCAAATAACTTACTTGAGTCATCCAAGAACCAATTATCTCGTTTGACGTATATGGAAGAGGTTGAGTTTGAAACCATTCGAATTCCAGGCCAAGACGATCAAGTAGACGTTAACTTCAACGTTAAAGAGCAACCTTCTGGCTCATTTAACGCAGGTATCGGTTACGGTGACCAAACCAAGTTAAGCCTTCAAGCGGGTATACAGCAAGATAACTTCTTGGGTACAGGTAAGCGTGTAGGCTTGAACTTAAGTACGGTTTCTTATCAACGTTCAGCACAAATCACGTATAACGACCCGTATTTTACTATTGATGGCATAAGCTTAGGGGGTTCATTAGGGTATAGTGAATTTGATGGCTCAGACTTTAACGTTATCCAGTACAACTCTAAGCAGTGGTCTGTAGGTGCAAATGTCGGTTATCCGATAAATGAATTTAACCGAATCAACTTCGGGCTAACGTACAGCAACGTAGAGCTTTATAACCGTGGTTATTATGAGCAAACGGAACAGTTTTATAATCAGTTCCTTGACGGAGATGATCCTGATGCGCCCATTAAATACCATAGCTATCTTGCCAGCGTAAGTTGGAGTCGTAGTACATTAAACCGTGGTTTATTCCCTACGGCTGGCTCGTCACAGCGTGCCTCATTTAGTATCACTACACCTAATTCAGATGTAAACTACTTCAAAACCTTGTTTGATGGGAAGTGGTATTTCCCACTGTCTAGAAATCAGCGTTGGTCAGTACTTGCAAGAATTAGAATGGGTTACGGTAACGGCTATGGCGATGTAGACGGTAACGAGCAAATATTGCCATTTACCGAAAACTTCACCGCAGGTGGTTCGGATTCACTTCGTGGATTTGAAAACAACACCGTAGGTCCGCGTGGTATCATTCGCTCGCCAAGTGGCTCTTTAACAGGCCCTGATGGCGAAGTGTACCCAACCGACCCTATTGATGATGTAATTACATTATCAAGCCGCAGCCTTGGTGGTAACGCCATGGCACTAGGTGGTCTTGAGTTAATTGTTCCCACACCTTTTGTGGAAGCAGATATGGATAACTCGGTACGAACCAGTCTATTTGTGGATGTGGGCAACGTGTGGGATACTGAGTTCGATTACGACCAATATAAAGACTTTAGTCAATCTAGTACTCAGTATGGTTCATTGATAGACTATTCTGATTGGTCACTGTATCGTAGTTCTGCTGGTATTTCGGTACAATGGATTTCACCAATGGGACCGATGGTATTTAGCTTCTCAAGAGCTATTCAAGAACGTGAGGGTGATGATGCTAAATTCTTCACCTTTAATATCGGTCAGACATTCTAAAATATTAAACGGGGCCATTGGCACCCAGATAAAAAGATGGATAAAAGGAGTTCCTTTTGAAACAGTTGGTTAAACATATTGTTGCAGGTGCAATGCTTGGTAGCGCACTAGTTAGTACTTCAGTAATGGCAGAGCAAAAAATTGCTGTTGTTGATGTTCAGGGCATTTTTCAAGCTATGCCTCAGGCTGCTGAAATCCAAAACGCCATTCAGGTGGAGTTTAAAGACCGCATCGAAGAAGTTAATCAACTTCAACGTGATGGTCAGTTCTTCGCAGAACGTCTTCAACGCGACGCAGCAACAATGAGCGCTCAAGAAAAGAAAGAGCTTGAGCAAAAAATGTTGGCTGTACGTGAAGAGTTAGCAGAAAAAGCACAACCGCTTAAGCAAAACATTCAGCGTCGTAGCAACGAAGAACAAAACAAATTATTCAGCCTTATCAAGCAAGCAATTGATTCAGTTGCCGCTAAACAAGGTTATGACATTGTACTTAACGCAACGGCAACGCCTTTCGTAAAAGAACAATACGACATGTCAGAGCAAGTATTAGAACAGGTTAGCAAAGTAAACTAAGGCAGAAATGCTTACAGTTTGTCGCTAATTTCATCAGACCAACGCCCGAAAGGGGTTGGTCTGATTTGTTTTTTGCGCCTAACAGCGTATGGTTGCCGCCGTTTTAGTAATTTACGGCGAGTTTGTGACCATGAAACAGTTTTTAGGTCATGCTTGCACTATAGGAGATAGTTTTTGACCACTTCACTCAATACCATAGAAATCCAGGAAATTCTGTCGTTACTTCCTCACAGATACCCGTTCCTGTTGGTTGATCGAGTAACAGACTACGTTCTGGGTGAATCAATTAAAGCGTATAAAAATATCACTTTTAACGAGCCTTGCTTTACCGGGCACTTCCCAGGCCGCCCTATATTTCCAGGCGTGCTGATTCTAGAAGCCATGGCACAAGCCGCGGGCGTTCTTGGTTTTAAGACCATGGGCCAAAATGATAAATTGTATTTATATGCAGGAATTGACAACGCTCGATTTAAGCGTCCTGTTGTACCTGGAGACAAACTAGAGTTTGATGTTGCCTTGGTAAAAGAAAGACGGGGCATCTGGAAGTTTAAAGGCGTTGCAACTGTTGATGGCGAAAATGTATGTGTTGCAGAGTTTATGTGTGCAATGAGAGAGATGACCTAACGTGATCCATCCTACTGCGGTAATTTCAGATAAAGCATCTATTGGCGAAAACGTCACTATTGGTCCATTTTGCGTGATTGATGATGATGTGACGATTGGCGATGGCTGTGTATTGAAGTCCCATGTGGTCGTTCGCGGCACCACCCGCATTGGCAAGAATAATACTTTCTATCAATTTTCATCTATTGGTGAAGATTGCCAAGACAAAAAATATGCTGGTGAACCCACAAATTTAATTATTGGTGATGACAACGAGTTCCGTGAAGGCGTGACTGTGCATCGTGGCACCATTCAAGATAACAGCGAAACTATTATTGGTTCACGATGCTTGTTTATGGTTAATTCACACATTGCCCATGATTGTGTGTTAGGTAATGATATTATTTTAGCCAATAACGTTGCCGTTGCCGGGCATGTTCATATTGATGATTTCGTTATTGTGGGCGGTGCGGTTGGTATTCACCAATTTTGTAAAGTGGGTGCACATGCGTTCTTAGGCGCTGGCGGTATTATTCTTCGCGATACACCTCCTTTTGTGATGGTCAGCGGTACAAAAAACATTCCTCAGGGTATTAACTCTGAAGGTTTACGTCGTCGCGGTTTCGATAAAGATGAAATTATGGCCATTAAACGGGCCTATAAAGTCATTTACCGTGAAGGTAATACGGTGGCCGAAGCCGTGGAGATACTTTCTTCGCAAGAAGCAGGTTCTAGCGGTGTTGCACTTATGACTGCGTTTTTAAAGAACGCAGAGCGCGGTATCATTAGATAACATGAGCCCGCTATCATGAGTAAACCTTTGCGTATCGCGATGGTGGCGGGCGAGCCGTCAGGCGATGTACTCGCTGCAGGTATGGTCGCCGAATTAAAACGCCTATACCCTGATGCTATTATTGAGGGAATAGGCGGGCCTAATATGCAAGCTCAAGGTTTTCATAGCTTATTTGATATGGAAACCTTATCTGTAATGGGGTTAGTTGAAGTACTGTCTCATCTACCCGCTATTTTAAAAGTCAAAAAAGCGCTGCTCGCGTATTTCTCTGATAACCCGCCTGATATCTTTGTTGGCATAGATGCCCCAGATTTTAACCTTCGGGTAGAAAAAGAACTTAAAGCGAAGGGTATTAAAACCATTCATTACGTTAGCCCAACTATTTGGGCGTGGCGTGAAAAGCGGGTACATAAAATTGCCAAGGCGGCAGGGCGAGTGCTGGGTTTGTTTCCTTTCGAGCAGCAAGTTTATGATAAGTACGATGTACCTTATACCTTTGTTGGTCACACTATGGCAGATAGCATAGCGTTAACACCTGACCAACAAGCGTCTCGCAAAATGCTCAATCTACCTATCGATAAAGCGGTTTTGGCGGTACTACCAGGTTCTCGCCGTGGTGAAGTTGATACGCTTCTGCCTATTTTTATTAAGACGATGGAAAAAATTGCCGCGCAGAGACCGGATATTGAATTTGTGATCCCCGCTGCCAATATGCATCGTCTAGAACAAATTAATAGCATGTTGAAAGAGGCTAAAAACGTAACTGAAAGGCTGCCTATTCACGTTACTGAGGGTACGTCTCGCGACGCTATGATTGCCAGTAATGTTATATTGCTCGCATCTGGCACCGCTACGTTGGAAGCTATGTTGTGCAAACGCCCCATGGTAGTGGCATATAAATTGTCGCCAATAACCTATAAAATAATGCAGCGTTTGTATAAAGCGCCTTTTTTCGCTTTACCCAATTTATTGGCTAATGAAGCGTTAGTGCCAGAACTGCTTCAAGAAGACGTTAACCCAGATACATTAAGCCAGCATGCCCTTACTTATTTCGACAGTGACAACACTGACTTAATTTCCCGTTTCACCGACCTCCACCATACGCTAAAATGCAATGCTGATAAAACAGCAGCACAAGCTGTAGTGGAGGAATTGTTTGCATAAGTTAATAGCCGGCGTAGATGAAGTTGGTAGAGGCCCTCTTGTTGGGGATGTGGTAACCGCCGCCGTTATACTCGACCCAGCCAACCCCATAGTAGGGTTAACCGACTCTAAAAAGCTCAGTGAAAAAAAGCGCATTGCGTTAGCCGCTGAAATAAAAGCGAAAGCGCTTTATTGGCACATCGGGCGCGCCACACCAGAAGAAATCGACACCCTAAATATTCTCCATGCTACCATGTTAGCCATGAAGCGCGCTGTCGAAGGCTTAGCGGTAACGCCAGACTTTGTTCGTGTTGATGGTAACCGTTTGCCTGATTGGCCTTATGCTGCAGAAGCTGTGGTCAAAGGCGATAGCTTACACGCTGAAATTTCTGCCGCTTCCATCATCGCCAAAGTAGAACGTGATAACGATATGCTGGCACTTGATGAATTACATCCTGAGTATGGTTTTGCTGGCCATAAGGGTTATCCTACAAAAGCGCATTTTGAAGCACTCGCCACCCATGGCGTGATTGATGGTTATCGCAAAAGCTTTAAACCAGTTAAGGCACTACTACAAGAGATTCAATAATTATGTCCTCGCCTTTTATTCATTTACGCGTACACAGCGATTATTCCATGATGGATGGGCTTAATAAGGTTAAGCCCATACTTGGCAAAGTGTCTGAGTACAACATGCCTGCTGTGGCAATTACCGACCAAATGAATATGTGTGGTTTGGTAAAGTTCTATTCCGGCGCGCATGGGCTTGGCATTAAGCCTATTATTGGTACCGATTTTTGGGTGACTAATGAAGCTTTTGGCGATGAGCCTTTCCGTCTTACCTTGCTTGCGATGAATAATGAGGGCTATAAGAACATTACGGTTCTTATTTCTAAGGCCTATTTGCGAGGTCATGTTGCTCACAGAGCGGTTATAGATCAAGACTGGCTTATTGAACATGCAGAAGGCGTTATCATACTTTCTGGTGCCCAGTTAGGGGATGTTGGTGTTGCACTGACTAAAAATAACACCGGCTTGTTGGCAGAATCGCTAGCCTTTTATCAAACCCATTTCCCAGACCGTTTTTATCTTGAGCTAATTCGTACCGGCCGCCCTGGCGAAGAAGATTATTTACATCGTGCGGTGGAATGTGCTGAACGGGAAGGTCTGCCTGTGGTGGCCACCAATGAAGTGTGTTTCATTGATAGAGAAGGGTACGACGCCCACGAAATACGAGTATGTATTCATGATGGCTACACCTTAGATGATACTCGCCGACCTAAACGTTACAGCGACCAGCAATATCTTCGTACCAGCGAAGAAATGGTGGAGCTGTTCAGTGATATTCCTGAGGCCATAGAAAATACGGTTGAAATCGCTAAGCGATGCAACGTTACAGTACGATTAGACGAATACTTTTTGCCCCAGTTTCCTACTGGTGGCATGACCACTGAAGATTTCTTAGTCAAAGTGTCGGAAGAAGGGCTTGAGCGCAGGTTAGCGTTTCTGTTTCCTGATGAACAAGTACGGGCAGAAAAACGCCCCGAGTACGACGACAGGCTCCGTATCGAGTTAGAAGTAATCAACCAAATGGGTTTCCCTGGCTACTTCCTTATCGTAATGGAGTTCATTCAGTGGAGTAAGGACAACAATATTCCAGTAGGCCCAGGTCGTGGTTCTGGTGCGGGCTCTCTAGTGGCTTACGCATTAGATATTACCGACCTCGACCCGCTTGAATTCGACTTGCTATTCGAACGATTCCTTAACCCAGAACGGGTATCAATGCCGGATTTCGATGTTGATTTCTGTATGGATAGACGTGATGAGGTTATCGACCACGTTGCCGAGCTTTATGGTCGTCAGGCGGTATCGCAGATTATTACCTTTGGTACCATGGCGGCAAAAGCCGTGGTGCGCGATGTGGGCCGAGTACTAGGTCACCCTTACGGTTTTGTGGACCGTATTTCAAAGCTTATTCCACCAGACCCTGGTATGACCCTTGAAAAAGCGTTTGCTGCCGAGCCTCGTTTGCCCGAAGTGTACGACCAAGACGAGGAGGTTAAAGATCTCATCGATATGGCGCGCATTTTAGAAGGCGTAACGCGAAATGCAGGTAAACACGCTGGTGGTGTAGTTATTGCGCCAACCACTATTACCGATTTTGCGCCGCTATACTGCGACGATGAAGGTAATAACCCTGTTACTCAGTTCGATAAAAACGATGTTGAAACCGCAGGGCTAGTCAAGTTCGACTTCCTTGGATTACGTACGCTAACCATTATCCAGTGGGCCATTGATATGGTGAAGGAAGGGAAGGGTATTGACATTGATATTACCTCTATTCCTTTGGCGGATGCAAAAAGCTTTCGTACCCTGCTAAATGCGGAAACTACCGCGGTGTTCCAGTTGGAATCCCGAGGTATGAAAGAGCTAATAAAACGTCTTAAGCCAGATAGTTTTGAAGATATTATCGCATTGGTAGCCCTATTTAGACCGGGTCCTTTGCAGTCGGGCATGGTAGATAACTTTATCGACCGTAAGCATGGCCGTGAAGCTATTTCTTATCCCGATGCTGAATACCAACACGAATGTTTGCAAGAAATTCTGGAGCCTACCTACGGCATTATCTTGTATCAAGAACAGGTAATGCAGATTGCGCAGGAAATGGCGGGCTATTCCCTAGGTGGCGCCGATTTGTTACGTCGTGCTATGGGTAAGAAAAAGCCAGAAGAAATGGCTAAGCAACGTGGCGCGTTCGCTGAAGGCTCGAGGAACAATAACATCGACCCAGATTTGGCGATGAAAATTTTCGACTTGGTAGAAAAATTCGCCGGCTACGGGTTTAACAAATCTCACTCTGCTGCTTACGCCTTGGTGTCTTATCAAACCTTATGGTTGAAAGCCCATTATCCTGCTGAATTCATGGCCGCGGTAATGTCGGCCGATATGGATAATACCGATAAAATTGTTACCTTGGTTGATGAATGCAGTCGAATGGGTCTTGAGTTATTGCCCCCAGACTTAAATGCAGGTAAGCATAAGTTCACCGTCGATGAAAAAGGCAGAATTGTTTACGGCATTGGCGCCATTAAAGGGGTAGGTGAAGGCCCCATTGAAGCCATTATCGAAGCCAGAGAAAACCAAGGTGCGTTTAAAGATTTATTCGATTTTTGTGCAAAAATTGATATTAAGCGCGTTAATAAACGGGTATTGGAAAAACTAGTACTTGCCGGCGCGTTAGACAATTTAGGGCCTCACAGGGCTGCACTCATGGCATCTTTACCTGATGCTATCGCAGCCGCAGGGCAGCATGCCAAAGCGGAATCCTTTGGGCAGTCAGACATGTTCGGATTGCTAACGACTGAGCCTGATGAAGTAGAGCAAGCTTTTGCCGATGTTCCGTTGTGGCCAGAAAAAGTATGGTTGGAAGGTGAAAAAGATACCTTAGGTTTATACCTTACAGGGCACCCTATTAATCAATACGTAGAAGAAATTAGGCATTACACTGATGGAAGGTTGGTTGACTTAAAACCCACAGGCAAGGAGCAAATGGCGAATGCAGTTGGCCTAGTGCTTGGGGTTAGGGTAATGACCAATAAACGGGGAAGACGCTGGGCTATTGTCACACTTGATGATAAAAGCGCGCGAATAGACGCTCGTTTTTTCCCGGATACCTTCGAACAGTATGAATCTATGCTAGAAACTGACAAAATATTGCTTATAAAGGGACAGGTCAGCTTTGATGATTTCTCTGGGGGCAATACAATCACCGCCCGTGATGTAATGGACATTGTTCAAGCACGGGAGAAAAACGCGAGAGCATTGGCGTTAAATGTTGAGACCCAGTTGCTTGAACCGAAAAAGATTAATCAAATGCAATCTATCTTGCAGGCCTTTAAAGGCGGAAGTTGCCCGGTGCATTTATTAGTAACCCATCCTGATGCTGAAGCACTGATTACGTGCGGTGCACGGTGGTTTGTTACACCAGAAGATCAACTTTTGCACGATCTCAAACAATGTTTGGGAGAAAAAGCCGTTTCAATCCTCTACCATTAATGGGTAGAGTTCGATAGATTGACTATCTCGCGTTGGCATTGACAAGCGCAGTACGAATAGGACATACAATGAGTATACAGTTTTTGGACTTTGAACAGCCGATAGCCGAATTAGAAGCAAAAATTGAAGAGCTTAGGTTAGTAAATCAAGGCGGTGAATTCGATGTTGGTATTGAAGAAGATATTAACAAGCTGCGTGGTAAAAGCGCAGAGCTAACAAAAAAGATTTTTTCTGACTTAGGCGCGTGGCAAGTATCACAACTGGCCCGTCACCCTATGCGCCCTTATACGCTAGATTACATTCCGCGTATTTTTACCGACTTCGATGAATTAGCGGGTGATAGAGCTTTCGCTGACGACAAAGCCATTCTTGGCGGCCCAGCTATGTTAGATGGGCAACCTGTGATGGTGATTGGGCATCAAAAAGGGCGCGACACCAACGAAAAAATTAAACGTAACTTTGGTATGCCTAAACCTGAAGGTTATCGTAAAGCACTCCGTTTGATGAAAATGGCAGAGCGTTTCAATTTACCAATTATTACTTTCATCGATACCCCCGGGGCTTACCCAGGTGTGGGCGCTGAAGAGCGCGGTCAAAGTGAGGCTATCGCGAAAAATCTGTTTGAAATGGCAGAACTTACGGTGCCCATCATTTGTACCGTTATTGGTGAAGGTGGTTCTGGTGGTGCTTTAGCGATAGGTGTGGGTGATCGTGTGAATATGCTTCAGTATTCCACGTACTCGGTTATTTCGCCGGAAGGTTGTGCGTCAATTTTGTGGAAAAGTGCAGAAAAAGCACCATTAGCCGCAGAAGCAATGGGCGTAAGTGCAGGCCAGATTAAAGAGCTTGGCTTAATTAATAGTATTGTTGAAGAGCCGTTAGGCGGCGCTCACCGAGACCATACTAGTATGGCTGCGAACTTAAAAGCCGTGCTTAAACAGCAATTAAGTCAACTTAAGAGCTTAGATACCGCCGACTTGATGGAAGAGCGTTATCAACGCCTTATGTCTTTCGGCTACTGCTAGTTAAACGAAGCGAGTAGAATGAGCCTAGCAAGTGAGTGAGATTGTAAATCACATCTGCGAGTCTATCACCGCAGCACTTGCTGATACTTCATTTAGAGCGCCACCTCTTCTCGTTGTTGCTTACAGCGGAGGGGTGGACTCCTCTTTATTACTTCACGCCTTGCATGTCTTTCGCAAGCAAACTTCTACACCAGTGCATGCCGTTCATATACATCATGGGTTGAGCAATAATGCCGATACGTGGTTACGCCACTGCCAATCTGAATGCGACAAATTATCGATTCCGCTTACGCATTACCACGTTGCCGTTGATAATGGCGCTCGTAAGAGTCTTGAAGCTGAAGCCAGAGATGCACGCTATAAAGTGCTTCATGAGTTTTGCCATACCCACAATGGGGTACTCTTATTAGGACAACACGCTGAAGATCAACTAGAAACTGTACTGTTGCAGTTAAAGCGCGGTGCGGGGCCACAAGGGTTGTCAGGCATGGGAGCGCAACAATGGCGAAATGGGGTACTTACCCTTCGTCCCATGTTAGCACTTCAGAAAAGCGATATTGTTGATGCCGCGAATCGCCTTGATTTGCAGTGGGTCAATGATGAGTCAAATGCCGATGATCGCTACGATCGTAATTTCCTCCGCAATCAGATTATCCCTGCGTTATCTGAGCGATGGCCTCAATTATCCAATACTGCACTAAGAAGTGCCCAGCTATGTGCAGAGCAAACGGCCTTAGTAACAGAGCAGGCTGAAATATATCTTAGTCAGTGCTTAGTGACAGATACTCAGTTAAAAGGCGCAGAGCTGCTTACCTTATCTAAAAACTGGCAACGAGCCGTATTGCGCCAATGGTTTTCAAAACAATCAGCGTTGCTTCCCTCTCAAGCGCAACTAATGCAAATAGAAAATATGCTAATGGCGAAACAAGATGCTGCGCCTGAAGTGTCGTTTTCTTGGGGCAAGCTCGCCAGGTTCAATAATGACCTATACTGGCTATCAAAGCGCAACACTCAAGTACCGCAAGCCATGGACATAACAGATAGTGTCGACACCGAACTGTATTGGTTGAGAGAACCACTAACATTAAGGGTGGTCCATAACGCATTGGGCGCAGTAATGATTAAAACTGGCGTGAAGGGGCTTCGCGTAAAACCCAAAAGTGCACAGGTATCGAAGTTACTTAAAGATTGGTTTAAGCAATGGAAAGTCCCTACGTGGGAGAGAGCCGAAGTGCCTCTACTCTTTTTAGATGAAGAGGCGGTGGCGCTGGTAGTAAATCGAAAAGTCGTTATCTTGGAAACCATGCCACCGACGTTAGCTGTTGAAATAGTGGGTGTAGACTAAAGTCTATCTTTGTGAGTAATAAGGTGTCGGAGTAGGCAAATATTTGCCAGTGGGCAAAAGTAAGCTGTGACTTCATGGCAGCCGTGCCAAAACATGCTTATTTACTTAGATATATTTATTATACCTAATATACGTAAAAAGCGTCGTCTCTACGCTACGATAACCACTGTGGTACTATCGTTATTTTTACTGAAGCACTGTCGCTAATTTCCGCCAACATTGCTAAAAACGCTACGCAGGATACTTGATTCACTAAACTTGTGTGACCGAGGGGGTTAAGCGGCTAAGTAGTTATTTTTACCAGATTGCTTCACTTTGTATAACGCAGCATCGGCGCGGTCAAAAAGCTTACCGGTATCGTCACCCTCACGGTAAATAGCGCCACCTAAACTGCACGATACATTCATGCGTCTTAAGTAACTTGATTGGTTGATACTAAGCTGAATACGCGATGCGGCACATTCTAACTGAAATTGTGTTTGGCAATCTAAAAGGCAGCAGAACTCGTCGCCACCAAATCGAAATGCTTCATCTTCATCTCTTAGTACTTGTTGTAACTGAGACGCTACATGGACTAAAACGTTATCACCTTCTCGGTGACCGTGGCTGTCATTAACCGATTTGAAATTATCTAAGTCTATGACAAGCAATGAAAAGCCTTCCTCGTGACGCTGAGCCCATCCTAACTGACGTATTAGTGCCTGATCGAAGCCTGAGCGATTCCCCAAGCCAGTCAAAACATCTTTAGTCGTCATCTGGTGTAGGCGTAAAAAAGATTGTGCTTGAGCCACTTGTTTAGCAAACAGTTCATGAAGTTGCTCTAATGCGTTACGTTCAGAAAGGGAAAGCGGCACAGTAAAATAATAGTGTGCTGTAACAGATTTACCTTCATGAGACGAAACACTAGGCAAAGGCACTGCCACAAGTGTTGAAGATAGTTTGGCATTTCCGTATACCCAGCGAGAATCAATATCCGATAAGCTGAAACCGGCCAATGAGAAAAAACCATTCAATTGGCGAAAGTAAATTTCACCAAGTTTTTCCAATTCTAGCGTAGACAAAATCTCGCTGATAAAGGAGGTTATTTCACTGGCAGATAACGCCTGACCCGTGCTAGCGGGAGGATAAAAATTGTCATGTTGTGTGCTATCGTAGATAGTAGTAGAGAAATCCACGGAAATGCCCCTTAAGCAATACGGAAAATATACATAAGTGGAAAGTGTCAAAATTTGCCGCTTATGCTAATTTGTTAATAGGTATTAGCAAGCTTGATGCCAATTCATGCAAGGTTGCTTTGCGATTTAAGTTATTTAGACGGTAGGGTCGCTAGGGCAGCAGTAATGCTTTGATGTTAAGGAGTATTTCAATTCAAACATGCGCTATTTTTAATCAGGTTAGAACATTGAAGCCTCAAACTAACGGTAGGGAGATGTGAAGTGAGCGCCGGTTTTTTGAACGTGATTGCGTTAATGTTTATTGCCGTTTGTAGCGTGGCTGTTTTTAAGCGTATTCATTTGCCACCAATTTTAGCGTATTTATTTGCAGGTATATTAGCGGGCCCTCAGCTTTTTGCGCTATTCGCTCACCCTCAAGAAATGCATTTGCTGGCTGAAACCGGCATCGTTTTTTTACTCTTCTCCCTCGGACTGGAGTTCTCCCTACCTAAGCTAGTAGCCATGCGTTCATTAGTATTCGGTGTTGGGGTTGGCCAAATGCTGCTAACTACTGCTGTATTTACAAGTATCCCTTATCTCTTCGGGCTCCCTATTAGTGCCTCCATTATTATTGGGGGAGCGCTGGCACTTAGCTCTACGGCAATCGTCATTAAACAAGCTACTGAAATGGGTATTCTCAATAACAGAAGAACCCAGTTAGCGGTAAGTATTCTGCTATTTCAAGATCTTGCCGTTGTTCCATTCCTTATTGCTATTCCCTTGCTTGCTCAAAGCGGTGAGGTGAGTATTGCGTTTGCCTTAGGCGAGGCTTTGCTAAAAGGTATATTCGTTATAGCGTTTTTAATGTCCGTAGGTAAATGGGTGTTACCTTGGGTGTTTAGAGAAGTAGCCAAAACTCGCACCGATGAGCTTTTTGTTCTAACAACAATATTAATTGCGCTGTTGGCTGGTGGGCTTACCTATTACTTTGGGTTGTCTATGGCATTGGGCGCCTTTCTTGCGGGAATGATGTTGGGAGAAAGTCAGTACAAATACCAACTAGAAGCCGATATTCGCCCTTTTCGCGATATTTTAATGGGATTGTTTTTCGTTACCGTTGGCATGCAGCTCGATATAAATGTGCTGTGGAGTAATTTCTTTACCATTGTTCTGGGCGTAATTGGGCTGATGATTATCAAAGTTGTTATGGTAAGAGTGGCCGCTTCGTTTGTGAAAACTAATCCTCTGGATGCATGGTCGGCAGGTATTAAGCTATGTCAGATTGGCGAGTTTAGTTTTGTTATTGCTGCATTGGCTACCACTTACGGCGTGCTAACTACTGGCCAATCTTCCCTCATTGTCAGTATGGGCGTATTAAGTATGGCGCTAACCCCTTGGTTAATGAACAACAGCTTGGTATTGGCAAAGCGTATTGTGGCTAATAAGAGTGAAGACAATGCGCAAAATACATTAATGGTGGATAATGACTTAACTAACCATGTTGTGATTTGTGGCTTTGGTAGGGTGGGTCAGTCGGTAGCTCGCATGTTAAAGATGGAAGGTATTGCGTTTATCGCTATTGATATGGACCCAGTTCGAGTGCATGAAAGTAGAAATGCTGGTGAGCCAGTGCTGTTTGGCGATGCCAGTAAAAAAGACATTCTTAGTAGCGCCAATGTTGAAAAAGCAAAGCTTATCTTAGTCACCTTTGACCAACCTGATAAAGCAAAACAAGTTATTAGTGGCACCCATCAAATAGATAACACCGCAGATGTTATGGTGCGAACTAAGCGAGACTATCAGTTAGATGGTTTATATTCTGCGGGGGCAAATCAAGTCGTACCCGAGTTGCAAGAAGGTAGTTTGATGCTGATTTCTCAAGTGCTACATTATGCTGGAGTGCCTATGTCACGGATTCTAAAGCGTGTACGGGCAGAAAGAAAAGGACGCTACGATCACTTGCATGGATTCTACCCAGGGGAAACGACTGAAATTAGCTACGGCACTGAGGATAAACTCGAATTCATACACGCTGTGGTGCTTTCAGAACATGCTGCATGCATGGGAAGCAAAATTAAAGATATCGACTTTGCCAAAATGCGGGTTCGTGTACGGGGATTAAGAAGAAATGGCACCGAGGTAAAAGATCCCGACCATGAAGCTGTGTTGCAACCCCATGATGTGCTGGTTATTGCCGGCAAACCTCGGCGCGTAGAACGCGCTGAGAGAAAACTACTGGAAGGCAGCTAGCCGACAACAGAATGCTTTAGACCGTTCTGATAAAAATTCGAAGTACGAACACGCTTTCAAAAAGGCACTTAGGAAAAGCGTTTTACAAAAAGCCTATGCAACTTTGTCTTTTTCCAAGTCGGCAAACTGTTTTTTCAGGTCGTATTTTTCATCGGTTACAATTTTTTCAAGCACAGAAACCCGTTCTTTGAGTGATGCGATTTCGGCTTCATAAGCTTTCGATGCCTTGTCAGATACTTTATTCGACTTTTTTGTTTTTACTGAGTCTGTGATGCTCACAATAGCCCAAGCGATAATAGCAACAATAGCAATGGCGGTCATATTCATGGAACTTTCCCTTCAGTTTGTTTTGAATTGTTCTGCACTCAGTGTAGGTGAAAAATTGTATTCTTTCCTACAAGCCAAGCTTACAAAGCGACTACGCTAAACCCACTTTTTTCGTTACTATAGCGCTTATAAATACGCTTTTTGGGAAAAAAGTGTAAATAAATACGTAACTGTACATTAAAGCTTTTGAGCTACTTCATATAGAATAAGCCGATGGACAAGTTTGTATTTACGTTATCACTCTGTAATTCGCAAGTATGTCTATAACAAAGATAGCAAGATGGCTGCCATTGTTATAAATTAACTATAAATCAATTGTTTATAGTAATTTCTATTAATTGGATTATGTTGGTGAAAATCTAATTCACAAAAAATTAGTTAAATTAACGAATGAATGACGAAATTAACAACTCTAAACGCATGGTAAAGCATACAAAGTGGATGCAGCACGCCCTTAGCCTAGCGGATAAAGCAGAAGCAATGGGAGAGGTGCCGGTAGGGGCTTGTGTTGTACACAATGGTGAATTAATAGGTGAAGGGTGGAATACGCCTATCACAGATAGCGATCCTTCCGCTCACGCAGAAATGAATGCGGTAAGAATGGCGGCAAAGCACTTACAAAACTACCGTACTACCGATGCCACGCTTTATGTCACTTTAGAGCCATGTTCAATGTGCGCAGGAATGTTGGTTCACGCCAGAATTAAGCGAGTGGTATATGGTGCCAGCGATGCTAAGACTGGGGCGGCAGGGTCAGTGATGAATATTTTGAACCATCCATCACTCAATCATCAGGTAGATGTCATATCAGGGGTGTTGGCCGACGACTGTGCTGATAAGATTTCAGCATTTTTTAAACGTCGTCGAGCGCAGATAAAACTAGATAAAAAAGCCAAACAAGCGGCGCTTAAGAATTGCGGGTCAACTGAGTAAACATCTCACTGGTGACAAACAGTTTGCGGCGTTGTAGTACTTTTTGATGCATTCTTTTTAGCATCACTCTACGTCTATTATTATTTTTCAATTTTATTCCTTTCGTAAATAATTTGTTTCTTTTCATTTTGCCCTCCTTGTTAATACAAATTGGGAAATTGAATAAGGCATATTCTCATTTCATCGTTTCTGCACTTATGCCTTAGCTAGCCGAAAAGGCCAGTTACATTCGATATTACTTATCTTAGATGACATCATAATGACAAAATTCAATATGGCGCCAGCTAAATTCTTCCTTGTTCATCTAGCCAAAGAAGACTGTCGTAATATCGGCGAATATTGTCTACATACTGAAGCGCTTCATCGCCCCGAGCGTACCCATAACGTGTTGTTCTGTAGTACTTCTTTTGCCTTAGCTGTGGAAGCCGTTGTTTTACATCTACCCACAAATCTGGATTGCCGCCCTGACGCTCTGTAAGAATTCGGGCATCTTCTAAATGACCTAGGCCAAGGTTATACGCCGCCATTGCCATCCAAGTTCTATCCGGGTCGCCAATTCTTGCAGGAATTCGTCCTAATAAGCTGGCGAAGTAGCGAGAGCCACCGCGAATACTTTGTTCTGCGTCGGTACGATCTTCAACATCCCAGTCATTAGCCGTGTCCATGGTCAGCATCATTAAACCGCGAACGCCAGTACGAGAGATTGCATCAGGATCCCAGTGGCTTTCTTGATAACTCATTGCGGCTAATAGGCGCCAATCCAAATCACCTGCATATTGCTGAAACATACTTTTGTAATCTTTTAACAGCGACTCGGCGGATTGATTAAATGCACGGCTGTCTACGTAGTCAAATTGCCTAATGTGACCAAAATACTTTTCTTCTAATACGGTAAACCACCCTGATTGATGCACGGTACCAAAATATTCAATAATGGCGGCTTTAATAGAATCATCTAATTCAGGGTTTAGCGCCCATGCCATTGGCATTTCTTCTCGTACGGTTAGGCCTACGGCCAAATTAGGGTGTCGTCTTCGTTGCAGCGCAAGACGGTTACTATCTGCAAGGGTATAGGCAATTTCACCTGTAGCCACTTTTTGTAGCAGTTCCTCGGCATCAGAATCTTCTGTGGTGACTAACAGGGATTCACTAGCGCCGTTTAATACTGCAAGTAGCTGCGCTTGACTGCTTCCCGACACTGCTACAACAGGGTCGACAAGGCTATCAAGTTCTCGAGGTCGTGTGGTGCCCGCGCGGTATACCAAGTGTTGCGCAACAGTTTGATATGCAGGACCATAGGTGAAGCGCATCAGTAAGGCATCGGTAACCGCGTCACCTGTGGCCACAATATCTAGGTTGCCTTCAGCAAGTTGCTCTAGCATCGCGTCGTAACTGTAGAAAGGATATAAGTCGAGCGTTACCCCGACATAATCTGAAAAGCCGGCAAGTAATTCATATTCAAAACCTTGCGGACCTTCGGCGCCATTATAATAAGTCGCCGCGCCATAAAGCGTGCCTACCTTTATTGAACCGCGCTCAATTAATGACAACAGAGCGTTCGGAACGGTAGGAGAGCCACAACTTGAAGCGAAAAAGCATAATGCGATAAAAAAAGTTGTTTTTAATCGCTTTTTGTATTGTTGTAACGGCATAAACCTTTTCTTATTGTTGTAAATTGGGTTTTGAGAAAAAAAACTGCAACATAGCCTATGTTGAAGGTTACCAATAGAACATAAATCCTCTATAATCCGCGCCGAAATATTCATCAATTACAGAGGCAACGCGTCCCATTGATGGTCGTTGTTTCTGAACAACCAGGTAAAGCAATATGTTGGTCCTTCGAGGCGCTCCCGCACTATCAGAGTTTCACCAAACTAAACTGATTGCAAAGCTGGGTCAATCCGGCATTAAGGTGAAAAACCTATATAGCGAATATATTCACCTTATCGATTCAGAAGGTGAACTCTCGCAGCAGCAATTAGAAATACTTAAAAAGCTGCTTACCTACGGGCCTGCCCGACAAACCCAAACGCCAACTGGCAATCTCTTCGTGGTAACACCCCGACCAGGCACCATCTCTCCTTGGTCTACCAAAGCAACTGATATCGCAAACAATTGTAGTCTGAACACGATTAATCGTATAGAGCGAGGCTGTGCTTTTTATATAGAAGCAGCGCAACCGCTTAGCGATGCTGACTATAGTCTTCTTGCTGCCCACTTGCATGATCGCATGACGGAAACTGTTTTTCCTAATACAGCAGCGGCAGAAGTATTGTTTGCACATACTAAGGCGAAAACCTTTACATCAGTAGCGATACTCGAAGATGGCAAGCAAGCGCTTGTGGATGCCAATATTCAACTTGGTTTAGCACTGGCTGATGATGAAATAGAGTATTTATTCGAAAGCTTTACGCGTTTGGCGCGCAATCCTACCGACGTAGAGCTTTACATGTTTGCGCAAGCGAACTCTGAACATTGCCGCCATAAGATTTTCAACGCCAGTTGGACCATCGACGGTCAAGAGCAAGAAAAATCCTTGTTCAAAATGATCAAGAACACATTTGAAGTGTTACCCGATCATGTTTATTCGGCCTATAAAGACAACGCTGCTGTTATGTCTGGATGGGAAGCAGGGCGTTTCTTCCCGAACCCACAAACTCATCAATATGAATACCATCATGAGAATATCGATATTCTGATGAAGGTAGAAACCCATAACCACCCAACCGCTATTTCACCTTTCCCAGGTGCGGCAACAGGCTCAGGTGGTGAAATTCGTGATGAAGGTGCTACCGGTCGTGGTTCTAAGCCAAAAGCAGGTTTGGGTGGTTTTAGTGTGTCTAACTTACGTATTCCAGGGTTAGAACAGCCGTGGGAAAAAGACTACGGTAAACCACAACGTATCGTGAGCGCGTTAGATATTATGCTAGATGGCCCACTAGGTGGCGCTGCATTTAATAATGAATTTGGTCGTCCGAATTTGCTTGGTTATTTCCGTACCTACGAGCAAGAAGTGAATAGCTTTAATGGCGTTGAAGTACGTGGTTACCACAAGCCTATTATGCTTGCTGGTGGCTTAGGTAATATTCGCCGTGAGCATATTGAAAAAGGCGAAATTACCGTAGGTGCCAAACTTATCGTACTTGGCGGCCCTGCAATGAACATTGGCCTTGGTGGGGGCGCAGCTTCTTCCATGGCATCAGGTCAGTCAAATGAAGATTTAGACTTTGCTTCGGTACAGCGTGAAAACCCAGAAATGGAGCGTCGTTGCCAAGAAGTTATTGATGCGTGCTGGCAGTTAGGTGATAACAATCCTATCCAGTTTATTCACGATGTGGGCGCGGGTGGTTTATCGAACGCGCTGCCTGAATTAGTTAACGATGGCGGACGTGGCGGTAAGTTTGAACTGCGTAATGTATTATCTGACGAACCAGGTATGACACCACTAGAATTATGGTGTAACGAATCACAAGAACGTTACGTGATGTCAATAGCACCAGAAAACATGCCGGTGTTTGAGGCGATTTGCGCCCGTGAACGCGCACCTTACGTTGTAGTAGGGGAAGCCACTGCTGAACAAGAATTGAATGTAAACGACAGCCAATTCGATAACCAGCCTATAGACATGCCCCTTGATGTGTTACTTGGCAAACCGCCTAAAATGCATCGCGATGTGACAAGTAAACCATTAGAAACCACAAGCTTTAATGAAAGCGACATTACATTGGCCGATGCGGCATCACGTATATTGTCGCTACCTACTGTGGCGGAAAAAACTTTCCTTATTACTATTGGCGATCGCTCGGTAACAGGTTTGGTTAACCGAGATCAAATGGTTGGCCCTTGGCAAGTACCTGTAGCCGATGTGGCGGTTACCGCCACTGCTTTTGATACTTACCACGGTGAAGCCATGGCGATGGGTGAAAGAACCCCCGTTGCCTTGTTATCTCATGGTGCGTCAGCGCGTTTAGCCGTAGGTGAAGCGTTAACCAATATTGCCGCAGCGAACATTGGCGATTTAACCCGTATTAAGCTTTCAGCAAACTGGATGGCAGCGGCAGGTCACCCTGGTGAAGACGCTGGGTTGTATGAAGCGGTAAAGGCCGTGGGTGAAGAGCTTTGTCCTGAATTGGGATTAACCATTCCGGTAGGCAAAGACTCCATGTCGATGAAAACTGCATGGCAAGAGGAAGGCGAAGATAAAGCGGTAACATCACCGTTATCGTTAGTGATTTCTGCTTTCGGTGCAGTAAAAGATATTCGTAAAACGGTCACACCAGAGCTTCGCACCGATAAGGGTGACAGCCAACTATTACTCATCGATTTAGGTGAAGGCAAAAACCGCCTTGGCGCGAGTTGTCTTTCACAAGTGTACGAGCAATTAGGTGATGCTCCTGCAGATGTGGTTTGTGCGCAACGTTTGAAAGCCTTCTTCAATGCGGTACAAACGCTAATAGAGAAACAACTGGTAGTGGCTTACCACGACCGTTCTGATGGTGGACTATTCACCACGGTAGCTGAAATGGCCTTTGCCGGTAAAACCGGTGTAAGTGTTGCGCTAGACGGCATTTCAGGTTCAGAAGCGAGTTCAGACTTATCTGTGTTGTTTAACGAAGAGCTTGGTGGCGTACTTCAAGTGTTAGACAAAGACATAGAGGAGATTAATGCGGTACTCGCGTCTTTCGATTTAACGGATATTAGTCATTACATCGGTACGTTAAATACCACCGACACCATTGAATTTACCCGTGACAACGTGGCAGTGCTAAACGATAGCCGCGTAGCCATGCGTACCACGTGGGCCCAAACCACTTTGGCAATGCAAAAACTTCGCGATAACCCAGTATGTGCTGAACAAGAACATGCCGCTAAGCAAGATGCTGCCGATCCAGGTTTACATGCTGCGCTAACCTATAACGTAAATGAAGATATTGCTGCGCCATATATCGCGAAAGGTGTGCAGCCTAAAGTCGCCATCTTACGTGAACAAGGCGTAAACTCGCACCTTGAAATGGCTGCTGCATTTAATCGCGCTGGTTTTAACGCTGTTGATGTACACATGAGCGATATCTTAGCCGGTAAAGTCACTCTTGATGACTTCGCCGGTTTAGCTGCTTGTGGTGGTTTTTCTTACGGTGATGTACTTGGAGCCGGTGAAGGGTGGGCGAAATCAATCTTGTTCAACGAGCTTGCACGGGATCAATTCGCTGCCTTCTTCGACCGTAACAGTACCTTTAGTTTAGGGGTTTGTAACGGTTGCCAAATGCTGTCTAACTTGAAGTCACTTATTCCTGGTACTGAACATTGGCCGCACTTTGTTGCTAACCAATCGGCACGTTTCGAAGCCCGTGTAGCCATGGTAGAAGTGACTAAATCTGCCTCTGTGTTGTTGCAAGACATGGCCGGTTCACGCATGCCAATTGCTGTATCACACGGTGAAGGGCAAGCAGAGTTTGCAAGCGACAGCGCGCTTTCGTCTGTAGCATCGCAAGTGGCACTTCGTTATGTTGATAACTACGGCCAACCTACTATGCAATACCCAGCTAACCCGAATGGTTCGCCTGAAGGTATCACTGGGCTAACCTCTAGTGATGGACGAAGCACCATAATGATGCCGCACCCTGAGCGCGTGTTCAGAGCGGTGGCAAACTCATGGCGTCCAGACGATTGGCAAGAAGATGGTGCGTGGATGCGCATCTTTAGAAATGCCCGTCGTTTTGTAGGATAAAAACGCGCTTAAGCTTAGTAGAGGTAAGATGTTCTTATCTCTACTTTTTACTTAAATGAGCGTAAAGCGTGTCAATAGATTGGCAAAGTGTCAAAAAATTGTACTGAGGGCTTGTCTTCGATAAGTCACTGATCTATTGTAGTGCAATGCAGGGATTGCAGACAGGTTACAGGAGTTTGTTTTAAGGGTTGTACCAACAAAAAATATTGTTGGTGTTGATAACAAGAGACGACGAATGAATCGTTCATCAAAAGGGTTTGGCTTAACCGGAGTAGCCGTAGCGGTTGTGCTGATGTTTGTTACTGCTGTTTTCAGCAGTTCAGCTAAATCTGCCGACGTTACTTCAACGCTAGTTGTGCAGTCTTCAGTTAAGTAGTCTGAAAGTGAAATTCTAACGCCAGTATCTGTTGTCAGATACTGGCGTTAATCACTCAGCTTTACCAATTCATTTTACCTATCTTGCGCTATTAGCCTTTTCTATTTTTCTCTCTGTTGATCAATTTCTGATCGGGATGTTTCTTCAACAATACATACGTAGCTGCAAACCCACCGTGCATAGGCTGCGCCGTGTGGTAGGCAATGACCTCTTCTAACTCAAGCAACCAGTGATTAACAAAGCTTTTCTTGTAAGCAGGAAAAGGTTTACTCTCTTCACCCTTGCCGTGCTTAATCAATAATGCCCTTACACCCCGTTTATGTGAGTCGGTTATCGCTTTGTATAGTGCATCTCTACTTTGCTCAATCGTCATGCCACTGAGAGAAAGGGTTTCTTCTAATGGGTATTTACCCATGCGTAATTTTTTGAACACACCGTCTTGAATACCCGGTTGTTGGAACAAAATGAAATCGTCAGGCTTTACCGGTGTTATCCCTTCTAAGCTTAGCGGGCTTTTCAGCTTTTCCCGTTCACTGCGTTGACGCGCAGCACGCCGCTTTTTTTCAGCTATCGCATTCTCTGTATCATGCAGCAATGCTTTATTTGAAGGTTTAATAGGTTTTACATCTTGCATCTCTGCAAAGAATGAATGTAAATCATCATTGGTTTCAATATCAGTCATAATTTTCTCCAACACTCAGCGAAGCGTCACTGCCATGAATGTATTCGCTACGCCAATACTACTTTATAACGTTGGCCTGAGTGAGCACTGTCTTACTAAGAATCAATATGGGGCTGTTTGTTGAATTTTCTATGCTCATATATCATGGGCTAATCTTAAAGTAGCATCATTTTAAAAGCTGAAGTCGAGATAGTTTTTAATTATTGGCGATTGAATCTTATACGTCGCAAATTTACCGATGGGTTACTATTAGTAGAAGTGGCTTAAAAGTAGTTTAGAGGTAAACCAACCACAGGGACAGGTATGAATACAATGAGTCGAATGATCACTATTATAGTGTTTAGCTTGAGTGTCATGCTGCCAAGTATGGCGCAAACCAATGATAATGAGCCAAAACAGGTTATTGCTACGAAGGTCGCGCCGCCGTTTGTCATTAAAAATGAAGACGGTTCTTTTGAAGGTATAAGTATTGCACTTTGGGAACAAATTGCAGAATTAACGTCTACCGATTATGTGTTGACCGAAGCTTCACTGGTTGAGCTGGTGGAGGGAGTAGAAAATGGTCGTTTTGATGCATCTGTTGCTGCGCTTACCGTAAATTCGCAGCGAGAGTCGGTTATCGATTTTACGCATCCTTTTTATACTACAGGGTTGGCTATTGCGGTGCCTAGTGAAGGTAATCGTTGGATGTCAGCCGTTAAAGGTTTTTTCAGCTGGGAATTTTTAGTTGCACTTTCAGCTTTGTGCGGGTTGCTGCTCGCGGTAGGGGCGTTACTGTGGCTGTTTGAAAGAAAGCGCAACGCCGAGATGTTTGGCGGCTCAACCCAGCAAGGTTTAGGTGCTAGCTTTTGGTGGGCGGCGGTGACAATGACCACAGTAGGGTATGGCGATAAAGCCCCTGTTACCCTTGGTGGAAGGGTAATCGGTTTTATATGGATGTTTGCAGCGATCATTTTAATCAGTAGCTTTACCGCTGCAATTGCCACAAGCCTTACTGTTAGCCAACTATCTTCGAGCGTTAAAGGGCTTGAGGACTTACCTAATGTGCGGGTGGCTACATTGGCAAACTCTGCAAGTAGTGTATTTTTACGAAAAGAAAATATAGGATTTAAGCGACTTGAAAGCGTTGAAAAAGGTTTGTCACAATTGGCATCAGGCGACCTAGATGCTTTTGTTTACGATAAGCCCATTTTACAGTACTTAACTAAAAACAACTTTGATGACAGTATTCTTATTTTACCCGAGGTTATTGAACGTCAGGACTATGCTATTGCGTTACCAGAAAACAGTGCGCAAAGAGAAAAGATTAATACTGCGTTACTTAGAGTGATAGAGACTGACGAGTGGCAAGAGATAGTAGACCACTATCTTGGGAAATAGCGTTAGGTAAGATTACATTCCGTGACTGCGGTTAAGATTGATGGCGTCCCCAGCTGGAATCGAACCGTTAATATGGGGCGTTTTCTGTTTTGCTGTGTATGTGTGTATATCATCTTCTCAGACACGCTTCATTTTGTTTCTCAAATAAATGTGCATGGAGTTGCGTATTTATTATCTCACAGAGACAGTTATAAATATATTATCAAGAGTTAACTTTCAATTTTCTTCAGACATGCCCTTGTATGAGGACAAGTACTGAACAGTGATTGGTTTTGTGATGGGGATTTAAAGAATTTAAAAGTAGCTAATACATAATTTCGAGAATCACAAACTCCAAGTTCTGCTGAGTTGCACAAGTTCATGGCTGGTCAACTAAAATTTAGAGAACTACTTTTGAGATTTTAGCAACTTGAGTCCCTCTTCAGGACTTACCCCTAAAGCTTCGCAGTAATCTACATACTCGGTGATTTTTAGCGCACGTTGTTGTGTCTCAACCTTGTTTACAAATTGATGGGATTCATTAATAAGTGCAGCGAACTGACGAACCGTCAATCCTCGCTCTTTTCTTGCATTTATGAGCCATTTTATCAAAGCCTCATAACGCGACTGGTTTATATGCGTAATCATAGCTGCATTATGAGGCTATTGCCTTTTGTCCCCAATTTGGGGACAATGAGTCCGCGAACTAAAAATCGACTTAATATACGAGAAGCGTTGCTATCTGGCGAATTCCCAATCACAGGAAGGTTTTTAGTAATAGAGATTGGTTTACCCAGTGAGCGAGGGATTGATTTAATGTTGAAAAGACTCAACTCAGATTGTGATATAACTCCGGATGGCTGGTCGGCTTATAAACTCACGAGTAGCCATGGTGCTGTGCATTACCATATTTTCAGTTTTATCAATGGCAAGAGTCTTTGGTCTAAGAGGATCGACATTCAAAATGACATACAAGAGCTAAATAATTTTTTCATTTGGAAAAACGAATCAGTAGTCGCCTCTAAACTGGAGAAATTAAAGGAAGGAAATATAAAAGAACTTCAGGAAAGTGACCTAGGTAGGACTTTAGAAAAGATGCAAGAGCAATGGTCTAAAGTCGAGCAAGTTCGATTGAAAGATGAATTAGATGCATTAGCTTAGAAACCGCGATAAGTTATTGATGACTAATCCTAAATTAAAACAAGTTATAATAGAACGACAGGCGTTAGCTAATGAGCCATATAGATTTGATGTCTACGCTGAAAAGCAGAAAGTAGGTGTTTTAACATTTAGTTCGTCGTCGGAGTGTTCATTTAGCTATGACGAGAACTGGATTAGATGCGGGTTCGATATCTCGCCTGACATCAGAGTTGACGGTCCCATCGAAGATCGTGACGTTAACCGCTTTATCCGGAATCTCCTCCCCGAAGGCACTGGATTACGATGTCTCATCAATACATTTAATGTATCGCGCTTATCTATTTTAGAAATACTAAATCATGTTCAGGTAGAAAGCGCTGGCATTCTGCATTTTGAAGGTCGTGAAATACATCCAGTACCAAGCCGCCAAGTGACTAATCAAAAGCTATGCGGACGACTAGATACATTCTCAAATGTGGTCATCTGGGGCAATCAGTTCAGATTAAATGTGGCAGGGGTTCAACAAAAACTAAACGTACACCATAAGGGCGACGGATCGTTTTGGTTGGCAAACAAAGAGTTTCCATCTACTCATATCATCAAATTTGCAGAAGAAGAGCACTCCACAATTATATTGAACGAGCTCTTGTGTATGCGTTTGGCCAAGGCCATAGGCCTTGAAGTAGCTACTGTTGAGTTACTTCGCTTTTTTGATTCACACGGAAAGTCCAAGCACAGCGCTATTTTAATTGAGAGATTCGATAGAGAGGCATTGTCCAATGGTAATGTACACAAATTCCACATTATCGATGCTTGCCAAGCTTTGAACTTGCCGCCTGAACATAAATACGAACAAATTTTTGGTCGCCACCCTGATGTAGCCCATTGCCGTGATGGCGCAAGTTTGAAGGCGCTTTTTGCTTTTGCACGCGAGCAAAATTTTTCTCATCAAAATGTAATGCAGATGCTTTCCTGGGTTCTTTTTAATCTCATAGTCGGAAATAGTGATGCTCACGGTAAGAACATCAGTTTTTTCATAGATACAACCGGTATTAGTCTGGCCCCATTCTACGATATTTTATCGATCGTGTTTGAAGCTAGACGAATCAAGAACCTAGATACTGATTTAGCCATGGCAATTGGTGATGAGTTTGATTCGGGCAGTATTACTGCATTTCATCTGCTCTCATTTGCTGAAGAGGTTAATGTAACCCCAACACAGCTACAAAGAGCTGTTGAACAAGTGGCTCTCGACTGCAAACTTTTCGCAACATCGGAGCTTTGTTCAGATGAATTAATGTCAAAAGCTGAATTGGAAAACTTGGCTCAATTAATACTATTGATTAATGAACGAGCGGATCATTTTCTTCGTCAAACATCCCTGTTTGATGAGGTCCAAAAAGCACTTTTATAAATTTATTTAAAAAGTAGTTGTTTCTATTTTATCAAGGAATAGGTAATGGCAGATACCCTGAATCATTGTGCTGTTATGTGCAAAACCCTATTGGATAATCCTCTAGCAGGCTGTGTTGTCGCGACAAATGGCTCTGTGAGTTATTTTTATGGCACTGATGGTGTTGTTACTGCTAACGCGGAAGACGCTGCCGATATAATTAAGCTTATTGCTCAACTCATAAAGCGGCAAGAAGAACGAAGTTGTTAGCAGTTTTCGAATAGCGTAGTAAGTATTTAGCGTCTACTAAGGATGCTTTGAACTAACCCGTTTTACGTAGAACCCAGACTAATCAATTTAGAAAGTTCGATGAACAAAAATAAAGATGATGAATATAAAAAATCCTGTAAAACAAACATCTATTGCTGACGCGTCCTCCTGTATTTCGACTAAAAGATGCGACGTTGAAGAACAAAAACAATTAAAGGCTGGATTAGTGAAGCGGACGAACAGCACTTCACTCGCTCACAAGAAACTGCTTGCCAAAGCCTTTCAGAGTTTAGCCAAAGAAATGGATCAAACGCGTAACGCAGATTAGATGTAGGCTCAATCTACGAATGAAGCTACGGATTTGAGATCACTTTCCATAAGAGCTCACCGCACAATGGAAAGATTAATTTTTCCCAATATAAATTGTAAATGAAGAATTGATCGTTTCATTGCAAACGAGTGCTATTATGATTATTTCTGTAATAAGCTTGAGTACAAGGAGGATTTTTGAGTATTTGGGATACAGATAAATTATTACTTTTCATCGGCTTCGTGGTTCCAGGTTTCCTTAGTATTAAGGTTTATCAACTGATATTCCCTGGAACAGAACGCCCTGCGTCATCTATGCTGGTTGATGCTATTGCCTACAGTTGTATTAATTACTCAATTCTTTTCGCCCCGATTTACTTTTTCAGCAAAAGTGAGGTTAGCTCTCTTGGCTATACTGCTTTGTTCTATTTTTGCGTACTATTCCTATTTCCTGTAATTTGGCCTCTAATATGGAAATACATTAGAACGCGAGATTTCTTCCAGAAAAATGCTCCACATCCAACATCTAAGCCATGGGACTGGGTTTTTGAGCAACGTGAGTCGTACTGGGTTAAAGTGATTCTAAAAGACGGCACTATTATAGGCGGCTTGTATTCAAATAAGTCATTTTCATCTAGCGCTCCCTCGCCTGAACAGATTTATCTAGAAGAAACTTGGTTGTTAGATGAAGACGGGGCTTTTATTCGAAGAAAAAACCGAACTAAAGGCGTAATTATTTTAAGTAGTGAGATTTCACACATTGAATTAAGGGATTTAAACTAGTCATGTCAGATAATAAAAAAATACAAAACAATGGTTATCAACCAGAAAAAAGAGGTTATCAACCTACAGGAACTTCAAACCGTCCTCCGGCAACAGGGGGATACACTCCGGCTAGCAGCGGCGACAGCCCAGCAAATAACCCTACACCTCCAGGCAAAGAGTAGCGTCATCCAAACTAAGGCTACGGGACAGAAAATCGTAAGCCCCCCTTTGTTCCATATTTTAGACGATGAGGTATTGCTTCTGTTTTGGGCAATAACCTATCAACTAGAAACAGTAAATAGCAAGGCACACATATGGCGTTGATCGATACATATATGAAGAGTGTTGCTCGCAAAAAAGATGAAATTGCTCGTTTAACCGAGCAAAAAGCAAAAGAGTTAGCAAAAATTACTGGTTTTAACAATAAAATTCAAACTGCTACTCGTCAGATGAACTCTTCTAAATCAGCGACAACCATTAACATTCGGCGTAAGGAAATTTATAAAAATCAGAATGATATAGCTAAGGTTGAGAAGAAAGTCGCAGAGGTAGAAACTAAAATTGCTAGGAAAAATAGAGAGCTTCAAGCTGAACAGCGTAAGTTGGACAACGAAGGTCTAAAAGAAACGAAAAAGCAACAACAGCAACAGATAAAGTACCAACGTGAGCAAAAAAAGGCTTTGAGTACAGTAAATCAAACTCTAACTGAGCATTCAGATGCCATTAGCTTACTCAATGAACTCCCTGATGAGGTCAGTGTACTTTTCCTCGCCTCAAACCCTAGAGATCAGGGGCAGTTGGGTTTAGATGAAGAAGTAAGATCTATTAAAGAAATGATTACTAAATCACGTCACCGTGATGCAGTTAAACTTGAATCTTGCTGGGCAGTAAGACCTGGAGACATACTTCAGTATATTAACGAGTATCAACCCACAATTGTTCATTTTAGTGGACATGGAAGTTCCAATGATGAACTTGTACTTATGGATAATAACTCAAATACAAAACTAGTTTCTATGGAGTCAATCGTCCAAGCAATGAGTGTTGCCAACGAGGATCTAAGGCTGGTTTTTTTCAATACTTGCCATTCTAAGAACCAGGCAAGCAATGTTATTAAATACATTGAGTGCGCGATCGGGATGAATACTTCAATTACTGACTTTGCTGCTCAAATATTTTCGGCACAATTTTATTCTTCTTTGGGGTTTGGCTTATCGGTAGAAAAGTCGTTTAATCAAGCCAAAGCTGCATTAACGTTAGAAGGAATTCCTGAGGAAAATACACCTGCTTTGTTCGTCAAGTCTGGTTATAATGCGTCTGAGATCTTTATCGTTGCTGAGTAGTGGAGGCGAGCGAAAATGACGCCGACTCCCACTTTCTCCGAGAGCGAATGACAGTAGCTTCCTGAATTTAATATTTCCTTTAAATATCTAAAATTCATTATAAAACTTAAAAGAATCATTAGAAATAAACCCATAATCAGGTGTAATTTATTGTTATCAAAAAATTACGATGGAATTTTATCGGTTGGTAAGACTACGTCTTACTGTGAATTCTCTATAATAAAATATTAGTTTTACAGAGCTGAGCCAAGAAGGGATTTATGGCAAAAGTAAATAAAATTAGAAAAGAAAAGCTATCAATCTATTTAGCGAGAGATGGTAGCAAACCAGATTCTGACGTTATAAAGCTAGAAAATGCTAAGCAACCTATTGAAATGGACTTGTCAGGGACGGAGTCAGCCCGTCTTTACATAAAAAAGCAGCCACCTAAAAGCTCTCCTCCTTGGACTAAATTGTTTACAACAGATAGCCAAATTGATGTCTCAGAATTTGGCATGTCTTCAAATGTGGGAGCAGTATTCGTAGTAAGAGTATCAGGAGCAACTTTTGTATTGTCTTTTGGCACTGGTTTTCATCTTTTAAAGCAAGAGTCTATCGAGCGTGATTTCGGTCTGAAAGTAACGCTGAACTCGGTAGATCCTGACAAACTGAGAAGTTTGGATAAAGCTAGCTACGATCACAATCCTTTGAATTCAAGAACTCAAAGTACTCGGGATGTAGATATCTTTAATCTTCATTTAGATTCTGAGATGGAAATGCTTTACGCTGTAACAGGCACATCATTAGTAAAAGAATTTGGCAGTCATGTTACTGGTAGGGATGCCCTTACAATAGCAGTAGAAACCAACCTTTCAGATATACCTAAGATTCTTTTAAAATCGATCAAGCAATATCGTTCTGGACTTCCGGAAAAGTTTAGCTGGGTAGAAAATATAAACAGGGTTCGGGACTATGACGAAATTGAGATATTAGATTTAGAATTAGATCAATACTTTAGCAATAAAAATGTATCTAATTTCTGGTTAGGAGAACCGGAAATTGTAGACTGGGAAGGTCAAATAGGCTATTCATTTGATATGTATCAGAAAACCCTTCGTCATGTGGTTTTATCTTTCGATGACTATATAACATATCTTGATGGCGTTACTCCTACAGTCGAGTTAATGAAAAGTAACGTTGTTCACGTAAACAATAGTGAGTATCAGTCTGTAAAAAGTTGGCCTGTGTACCGCTGTTTGTATGCTGAAATTAAATTTGGAAGTGATCACTACATTCTAAGAAATGGAGTGTGGTACAAAATAAACTGTGACTTTGTGTCAGCTGTTGATGACTACCTCAGCGATATAGATATTCATTCATTCTCATTTCCTATTTATTCTCACGATGATGAGGGCGACTATAACGAGCTAGTTGCTAAGAGCAATAGCGGTTTTTGCTTGATGGATAAAAAGAATATCCAGATTGGTGGACCTTATGACAAGCTTGAGCACTGCGATTTAATAAAGAGTGGAAATGAATTTGTTCATGTCAAGTTATATAGAAGCTCTAGCACACTCAGCCATCTATTCTCTCAAGGGTTTGTTGCTGCGGAAGCGTTTATAAAAGACTCTGACTATAGGGAGAAATTGAACCCGAAGTTGCCAGCATCAATCAAACTAGAAGACCCTAAATCAAGGCCTGATCCAAGTAGATATAGGGTGGTTTATGCAATTGCTACAACCAAAGATATACCGAAAGAGCTCCCATTTTTTTCAAAGGTGACATTAAAGAATTCTCTAAAAACACTAAGGGCACTTAATTACAATATCTCTTTATCTAAAATAGATATTGATCAGAATTGGTTAAAGACTAAAAAGTGTAAACCAAAGAAAAAATAGCTTCACTTAAAGCTAGTTTGATAAAGTTCACATCCTTAGATGTACTAGTGTGATTACCAAGGGATACTGACGGTATAAGTTGTATTAGTATAAGTTGTATTAGTATAAGTTGTATTAGTATAAGTTGTATTAGTATAAGTTGTATTAGCTCAGACCTGATCTGACAGTTAACCACTTATTAGGTGCCGCTGTCAGATTAGATTTTGTCTAATTTCTTCTCAGCTAAATTCTTTTTGTTAGGTTCAGTTTAACGGTACGATTTCCTCAACGCCGAACTTTTTACCCAATAATTCTGATTTCTGTGAGAAGGTACTGATATTTTCATCTAAGTTTGAAAAAATCTGAAATTGCTTATAAGACTTCTTGTATTCGTAGTGATCAATGAAATGAGATAAAAAAGTTTTTACCGCCCCTTTTTCTACTGAGACGATCGAACTAGCAACTTCAGTAGAGGATACTTTTCTTTTCAAAAGGTTTGGTTTCTTGAATTCGCCAGCTGTAATTGTTTCCCATGCCCTGTTCCAATCAGCGACGACTTCAATTTGCTCCCCTACATTATCTGTTGACTGTATTTTAGTCGTAAATTCATGCCGTAATATCCTGAACTCTCTGTATTCTTCTCTCATGTTCGCTATTACTTCCACCATGTCTTCGCTAGTTTTACAGCGCTCCAGCAGCACAGCCATTAAGGGGGGAACTGATCTTATTTCAGAAATAAATGGCGTTGAAATCAACTCTGAAAGTCGAAGAAATTTAAGATTGTGAAAATCAGCATAGTCAAAATAATGCTTTAAAATAGCGTCTGTTTTTTTCTCTTTGGTTAAAGCAAGTTTTCCTACTTCGTTTAACGATAATGGCAACATATTGACACTGTTGGTTTTTTCCGCCATTTCGTTTGTGTAACTCCAATGCCACATTCTTAGTTTTGTGAAAAAATTAGACTCCAACATGCTGCTAATATTTGGGTCTGTCCATTGCGAACTACAAAAATCTATAAAAGTTTCAGGACTATGCTGCATTTGCCATATTTTATTTTCTTTAGATAGTTCTTCGAAGGCTGTTTCGTACAGATCCAGTTCAATTGATATATGCTTTGTCATATCAGTTGAGTGAAATAAATCGTCACTACAGATTATCTTGATTGAGTCAGGATGCCTTGAATTTAATTCTTCAACAGTTTTATTATTTACATAGTTTTCTGATAAATATATTTGGTCAAAAAGCACGTAAGCGGATATGAATGTATCCACGCGAGATATTAGCTCGGAAGATAGTTTTGGGAGTAACTTAGAGGATAAACATTCAAATGCATCAATGCTCCAATTTGAAAGTACTACAGAATTTTCCATTTTTACAACTCCTTCAATAATTCGCTGGCCAATCTTACTCATTCAAATACAACTCTGCCATATCGTCTAACTTGGCTTTTACTTCTTTCCAGTTAGGCATTACTTGTGTCAGCAATCGCCAAAACTTCTCACTGTGGTTATGTTCGGCGATATGGCAAAGCTCATGTAAAATGACATAGTCAATGCACTCTTTAGGCGCTTTTACCAGGTGAGGGTTTAACATCAAATTCCCCTGGGTTGAGCAACTACCCCATTGAGTTTTCATGGCCATTATTCGGAATCGCGGCAGACCTTCTACCCAGGTGGCTTTAAGTAACATCTCATTTAAACGCTCATGAAAGGTTACTTTTGCTTTATGTTTGTACCAGGTATTCAAAAGTCCCTTAACGGTTTGCTGTTTATTGGGCATATTTGCCTTCAGCGTTACGTTCAGTTTTCCTCTGGATAACTTTACACTCGGGACCAGTTCACTGTCTTCGATAACCTTGAGCATATATCTCTTACCCAGATAAAACATAGGTTCGCCACTTATGTACTGTTTCTCAAACACATAGTCCTTTTGAGAAGCGAACTCTCGAATGCTATCCCAAATCCATCTGGCGCGTTTCAATACGGCATTATTGATGGACTCAGTTGTGGCATCGTCAGGAACAGTGGCAACTACGCGCTGATCTGGGTGAACTTTGATCACAACTTTTCTGGCTTGAGAAGTGCTCGATATGGCTCTGCGGATAATGTCGTAATGAATAATCTCACCACCATAGGCGAACACACCGGTTTCACACGTACTCTTTTGAATCTCTGCTGAGATAGCTTTCTTCATCATTTCTACAACGGCTTAACTACGCGAAATCCCAAGGCGTGTAATTTTTAGTACTTCCTCTATGTAGCGCTGGGCATCCTGAACCCCTAAATCTGCAAACAACATTGGCAACAATTTCATGCTAATCGCATTGTCGATTTCAGAAGGATTAATTGAGTACTCCGCAACAGCATTGTTAACCACTTCATCAATGCTGAACGCATATTGGGTTAGCTGTTCATCACTAATCCCTTTATCACTAGAGTAATCTTTACCGAAAAGGTGTTGAAATAGCCCATAATAGGCTTGAGCGTGTTTATTGAGTTTGCCATTTTCATCATGGAAGGCCTCCGGCATATCCGGAACTTTGCGATCTTTTACATCCTGTTCGAAATCAGCGAATAAGATGTATTGTTTAACCGGGGCATCAAACATCGCTTTTGCGTCTTCAATTGCCTTTTTCAAAAGCTTTGAGAAATACTCTTGTGCGTAAGGATCATCGGCTAAATCTTGCTCGATCATTTTAGTAATGCGACCGGTGATTTTATCCGTCTGGTTACGGGCTTCATCATCCGTCATATCAGTGGGCTTAACATTTTTCCCAAGATTACCGACCAAATATGCGCCGTCAGGCTCCTTAATCTCAATACCAGCGATATGCTTATCCAACAGGCTCTTAATATCTTCGGCATATTCATCGTAATCGATGGTTTCGTTCGCGTCCTCACGTACTTGCTTTCTAAGAGCGACGAACATTTTTAAATCATTTTTAAATAGTTCTCGCTTACTTTCGAACGATGTGTCCTCAAAGTAAGTCGCTGATTGTAAGGCTACTTTCATACAGTTCGAAAATGCTGTCAGAGCAGAGTAAAAGTCGTCTCGTTTTTTCAGATTATTATCAACTAACTGACCTTCGACATCTTCAATTTTAGGGGCAAGAACCTGACGTAAAGCCGGGCCATCTTGTTTGTTTTTAACTGTACTAAATATCTGCCACAAATCACTGTGCAGGCCCGGAAGCTTTTTATACTCGGTGTCCATTCGATTATACAGACCTTTAAGGTCGTCAATATCAAACCCGCCCTGAGTGCGTTCTGCGAGGTCCTGGTATTTTTCGATTGTTGTATCGAGCTCTTTTAAGATGCCTCGATAGTCGATGAGATAGCCAAATTGCTTTTTACTATGTAATCGGTTAACTCGGGCAATTGCTTGGATGAGGTTATGCTCCTTCAACGGTTTATCAATATAAAGCACCGTATTCTTAGGTTCATCAAATCCAGTAAGCAGCTTATCCACAACAATCATTAAATCGGGGCCGTCATCACGCCCGTATTCTTCAATAATGGCTTTTGTGTAGGCTTTTTCATCATTCGAACCCACATTACTTTTCCACCAGTTTTGAACAATGTCTTTACTTTCCTTATCTACTGCATCATGGCCTTCACGGGTATCAGGAGAAGACATCGCTACAACAGACGTTAGTTTGCCTATTTTATCTAAGGCTTCTTTGTAACGAATTGCAGAGGCTTTAGAATCGCAAGCCAACTGGCCCTTCAATCCTTGACGTTTGAAGTTCTGGAAATGGTCAGAGATATCGTAAGCAATCAGTTCAATACGCCCTTCTGTTTGATATATTTGACCTTTCTGTGAAAACTTCCGTTTGAGATCTGCTCTTTGTTCGTCGGTAAGCTTGCTTGTACTTCTGTCAAACCAAGCATCTATCGCTTTGTCATTCACGTTTAGCTCAGGAATGCGTTCTTCATAAAGCAAAGGAGTTACTGTTTTGTCTTCAACAGCTTGCTGCATTGTGTATGAATGGATGATTTTGCCGAATTTATTTTCGGTTTTATCGTCTTTCAGTAATGGTGTACCAGTAAAAGCAATAAAGGACGCTTTGGGCAGCATCTGCTGCATGCGGATATTATTTTCACCGTTCTGGCTGCGATGGCCTTCATCTATCAGAACTAGAATATTCGGGCTGTCGTTAAAACAAATTTTGTGTTTAATCGCGGAGCCAAATTTATTGATAATGGAGAATATCACCCGTTCATTCCCCGTACCAATCTGTTCAGCAAGACGACGACCTGAGGTCGCCATAGCAGACTTCTTGTCTCTGTCGGTGAGTACACCCCCAGAGGAAAAGGTGCGGCTAAGCTGATCTTCTAAATCTACCCGGTCGGTGACGACAATCACACGGCAATTGGCTAACGACTCCAGCCAAATCAGAGCCTTTGATAAGAACACCATGGTGAATGACTTACCGCTACCAGTGGTGTGCCAGATTACACCGCCTTCCCGAGCCCCTTTTTCATCAAAGGTGTTAATACGTTCAAGCATGGCTTTAATGCCAAACACTTGCTGATAGCGAGCAACGATTTTTCCGGCTTTCTTGTCGAACAAAACAAACAACCGGACCATCTCTAATAAACGCTCAGGAGAAAGTAAACTGACAATCAATCTATCTTGGTCTGTTACCGTTAAATCTCCTGCGTGAACAAGTGATAGGTAGTCATCTTTTGCCGCTCGGGTTCGGTGTGCAAAAAGATTATCAAGTTTGTCTGATTTCAGCTTTTTGTTCTTGAGACGATTAAATTCAGCTTCAGGAATCGTTTCTTCTTTCCACTTAGCCCAAAACTTTTCCGGTGTTCCACACGTTGCATACAACCCATAATAACCATTAACCGCCAATAGCAGTTGGCTGAAAGCATAAAGGTGAGGTATCTCACCTTGTTTCTGATTGCGAATATGTTGAGATACAGCTTCAAAACAGGTGGATTTACCTTCTTTGTTAGAGTCTGGTCGCTTTGCTTCAATAACAACAAAAGGAAGTCCATTCACAAAGCATACGATGTCGGGAATGCGATTTCCTGTGCCTTCAGCATTTTGTACAACCATCTCTTCGGTAAAGTGAAAGCTATTGTTTTTCGGTTCTTTCCAATCGATTAGCTGAACCGTCATCGACGCCTTTTTACCGTCAATGAACTCTGTCACGCTTATCCCATACATCAATGCGTTATAGAGTTTTTCATTCGCACCCTGTAACCCTAAATTCATTGCAGGGCTTAGCTCATGCATTACTTTGTCAATGGCATCTTCAGATAACAGGTGTAATTTACTGGCAAAAGAAAAATGCTGTCTGGCAAGAAAGCTTCTCATCACGGACTGCAAAATGACTTGCGATGAGCTTTTTCCTGATTTTGATAGCTGATTACCGCGCAACAGCTCGCATTCAGCTGGGGATATAAAGTCGTACCCAAGGTTACTAAGCAGCGCTAGTGCAGGGATTTTTGAACTGAATTCTTCTTTGAAATTTACATGAGTGACTTTCATTAGCTGCTACCGTTATTGTTCAGATGGTGGCAAAAAGCGTCTAGCAAACTCGTGTAATTAAAGGCAATTAAGAGCACTAAAACGATGAGTGAAAACCAAAGTGTTAATGGAACTTTATCTCTAAAGAAGCCAAATGGACGCTGTTTTTCAATCCATTCAGTTTGTTGTTCCCAAAAAAACTTATAGTGTGCAAACCACGATGCGAACATCACATGGTGAGAAGCGCAACTCTTGTTGTACCGAGACTCAATATCCTGAAGTTTACGTTTTATATCATTCGCATCTGACGATGTTTGCTCTGCTTTAGCCAAGAGATGTTTCAGTTCATTGAATAAGTCCGTTAATAGCTTACCTTTCTCTTCGTAATTAGCTTTTTCACCATTTTTCATCGTTATGTATAAACCGATAAGGCCTAGTACCAAGAGTGTGCACGACATGAATTTGGTGGATAACTCAGAAAACGCCAACGCATATATACCGAAAGCCATTGATAGAAAGCTAATCAGCCCAGGCAGCTTCTCTATCATTTCAAAGCTAGCAAAGTGGAGTTTTGCGCTGTAACCAACGTTATAACCAGTTTCTGCAATGTGTTTTAGTAAATTGTTTTTTTCCATAAATACCTCACTGGATTGGTACGTGAATCCTATCCTTCGCCACTACAACGCCATTTTGAATTGCATAACATTCAACTATATGTTCACCAGCGAAACTGGTGCTCTCTCGCTTCTTTCTGTACCCTTCATCAGTAACGATATTCCCTCTGATACAGTCTCTGCGTTCAGCTTCAGCTCCACGATTTAACACTTTCCACTTCATGGTAAATTCACCAGGAACATCTATCTCGGTGACGTAAAAATCGAGTCTTTTGGAAGGGGAAAGTTTTAGCCGTCTGGAAAGCATATTTCGAAGTAATTCGACCCTAAAGCCATTCTGTGATACCTCACATTCAAGCTTTAAGTTGAATCGAACATCTAATGGGTAAAGGTCTTCGATAAATTGTTCAGTATCACGATAAGCCTTGACTGCTTTAGCTTCAGTTTGGGCAGCAGGAAATGGGCGACCAAATACTTTTTTCCATTTTTTGTTTGCAGAACTAGATTCACCAGCGGCGATAGCATCACAACACTGTTCATACGTTTTTTTCGCCTTGCGTTGAAACTTACTTTTAACGCTTACTCGTTGATTGCTGCCTAGAGCGAGGTAGTAATCTTTATCTGGTTCTTCTGAGAGGTAAAGAAAAAAGTCTCGGCACATCCAGTTATAACACGCCGTTGAACGGTTGTCGTAATCGGTTCTGGACTTCAAAAAGTTATATGCCAGGGTATCAATTAGTAATCCCCCCATACCGACCCCATGCTTGTTTTTCCAAGCTCTAGCCATTTTGCATAGTTTTCGAAGATTTTTGTTTTTCTGAGCAACAAATTCTTTCATTGCTCTTATTTCGTCTCGAGGTTTGGTGATCTTCCAACTGCCGCCATTGTACGTGTCTGGATATTTAAAACTACCATCTCTTTGTTCAAATACAGGCTGAACCTCTACCATGAAATTGTTGTAAACAACTCGAACAACCAATCGGTCCTTTTTTACAGTGGTTGAGGGATATCTTGCTTTGATTGCATCCCTAGTATCGTCTAATAACTTGGATTGCTTGCTATTTTCGTAATCAGTCCATCTAGATGCGGGCATGATATAAAGCATGTCTAAATCGGAAATGCCTTTAATTCCAGTCCAGCGCCCATAAGAACCGACCTGTAAACTGTTGGCTGTTTTTGATTCGGTGTCTCTAAACTTTTTATTGAGGGCTGATGTGATTTCTTCGTATTTAGAAGTAATTGACGCACCATTATCAATAGCGAGATTGCTCAAAAAACTCGAAAACATTTCCGAAGTAGTCATAAACGTCCTTATTTTTTGTCTTTTGGTGGGTGCGGATCATTGCCATAGCTATTGCCTGCTCTGATTTTGCCGTCCCTTCCATGTATTTTTGTATCTGACTGTTGGTTTCTGGCTATCTCTTCAGCTCTATCTATGGCCTCTTGCTGGGTATTGGTAACCTTTGTAGCTTTGCTATTTCCGGCTCCTTTCACCGCCCACCCATCAGGGTGTTTCACTACGTGTTGATTTTTGCCTTTTGACATCATGCGATCTCCTTATCGTCTATTTTCACTCTGCGCTTACCTGTTAAGAGCTGCTGCATTAACGCTTTTTTCCCTAGTTTTAGGTCCGCAAGTTGTTGTTCAAGCAGCTCGATTTCATTGTCAGCATTAATCAGCACACTGGCAATCTTGTCTTGTTCTTCCAAAGAGCGGGGAAGTGTCATTTTCAAACTTTTGATACTTTCTAGCTGGATACCTTTAACTGTACTTCCAGTTCCCATTCTCTCAATTTGATCTGAATGCAAAATAAACCAATAGTGTAAAAATGAGGAAGTAACTTTGTCACTATTACAAATTGCCTTCAAATCTTGATTAATGGCAACGTCACACTCACTAATTACGGCTTTTCCGAGAGCCATCCGTGTTGCAATGATTACTGTTCCAGCAGGAACAATATTGGCTGAACTGTTAGATAATCCACTTTCTGTTATATGTTCTTGTGCTCCGCTAATTCTATGTGACACCAAGTCCTTGACCGTTACCCAAGGTATCTTACCAGACCAATATCTAGGTTCATTTCTAGATGGAGTACCGCCACCGTAGATTTTTCCTACGATATTTTCTAACGAGTCAGAGAGCCAATTTTCAGAATAGATTGAAAAGCGTTTATTGCCTGTGAGCAGTTGTTGCATGAGGGCTTTTTTCTGCTGTTTGCTGTTGTCGATTAGGCGCTCGGTGGTGCTAATCGCTCTATCCCAAGTGGATAGGATTTTGGCGATTTTGTGTTGCTCTTTATAAGGTGGAGCCGCTATTTTCAATTTTTTGAAAAATGGTAGACCAATGGTCTTAATCGTAGACCCAACAGCTTGCCGTTCAAACTCAAGTTTATGAAACTGAAGCCAATTATATAAAAACCAGCTATTCATCTTTTTTTCGTTGTCACACTTCCAAGCAATAAAATGCTGGCTGACAGCCATTGGCTCTGCCATAACTCCACTCTTACCAATGCCAGCATCTCTTGACAGCACGACTGTTTCCGCTGGATGTAGTTGAGCAGAGCTATTATTTATACCTTCTTGTGATATCTCTTTATCAGTTTCATATAAATAGCCGTTATCTAATCGAAAAGTATCCGCGAGAGAAATCCACTTTATGCCACCGTTCCAATACTCTGGATAAGACTTACTAGGAGTATGACCACTGACACGTTCAGTTAAATTGTCAAGTAAATCATACTTCCAACTATCAGGAATTTGCTCTTCAGTTAGATTACGAGCCATAACCCAACTCCTTTAAGTAGCCTTCCATCTCTGCTTCTAGGGCTTGAAGCTCTCTCTTCAATTGAACGCGTTCGTTACGCACTGCAACCAAGTCGATTTCTGCTTCTTCTTCGAAGGTATCCACATAGCGAGGGATATTGAGGTTAAAGTCGTTCTCTTTAACTTCATCGAAACTGGCGAGGAAGGCATACTTATCGACGTTTTCACGGGCTTTGTAGGTGTCGATGATCTTCTGGATATTCTCTGGTGTTAACTGGTTTTGGTTTTTGCCAGATTTGAATTCACGGCTGGCATCAATAAACAGTACGTTGTTATCGGTTTTGTGCTTCTTGAAAATCAGGATAGCAGCAGGAATACCTGTACCGAAAAAAAGTTTTTCTGGCAGACCTATAACCGTATCGAGCAGATTTTCTTCAATCAGTTGCTGACGAATCTTTCCTTCAGATGATGCACGGAAAAGTACGCCATGAGGAACCACAACGCCCATGCGACCCGTATCAGGCTTTAGGGTTTCTATCATATGGCTGATAAAGGCATAGTCACCTTTGGTCTTGGGTGGAATACCTCTTCTAAAGCGACCATAAGGATCATTGCCTGCGTCTTCAAAGCCCCATTTCTCTAGACTGAAGGGAGGGTTGGCGGTCACTACATCAAAATGCAGTAAGCCTGAACCATCTTTATCTTTTAACAGCGGATTACGGATAGTGTCACCCCACTCAATGCGGTGGTTATCCTCGCCATGAAGGAACATATTCATTTTGGCTAGGGCCCAGGTCGAACCGATGGCTTCTTGTCCGAATAGGGCGTATTTCTTAGACCCTGAATTCTTGCGCACGATTGCGCCACACTTCATTAGCAAAGAACCTGAGCCGCAAGCCGGGTCACATATTTGGTCGCCTTCTTGCGGGTCTAGCACTGCTGCCAGTAAGTCGGATACTTCTGGTGGTGTATAGAATTCTCCTGCGGAGCGGCCACTGCCAGCGGCAAAGTGCTTGATCAGGTACTCATAAGCGTTACCAATTAAGTCTAATCCGCCTACTCGACTTGGACGAAAGTCTAACGAATCTTTCGCAAAGTCTTCTAACAGATGACGCAGTAATTCGTTCTTTTGTTTTTCGGGGCCTAGCTTGTCTGTGTTGAACATGATGTCCTGAAACACATTCTTTAGTTTGCCACCGTTGGCTTCTTCAATTGCATGAAGGGCTTGATCTATACGTTGGCCATTGCCAGCTTGGTGACGTTGCTCATGTAAATCCCAAAAGCTAGTTCCAGTTGGTAATACAAAACGCTGTTTACCCATCATTGCATTGATGAGGTCTGGGTTATCGCCATACTGCTCAGTTAGCTTGTTGTATTCATCGCGATATACGTCAGAGATGTATTTGAGAAACAACATAGTAAGAACGAAGTCTTTGTATGTATCGGCACTGATAACGCCTCTGAACGTGTCACAGGCGGCCCATACGGCTTTGTTTACTTCAGGTTGAACAATGGTGTCCAGTTGATCAATCAGTTCATTTGAGTTGTTTGCTGAATCTGTCATATATTTTCCTAAACTCGGTCTGTGCCGCCGTAAGGCTCTAATTCATTTTTTGCTATGGCATTGATTTGTTGTTGTCGATTTTCAATCAATCTTTTCAATGTCTTTTTCTCGTTCAATGCACATAGTTGCATTGAGATTAATTGGCGCTGCCTTTCTATACTGGGCAACACTAAGGGAGTATCTGCAAGAACCTGCTTTCGAATACTGACGTAAAGCGATCCCTCAGCACTATTAAAAAAATACCGTTGCGCTGGTATTTGGTTGAGCTGCCAGGCGATGAAAGCAGGCAAAGCAACGACATGTTTCTTAGGTTTTATCCGTACTAAAAAAAAGTGGGGTGAGCACACCGATTGAGCGGGTAACACACCTTCTTCAACGAATGCGGCATAATGCTTTGCACCTTTAGCGACGAACAAAATATCGCCTGTTTGCAACCAGTCCGGCTTTTTACGCCCTGCTAGAAATGTCCTTACTAATTTCGAGCCATTCACTTCGCCTGAGTCATTGGTATCGCGTACTTGAACCACATTGACATCGCCATTCTCGTCGCCCTTTATTGAGCCTCTAAAGGGGTGACCAAGGCGTATGTCGGCAATATCCTTGAGTTTGAAACTCATAAATTTACCTTATTAATCAATAGGAAAGTGAAACCTAAGAGCGCTTTCGCTCGAAGATTTTTTTCCGACTTAATATACCACTTTTTATATTGTATGGCGTTTATCATTGAGTCAAGTAAAAGTGCAGTATTTTAATGCTGCACACGCTATTGACGTTTAAGTTTTGTCTCACTATAGTTTTTTGCAGTATTTGAATGGAGCGGTAATTTTAGTGTGATGAAAAATTGTCTTTTAGTGCCAATGCCAAACGGAAAATCAAGGCTGATTGATGTGAGAGATCCATCGGATTCAATGCCCATAGATGTTTTTACACAATACCAGGACAAACTTTTTGAGAGATACTCATCGCAACAAACTCGAGTGGCGTACAGAGGTCATGTTGCTCGCTTCATAGATTACTTAATTGAGTGTGGAGTACTACTGTCTGAGCTTGTTCCCGAAGAAAGTGTCTTGAACGAAGTTGTCCATGATTATCCAGAGCTTTTAGAGAAAGCAGAAAAAAGTAGTAAGTTGTACTTACAGCAAGCTGCCAAGTCGCTTGGTCGTAAGCCACTGAAATCAACAAGTGAAGCACTGGCAGCGATAAATTACTTTTTAGAATTTGCTGTTGATCTTGCTGAAAATACTAAGAGTTATGTCGCCGAAGTTCTAGGTGAAAAGCCTGATGGTAATGTTGAACTTTTTGCAGCACTAAAGCACGAAAAGTCGGTTTCTATACATGAAATTCGGAGAATACAGCAGAATTCAATTCTCGGCGCAAATCTTAGAAAAATTAAAAAGTTTCGAAGAGGTTCTCGTTTACAGCAAGTTGGCAAATCTCAAAACAAACGAAAAGGCTCTGCGAAAGATTTCCCAATTGAGCACATCGAAGAGTTGCTGTTACGCACCGAAAACATTCGTGACAGAGCGTTTTGGGCGTTAATGGCTGGGGGAGGCCTCAGACAAAGCGAAGCACTCGTCTTAAAATGGGACTTAGTAGACTTCGAAAATAAACGCGTCCGAATTGAGGACCCCAATAACTTAAGAGGATCGCATGATTATCATAGTTCGCATAAGTTAGCTTGGAAGGGGCGAGAGACTGCGAATGTATACCTGCTTCCGATTTTGAAAGATATCCTTTTTGATGCACTCCTCAAGCTAAAATACCAACCACCATTTTCGTCAGATGGCTTAGTTTTTCTGAAAGAAACTGACGATGAATATGGGCAACCACTTTTTGAAGCGCAAAACAAAACGCTAAATGAAGCATTCAGAGCCGCTCAAAATCGAATTGGTTTAGCTCTAGAGCTTTCGCTTCACTCACTTCGCCATATGTACGGAGTATTTCTTAAAAATGACTTTCCCGACTACGAGCGAGGTCAAATAGGCCTATCAGATACCGAAATACAGCTAATGATGGGACACGCATCACCACTTTCAACTGCGATATACGCACGTCAAAGACAAGACAAGATTCTGATGAAAATGGAAATCTTGGACAGAGAGTTACGTGGAGAACAGCCAGAAAATTTAAATCAAATGGTCGCAAAATGGCATTTGGACAAAGCCATGCGACTGACTGAATCATATGAACTTAATGCCTGCTTACCTACACGCCACTTTGCAGTCTGAGTGAATAGAAAGCCCTTCGTGTTATTCCTCCTAATTATATTTAAGGACTTTGCCAGTGATTAATACTGCTGATGAGTTGATTGTTACCAATGCTAATTTGTTTCCTGATTATTTCTCTGTTCGATTAAAGGAAATACTCTCAACATTAGAAAGTGTTAGGGGCAAAGTACCAGACAATTATTCAGCTCTTTCTAGGGCAGATGATATCGGTCGCAACGCTTTTCAATTTTATGCTACGCAGATTCGCTTTAATGAAGAAATGTTGCGAGAGTTATATATCGCTTTGTATGTAGAACCATTGGAAAAAGAAGAGCTTGCAAAAATTCTCGATGTTTCGTTTCCTACAGATCGGCATTTTAAAAGCTTTCGAGAAGGATGCGGGCTCCTTTATTTATTTCTGTGGGGGCATAGTGATTTAGTTCTTTCGTGGAAGTTCAATCAGAGCTTCTTGCGTTTAGTGAACTTTGACCATACCGCTTTAATCCCAAATAAACTTTGGTCGTTTACAAATTCTGATAAAAAGTTTAAAGGCAACACTCAGAGATTAATCTTAATGTCAGATTGGAATACGGTAGCAGATATATCTCTCAGCGAGGTTTGGGACGCTGTGCGAACAGGATTCAAAACTACACAAACTAACACTAACTTTAGGGGAATACTCAACGCTGTTTTGCACCATGAAAAATGTCAGTTTTCAGAAAAAAGTCTTAAGGCTTTCGAAGCACTTTCCTCAGCTATGCATTTAGATAAAAGTGGACATATAGCAACACTCGATATAGAGCAGCTCACTGAATATCACTCAGACTTTAAAGCTTACGGAAAGGATCAGAAACGTAAGCACTACGGCACATTCGTCAGAAACCCAATTGTCCAAGAGTTAAAAAAATTAGCATCAGAAAACAAAATATTGGAATACTCGAAACTCATACCACAGGCGAGAAGGAAGTTTACTGTTCAGCATGTAAATGGAACCGGAAGTTGGTGGAGGTTCCTGAATGAAATAGATCTTTATCCAGGGCGAGAGAAAGTAAGATACTCAGATGTGTTCTCTAATTGGATCAGAGCAATCGAATATTTCGATTTAAAACAAGTTTCAAGTGGAATTGCCGCTACGACTAATAGAATTAGACGTGGGAATATTTTGGTCCTAGTGGACTATATTTTTCTATATTTACCCTGGTATCAAGAATTAAATAATCACCCAGACATACAAGTTCCGTACAAAGTATCAGATTTCAAAAGGTGGGCTTTTTGGTCTAATGAACCCTTAAAAAAGGCTAAGGATAGGCCTGCTCCGCCACTGACAGCGATAGAATTCTACAAGCTAAGAAGATCTAAAGCTACATTATCGTCATTTATAAACACATGCAGCGATTTTTTTGACTATGTCATTTCTGCGTATTTCGGTGAATCCGATCGGTCGTTTCGGTTTTATCCGATCACTTTTTCT
>OJEP01000024.1_pt1 | contig 147741 bp, 126 predicted proteins | sample 1593761 | NCBI WGS metagenome assembly OJEP01 (sample SAMN05416783, study PRJEB24817) | seawater metagenome | isolation source: Sea water | place: Canada:Atlantic | collected 2013-11
GTAGTAAAAAACTGAGCGTACTGCAGGTCCTCCTTGCGCGCTCATTCCAAAAAAGAAGCATGATAAAAAGCATCATGATTCTGCACCCCGTGGTATATGAGCCACCGAACTCAGAAGTGAAACGTATTAGCGCATGCCGAGACTCGGCGACCAGTAACTGGCGTGGGGATATTGTGGGGTTCCGGTGACCGGCCCAGTCCCATGTGAGAGTAGCACACTGCCAGGTCCCATTCGAAGAAATTGCTTCACAACGAAGCCTAGCCTAACGGATAGCCCTTTTTTTATGCCTTTAGAAAAGTGGGAATTAGCGCGAAGCCCGTTGCTAGAAGTTACCACGTAGCTTACTTATGCTGTTTGACTGACTTCCAGCCGTATCTAGATCTGCAACACAATATGTTAATACGCCACTACTGAAAACTATGATTAAAGTGAGTCTCTTAATTACGTACCATAGTAAGTTATACAGAAGAAAATAATAAAATCATGTGAGACTAGTAGGTTAAGCTACATATTTCATGCCATAGCTTATCTGTCTGCTTTAAGACATAAGCTTTCAATTTAAGTAATTTAGTTATCCCCATAAGCCTCACCAGGTAAATTATGAACATGAAAGTATATGTGGGCATAAAGCCCACTTAAGTTGAAGCAATGACTATTAGAAACTATATGCGTACGACAGGTTCATGAAATCCAATCCAGGGTTATTACTGTTAAATCCCCCATTAGAGAAGTGCATGTAGCGCAAGGCGACGTGTTGGCTTTCATCAAGTTCAAGCACTAAACCTAGCCTGTCTTCAAATTGGTAGTTAGAACCTATATCTTTGCCTGCTACTTTCTCATCATTGATGAAACTTGCCCCTATACCTGCTTCAACAAACAGAGGGTAGTCATACACGGTGCTAATTTGCTTCATAAAAATTGGCGTTATTGATAGCGCGTAGCTTGTGCTATGGTTATTGTCTTCACCGTATTCCCAATGGTAAGCGCTAAGCTCCCAGTACAGTTTGATATCACCAAACCATCCAGTGCTTAAGTTGTGTTCTATGGGGCGGTAGGCAAAGCGAATGCCGTCGATATCGTCGAAGCCATTCATATAATCAACGCTGATGGTTTGTTTCGCTTGAACTAAGTTAGGTAGTAAAAGCAAAGCTAGCACGGTAAGTTTGAATGTAGTTTTGAACATGTTGTCTCCTTAATATATAAGGAGAAAAGCAAAATCATTACCAGAAATTAAAATCTATAATTTTCAGAGTGTTAAAGTTAGTTGGAATGCTTATGTATTTTTAGCTACTTAAGAATTTTCTTGAAATAAGTAATTATTACAGGGGTTTCCACACTTCGTTTTTCTCAATATTTTGTTCTGTTCGAAACCTTTCTACCAGCTCATCAGGTAGAGCAATATCGTATTTTTCGTAGATGTTAGATATCAAGCTTTGGTTATTTATTAAGAATAGGTTTAGTTCTTTAATTATTTCGGGGTGGTGTAAAGTGGATAATAGAAAAGGGACATCTATAAAAGGAAGTGTAACATCAACGGAAAAGGGACCCAGTTGAGGGTAACTCTTCATAAAATACTTTCCAACGTGATATTCAACATCTACAGCATCGACTTCTTTATGTTGAAGTAGTGAAAGTGCGTTATAAGTTTCTTCAATGGGAACTAAAGATAAAAGGTTGTCGTCAATTCTGCTTTGCCATTTAACCGGTGTAAACCCTTGTGGAATAGCTAACTTCTTAATGAAATTTATCCCTTTTCCAACATCTTCTGACCTAACAAAAGTTCCAGACAATGTATGAGCAATAGGTTTAGAAAATGTTTTTTGATCTATTGTTGTATCTGCGCTATTCCAACGTGGGTTATCGGGATAGACAAAATCTACATTCCCTTTATTTAATTCAATTTGTAACCTTCGAACAGGCATGTCTAAATATACGAATTCATGCCCTGAGGCATCAGAAAAGGCTTCTAAAATTGCCCATCCTACGCCTTTATCAACTTTAGAAGTGAAATCATAGTGAGGAAAGTACTCAATATTTTGAGCACCAATAATATACTGTTCCGCTTGCGCTAAGTTGACGCCGAAAACAAAGAGAAGGCAGTAGAAAGTCCGTTTTATGTAACCCACTGGTGTTACCTTATTAATGAATACTATATTTAACACAGAGATTAATAGTAGCCCATAAACGATTATTCAGGCAGCCAAATGTCTTTATCCTCAATACTAAATTCAGTTTGAATTTGTTGTGTCAGTGCTTCTAATGTAGTTATACCATAGCGTGCTCTGATCGAATCAATAATTGCGGGGTTGTCATTTATAAAAGCATTAAGTTCCCCAATCACTTCCTGATGTCTTAAAGCAGAAAGCATAAAAGGGATCTCGTTATGGGGGAGGGTAATATCTAATATGAAAGGGCCGATTTGCGGCGACTGACTAGAATAGTAATTACCTACATGGTATTCAAAATCTATGGCGTCTACACGCTCTAATTGTAGTAACGACAAACCTGCAAAAGTATCAGAGATAGACACTATTTTAATAAGGTTTTGGTCTAATCTTGTTTGCCAATTTACTGGAGTAAAACCCAGGGGCATAGCAATTCTCTTAATAGCGTTGATACCTTTATTCACATTTTTTGGTTTTACAAAAGTACCAGTGACGGCACGGGTAAGAGCAATCGAGAAATATTTTTCTTTGGCCTTAGTGACATCGTTATACCAGCCAGGGTTATCTGGATATACAAAATCCACATGCCCTTTAAGCATTTCCATTTGAAGACGCCGAATAGGCATGGCTAGATACGAAAACTCGTGACCAGATGCTTCGGAAAAGGCTTCAAGTATTGCCCAACCAACACCCTTATCAATAGGAGAGGAAAAATTATAATGGGGGTAATATTCTATATTCTGTGAGCCTACAATAAATTTTTCAGCAGTTGCCGCTGTACTAATCCACATCAGTAATAGGCAAAACAACCCCTGCTTCATATCAAACTCCTTGTCATGTTGATGCTACAATACTTGAGACTGTAAAACGCGTATATACGTAATTGGACTTAATGAAAGTCTCTGGATGGCATACTGATATCCTCAAGCCATGATGTTCGGTCTATTAATTTTCCCGCAATAATATGAATAACCCCTTCCTTCGAGCGTTCAATAATACCATCAATTTGCATAAGTTTAGCCTTTAAAAAGGTCTTATGCTGGGCGCGAGAGGTAGCCTGCCATACTACAACATTGATATTTCCAGTATGGTCTTCTAACGTTAGAAATGTAACCCCAGCCGCACTGCCCGGTGCTTGTCGCCCAGTCACGCATCCAAGTATTTTTACAATAGATTTATGAGGCTTTTGAAGTAAAGCTTTAGCTGGGGTAATAAAACCTAGCTCTCGCTCTCTGTGCAACAGTGCTACAGGGTGGTCGTTAACCGAAAGCCCTATAGAAGCATAATCTTCAATTAAGGTTTCAGCTACGCTTGGAGCAGTATTGAACGTGTCCTCGTTATTAGTATGTTCAAACAACGGCAAATCGGCTTGCTTGTCCATTAGCCGCCAACGTGTTTGATAGCGATTACCTGCAATACTTCTAAATGCATCTGCACTTGCTAATGCTTCTAGTTCATCAGAACGTATTGCGAGGGTTCGCACACCCTCTATATTTTTATAGCCAGTTGACGGCCTGCAGCTAACAATAAGGTTTGCACTCTTTTCACTTAAGCCTTTTACAAGCGTTAGGCCAAGCTGAATTTGCTTATCGCCTTTGCATTCAACAATTAAGTGTTCGTAGTTTGATGCATTCACACAAGGCGCCTGTACCGTAACATGATGGCGCTTTGCATCTATTACCAGCTGTGAGGGCGTATAAAAACCCATCGGCCAGCTGTTTAACAAGGCAACATAAAATTCAACGGGAAAATAATATTTTAACCAACATGATACATAAGCTAACACGGCGAACGATGCTGAGTGGGACTCTGGAAAACCATAGCCAGCAAAGCCTTTTATTTGTTCAAACAAATTATTTGAAAAAGACGTATCGTAGCCTCTTGCTACCATGCCTTTTATCAGCTTTTCTTTAAACTCAAAAATGCGGCCGTTTTTTTTCCAGCTAGCCATCGCGCGACGTAGTTGATCTGCTTCACCGCCACTAAAACCAGCCGCTACCATGGCGAGTTTTATCACTTGTTCCTGAAAAATTGGAACGCCCATGGTACGCGATAACACTTCTTTTACTTCTTCAGAAGGGTAGGTTATAGCTTCTTTTCCATGCCGTCGTAGAAGATAAGGATGCACCATATCCCCTTGAATAGGGCCTGGTCTAACAATAGCTATTTGCACCACTAAGTCATAATAACGGCGAGGCTTTAAACGAGGAAGCATCGACATTTGTGCGCGAGATTCAATTTGAAATACGCCGACGGTATCAGCTTGGCAAATCATATCGTAAACCTGTTGGTCATCGCCTAATTTGGTAATGAAAGGAATATCTATATTGATAGGGAATTGCTTGTTAAGTAAGTCAAAGGTACGGCGAATAGCGCTTAGCATGCCCAAAGCTAATACATCAACTTTAAGTAGTCCTAGAGTTTCAATATCATCTTTATCCCACTGAATAATAGTGCGCTCTTGCATAGCTGCGTTCTCAACAGGGACCAACTCATACAGTGGCCCAGAACTAATAACAAAACCACCAACGTGCTGAGAAAGGTGTCGAGGCGTGCCGAGAAGTTGCTCGGTGATACTAATTAGAAGTTTTACCCTTTCATTTTCCGGGTCGAGCCCTAAATTCGCAAGCTGAGACTGCCAAGGAATGACACTGTCGCGGCGATTAATTTGCTTCATCACAAAGCTTAATTGCGACTCACTGAAGCCCAAGGCTTTACCTACATCTTTAAACGCTGATTTAAAGCGATAGCAGATAACCGTAGAAGCAATAGCAGTTCTTTCTCTGCCATATTTTTCATAGATATATTGGATAATTTCTTCACGACGTTGGTGCTCGAAATCTACGTCGATGTCAGGCGGTTCGTTTCGTTCTTTAGAGATAAAGCGTTCAAAAAGCACATTGATTTGTCGTGGATCAACGGCGGTAATCTCTAAGCAATAACACACAATAGAGTTAGCTGCCGAACCCCTGCCTTGATAGAGGATTTTGCGCGATTTGGCGAATTGAACAATGTCATAAATGGTAAGAAAAAAGTACTCGTACTCTTGTTCGCGAATCAGTGAGAGTTCTTTTTCAATAAGTGCCCTAAGCACATCGCTCAGGCCATCTGGGAAACGCACTTTTATGCCGGCTTCTACACGCTCTCTCAAATATGTAGTGGGCGATGCACCTTTGGGTATAAGTTCAGAAGGATATTGATAGCGTAGCTCTGCTAACGAAAATAGACAGCCTCTCGCCACGTCAATAGCATTGGCAATCCACTTTTCAGGGAAAAGCTTTTTTAATTTTGAAACGGTACGCAAGCTACGCTCGGCATTGCTTAATGCTGCTCGCCCCAATTTACTTACTTGCGTATGTGCTTGGGTGGCATGAAGAACATGTTGAAGTGGAAGGTTATCTACATGGTGCATAAGCACGCCAGTGCAAGCAAGAACAGGAAACTCGAATTTTTCCTGTAGTTGTGTGTAAGTCGCAAATCGACGATGGTCATACCCATCGAGTAAACGTTGTGCGCCTATGTATGTTTTTATATTGGGTTGGCTGGTTAGCCAAGTCGCCCAGTAATTATCTTTTTCTTCTTGTGTACTAGGGATCCATATTAGCGTGCAATGACGTATCGTCCGCAAATCCCATTCTGCAAGTTGATACTCACCTTTTTGGCTGCGTCTTCTTGCATTAGTAATTATGCGGCAAAGTTCGGTATATGCCGCTTTATTGGGGCAGAGTAATACAAAAGAGAATGCATTATCGAAACGAAAGTAGCTGCCGACAATGAGCTTAATAGGGAGTTTTTGCTGTGTGATTTCAGCATAAGCACGCACCACGCCCGCCACAGAACATTCATCGGTAATCGCTAACGCTTCGTACCCAAGAAAAGAGGCGGTAGTCACTAACTGTGCAGGAGAAGATGCGCCTGTTAAAAAGCTATAGTGGCTTTGACAAAAAAGCTCACTATACATTAGCTGTAAACCCCTTGTGTCCACCAACTGGCTTTTGCATCTTTAAAAACTAACAAGCGCACGCCGTGACTAGTTTCGGCTATAAAATAATCTTTTTGGCTAGCAGCGCTACTCCACCACTGTGTCTGAAGTCGAATAGGGCCAAAGCAAATGCGTGTCGCTAGGTTTAGGGGCATAGGGTGTTGAAACAAGAAGGCAGGTGCTATATCAGCTGTATAAGCAGGTGTAGTTTCCACGACCTGATTTACTGTCATGCCTTCAAACGTGTGGCTGTTTCCCGCTTTAGGATGAAGCGTACTGGCATCGCCTAATTTGGCTTTTAATCTTCCTATAAGTTGCTTTTGTGCCACGGTGGTAAATCGATGTGAAAAGAAATCATTTCCATCGTTTTCAATGGGCTCGAATTGCTGGCAAGTTAGGGATATAGCAATGGCGGGTTCCGGCAGTAGAAGCGTCTCAATTTTAAGTTCAATCAGCGCCAACCAGTCCTTTTGTGCTGCAAAAGGCATAGCCCCATTAACCTCTATTGATAAGGGCTCTTCTTCTCTAAAGTGCACGCGAAAAATAATAGATGAGGTGAGTAAATTTCGTGCGCGTAAGTAGTGCTCTAGCGTAACTAGTAGGGACTTAATACTCGGCAATAAGTGTTGAGTGTTCTCCACTTCAAACGATAGCGTTTTCGTTCGCTGAAATTTTTCCGAAGGCCTGAATAAAACATATTTTGGGAAGGTTTCCCCCCTCAGGGCGGTTAAATAACGAATAGTATCGTTTGAGAAGCGCTGTCCAAGTTCATGAACAGGAAGTTTAAGCAGTTGGCCTACCTGCCTAACACCTACTTTAGCAAGTGTGGCGATGGTTTTTGAATCAAGCGAGGTCTGCTCTAGCCTACACCGTGACAATAGTAATATTATGCTTTCTTTATTATCGGTATAGCGGTTTGTTTTATTGTGAGCGAGAAGGCGAGCTGCCTCCACCCCCCATGCTGTGGCGAAGTAATAGTGAATACCCGCAGAATGTAGTTCGCTTATAAGTACATGCCATAAAGCGTTAAGGCCACCGTAATACTGCAGTAAATTATCAAGTCGAATGGCGATGGCGTTATGAGCATCAATTACAATATCTGATGCCAGTGGGTATAACCGATGTGCAAGAAATAGAAGCGTCTCCTTTTCGGTGTCACGGTTAAATCCAAGAATGTGCACGTGTGGACAAAGCGCAGCAGCTTGTGCAAGCCCTTGACCACATTCAATTCCTTCTTTAATAGCCTGCGAATTAGCTTGTACTACTTGGTTACCTTGTTCGTGATAAACCACAACAGGAATTTCCCAGTCGGTGGCGCCGCCATCTTTTTTATAGGCATCAAGGGTTAACTGATAGCAGTAAAAATAAGCCCATAGCATGATTAAATCACCGAGTGTAATGTTGGCTCGGTTTTCTTATTATTCTGCATAGCCGATTGAATGGCGTGGTTGTTAGGGGTCCAAGAATGGGGGATCACAATATTCGATACGGGCCATCCATGACGCTGCTTAATGATATTAACAACCAATTGCGCATCACGTATATGCAGACTTAAATCAAGAGCAATTGGAAAAGAAGCCCCTTGTTGATGAGGGGAAGTAAAAAGTAAGCATAGGGTATCGTTATGCGATGCAGCCACTTGTAAGCGCCGAGCTGCTTTTGCATTCATAGTGTTATTCCAAAGCAATACGCAATGACAAGCTGCACTTTTTAAGCATTGCTCTGCTGCCCACAAGGCTTCTTGATCTGTTTTTGGAAGCACGACAATGACTTGTTCTAAGTCTACGCCTAAGCCGCTTAACCAAGGTGCTTGGAGCTGAGCGGGTGGTTTTATAAACACACGCAGTTTGTGCGCCCGATGTGTAGTTAAAACTTGTTTAAAAAGCGTGATTTCCCCAATACCGGTTAATGACGCAATTCTGACTACTCCGGAAGTTGCGATACCACCGTGCAGAGCCTCATCTAAAACACGAGTACCCAGCAAAAACTTGTTTTCGCTTATAGGCTTCTCTCGAGCTCGCCATATATGAGGGTGCTTATCAAAAAGCGCCGCTTTTGAACGAGTTTCATTAATGGGTGATATAGGAATATTCATAACACTATAATACTGTATATATGTACAGCATTATAGTGTAGAGGTTTGTCTTTTCAAGATGAGGCGAATAGTTAACGCTGAGAAGACATCTAACTATCTGAAAAAATTACTTAAATTTTTACGCTGTGCTGGCATCGTTACTGGTCGGGCTTTTTTTAGTGTTTCCGCCAACCGAGCTAGTAATTAATTGGCAGGCCGCTATAAAGCCATCAGCGCTGTTTTTAGACCAAGCCATACGAATGGGGCCAGGCATTTCTTTAATCACGTCTCGCACATCGCTTTGTGATACCTCGGTGCTGCTTAATGCAGAATCTAATGCTTCTTCTAACGTAGCGCCTTTTTCACAGCACGCCATTACAATACTAGAGAAGTTAAGCATAAGCGGCATAAGAGCAGTATGTTGTTGCTGACTTATCAGGCGGCTTTTATAAGCACTTTCGATACGAGCTGAATAAGTTTTTTCTAGCGCATCAGTAACTAACAGTAAATTTTTATAAGCATGGTTAACTTTATTACCATTTTGTTTTGCAGATGAGCGCGTAAGCGTAAGTTCACGTTGTAGCGTTTGCACACGAAGCGCTAGATAAATCAAAAACAGGACAAGTAGTCCTATGATCCCGAATGCAAATATCATTATCTTGCCGCCTTTTGTTCTTCTATGAATTGGTTAATTTTTTGCTCTAAAATGAATAATGGCACAGAACCATTTTCTAATACTGCTCGGTGAAATTTACGTACATCGAAATGCTGACCTAGCGCAACCTCAGCCTTTTCACGTAGCGCCTTTATTTTAATTTCACCAATTTTATAAGATAGGGCTTGTGCTGGCCATGATATGTATCGGTCTATCTCAGTATTCACATTATGCTCTGACAAAGCCGTATTGGACATCATAAAATCAACAGCTCTTTCGCGGCTCCATCCCATGGTGTGCATGCCGGTATCTACGACAAGGCGACACGCGCGCCACATTTCGTAGCTTAAGCGACCGAAATTATCATAGGGGTCTTCATAAATACCCGCTTCAATCCCTAAGAATTCAGAATACAAACCCCAACCTTCACCAAAAGCTGAAATATAAGTGTTGCGGCGTACCATGGGTAAATTTTCTAATTCCGCCGCTAAAGATATTTGCAAATGATGCCCAGGCACAGCCTCGTGCAAGGTAAGAGCTGGAAGGGCATAAAGCGGACGCTTATCTAGCGCATAAGTATTTACCCAGTAGTAACCGGGTTGATCGTCTCGACTAGGGTGAATATAACGACCCGTGGTGTACTTCGGGGCGATACTATCGGGTACAGGAGCAACGCCATAAGGCGTACGAGGTAAATATTCAAAGAGCGAAGGTAATTTTGCGTCCATCTTTTTCGCAATAAAAGAAGCCTCTTTTAGCAGTTCTTCTGCGCTGGAGGCATAAAACTGCGGATCTTCACGTAAAAAGGTAATGAACTCATTAATACTGCCATCGAATTCAAGGCTATCTACCACGCTTTGCATTTCAGCTCGAATACGCTTTACTTCTTTTAAGCCAAGAGTATGAATGTCTTCGGGGCTCATATCTGTGGTGGTGTAGTGCTTGGCGCGGTTAGCGTAATAAGCTTTGCCATCAGGCCATTCGTTAGCAGCAATGGCGGCTCGGGCGCCAGGAATATACTCATCAACCATGAAGTCATAAAATGCTTGGTAAGCAGGGAAAACGCTGGTGGTAATGGCTTTTTGGCCTAGTTGGGCTAACGCAGCTTGTTGTGAAGCATCAATATGTTTTGGAAATCGAGTAAATGGACTGTAGAAGCCACTTTTCACTGGGTCGTCCATAATATAAGCGGCTACCGCATCTTCGAAGCCTTTAAGAACCACTTTAGGTTGGGTGTAACCCTCTTTTAGCCCTTGGCGCATATAGGCGATTTGTTGTTCAAAGTAGGGGGTAAGTGCATTCAAACGAGACAGGTAAGCGTGATAATCCTCCACCGTTTTAAATACAGATAAATTTGGCAAGGATGCCATGGCACCATGAAAACCGTATTCGGAATTAATGGGGACAAGATAAGCGCGAAAGTGATATTGGCTAATATAATTCTCTAGCCGATACTGCTGCATAAGCAACGAGATAAAAGCGTCGTCAGATAGATTTTCCTTAGAATACGCTTTCAATGCATGACGGTACGTTCGCCATTGTTGATCTTGAGTGGCTAAGCCTTGTGGTGAAATATCCGGTAGCTCGCTATTTTGCGAACTGTTGCCTTGTCTCGAAGCTAGAAGCGGGGAAACACTTAGTTCGTATATCCAAATTTCATCTAACAAAGCATAAAACGACTTATCCTCGTTGGAGCTTGCCAATGAGGTAAAGCTAGTAAGTACTAGTATAAAAGTTAACAAATAACGGTACATGAAAGCCTCCGGTAACCTTAGACCGGATTATCAACGGTGGGTTACTCTTTGTTAGGTGTATAAATTGGGCTAGGGAAAGGCATCACTTTATCAGACTTATTATCTAATTTAATAATTTTGGCTGTGCCTTTTTTCCTCACCGCATCAATTCGAAGGATGTTATGCATAGGAATATACGTACTGGTAACATCTGCGAACTCTGATTTAAGCTTTTCATGGCTTGGATCTACCACTATGCCTGTGTGGGTGTCCCACACAAATTCCCCAATTTCCACAAATCCAAATAAGCCACTTTGAGAAAGTGATTTGACGGACACATCGTAGCGTTCGCCATTACTTATGAACTGTACTCGATACAAAGGGTCGGTTTTTGTCATGGGTTTATTAATATGTTGATGACTTAAAGGGCGTGAATTTTACAATGGTCTAGAAATACGGGCAATGGTCGAAAATCGTTAGGCTTAAACGTTACGGAATCGCTTGGGTAAGGTAATATGTAAAGACCTCAAAAATAGTGGAAATACAATGATAAAAAAACTATTACTTGGAAGTGCGATGACGGCGATGGCATTTGCTGCCACTGCGCATAACCATGAAACGACAGAAAATAGCTTTAACCCTGACACTCAGCGTATAAAGTCACACTTATTTTTCTTAGCCGATGACTTACTTGAAGGCCGTGATACGGGGTCTCGAGGGCATGAAATTGCCGCGTTATACATAGCGACAGAATTCGCAAAATACGGTTTAAAGCCAGCAGGTACAGATGGCTACATGCAACAGGTAAGCTTCCGTAAAGCAAACCTATTGCAAGAGTCGCCAGAATTTACGCTTACTCGTAATGGCGAAAAAATTGATTTTGCTTACCCAAAAGAATATTTAGCAGGTCCTAGCTTACTTAGCGTAGATGCTAATGTTTCAGGCGAACTTGTGTTTGTTGGCTATGGCATAGTGGCTGACGAGTTGTCTCACAACGATTATGAAAATATCGATGTAGAGGGCAAAATTGTGGTTTCGCTAGCCGGTAAACCCAGTGATTTTCCTTCGGAAGAAGGTGCTCATTTTGCCTCAGGGTATCAAAAGCAAAAGTACGCCGCTGAGCATGGTGCAATTGGTATGATCACCATCACCACGCCTAAAAACGAAAAGGTACGTCCTTACCAAAGCCGCTTAAGCTATATTCATACACCGCGCATGGCTTGGTTGGATGACGAAGGGCAGTCAGCCAATACCTTCCCGCAAATTAAAGGTGGTGCGTATTTAAGTGAAGCTGCAGCAAAAACCTTATTTGAAGGGGCTGAGCGGGAACTTGACGATATTTATGCCGATCTTGAGGCAGATAAAGTACCAACAGGCTTTGCATTACCTGGCACAGTAAGCTTAAGTAAAAAGAGCACTCACGAAGTAGTGACTAGCCCGAATGTTGTTGGCGTGCTTGAAGGTTCAGATCCAGCACTTAAAGATGAATATGTCGTCTTTTCCGCGCACTCTGACCACATTGGTTTCGCGAAAACAGTTAAAAAAGACAATATCAACAACGGCGCTATGGATAATGCCTCTGGCACATCGGTAATGCTAGAAACTGCACGCTTATTCAGCGAAATGGACGTAAAACCTAAACGTTCGATATTGTTTGTATCGGTAACAGGTGAGGAAAAAGGATTATTAGGGGCAGATTACTTTGCTCGCAATCCTACCGTGCCGGTGACGTCAATGGTGGCAAACGTTAACCTTGATATGCCCATTTTAACCTATGAGTTTGCCGACGTAATTGCGTTTGGTGCAAACCACAGTGATTTGAAAGCGTCGGTTGAAACCGCTGCAAGCAATGCTGATATTTCATTAAGCCCAGATCCTTGGCCAGACCAAGCGCTATTTACTCGCTCAGATCACTACGCATTTGTTAAACAAGGCGTACCAGCAGTATTTTTAGTTCCTGGTTTAACATCAAAAGATCCCGAGGTAGATGGTAGTAAAGTGTTTGGTCACTTCTTATCAACGAATTACCACAAACCTAGCGACGATATTAACCAGCCATTTAATTGGAATGCTGCTGAAGCCTTTACCAAAGTAAATGCACAAATTGGTTGGACCTTAGCTAATCAAGAAGACAAACCGAAATGGAATGAAGGTGATTTCTTCGGGAATACGTTTAGTAAATAACGTAGCTTTATCTTAAATAAAAAAGCAGCATATCTATGCTGCTTTTTTGTAGGTAACGTGCGAACTACGTTATGCGATTTGAAAGCCCATTGAGGTTAAACATAACCTGTATCGATGTAACGAGATAGAGTCGTTGTTGATATTCGCTAGAGAAAACATTCTAGCCTTATACCACCATGATGATTGTACGCAAATGAGCGATGTTGCACTTGGAAGATGATATTAGAGAATATTTAAACTTATTTTTTTACTAATACAGAACTAGTAAGCTTTTTTTTACTCTAAAGTAGGGATTACATGGAATTTTTACGTTTGAGTTATCAGTTAGTAAAAAAGTATCTTCTAAATATTTAATGGCATCATTATGTTTCAGCACTTTATACTGACGCGCTTTAATCTTAGGAAAAAAGGTTGGGATGAGACAAAATCTCAATCTAAAGTTTTAACCGACAAGTGGATGGAGAATAGATTAGAGCTGTTTGAACAGTATTGCTATTCTTCGATAAAAGCGCAAACTAAAAAGGATTTTGAATGGTTAGTGTTTTTCGATAAAACGACACCACAAATCTTTCGTGAAAAAATTAGTGAGCTCTCTTCAAATTTTTCCAAATTCATACCTATTTATGCAGATGGAATGGACGATTTTTTACCGTCTATTACCAGAGAAATAAAAACTCGTCTCACAACGCCTTATTTAATTACAACGAGGCTAGATAACGACGACAGTCTTCATCAAGATTTTGTAAAAGAAGTACACAATCAATTCTCTAAGCAAGAGTTTAGAGTTATCGATTTCGTTGACGGATATACGCTACAGGTTTCGCCACGGGTAAGATTTGGTCTCCATTCACATGTTCACAACCCATTTATGAGTTTGATTGAAAAGAGTGAAAACTTTAAAACAATATGGACTCAGGAAAGGCATGGCTACTGGCGCAGTGTAAAAGAAGTTACTCCTGTACGTGGTAAAAGGTTGTGGATGTCAGTTATTCACATTGAAAACAAAGTAAATGAATATAAAGGTTACGGTAACGTAGCAAAGAGCGCTATTGATTCATTTAATTTGCACCCGCAAGCATTAGAAAATTTCAAATCTAATGCTGAAGATCCTCAATTAAGTAGCGCTGGCGCTTTTAAGCATAAGCTAAGAACAAATTGGAAAGTTAATTTTAAGCTAATAAAAAGAAGGCTTATTTCTTAGTTATTTGTTACAGGTGAAGCTAGATAGGTAAATCTAATATGCTGAACGTTATTTAACCCTATACGAATTAAAAAAGAGCTGTATGAAGTGACCCCATGAAGCTGGAAATTCCTATTACTGAGGGTCACTTTATATCGAACTGTTTTATACAAACATCTGCTTAAAAGCTGCCCATTGCTCATTGAACTGCTCCGTTGGTTTACGGGTGAAACCACTTCGAATAAACAAGTTAATGCGGCCGTCGGTGTAACAAATAAGCATATTAGCAATTATCGCTTCATCGGCTGATAGGGTTTTTCCTTCACGCAACTTGCGCTCACGTAGTACCTGCTTAAGCTGAGTCTCTAGGCGTTCAAAGAGTTTTGCGATACGCGCGCGCAGTCGGTCTTGCTCTCCCATTAATGCATCACCGTTTAATATACGGGTAATGCCGGGGTTCTTTTCGGCAAAGCCTAAAATGAGGTGAAGAATTAGCTGACATCGAGTCAGCGAGTCTTTCTCTTCGTTAACTATTTTATTAATGCGGGTAAACAAGGTTTCTTCGATGAACTCAATGAGTCCTTCGAACATTCTGGCTTTACTTGGAAAGTGGCGATATAGCGCCGCTTCTGAAACGCCCACTTTTTCAGCTAATTTTGCTGTAGTGATACGTTGACCAGGGTTTGTTTCCAACATTCCCGCTAGGGCTTGCAGAATTTGGGCTCTGCGATTTGTTTTTTTGACAGCAGGCATGATGAGAGTAATTCCTCCGCAACCGGACTTAAGAAGTCCGTTCCATGTTAAGTTGGCTCAGGCCAAATCGTTATGATGAGTTCTCGTTATTATCGACACGCAGAATACTTGTATTAGCGTATATCGTTATTTTTTATTTTTAAGTGATGTTCTAAGCTTGGCTATTGAACAATATTCTTACTGTTAAATCGATTCGCAATAAGTAGTAACAATGCTTCAGCTAACTTAGGTTTTGTGGTGGCAGGTAGGTGTTTATCGCCATCGTCCCAAATCACATGTAACGCATTATTATCGCTATTGAAGCCAAGTCCGTCGGCAGTTATGTCGTTTGCCGCAATCATATCAAGCTTTTTGTTTTTCAGCTTTCCACGGGCGTACAACTCCACATCTTGGCTTTCTGCAGCAAATCCAACACAAAAAGGCTTATCAGTTCGTGTTGCAATCGTTGCTAGAATATCAGGGTTTTTAACAAAAGTAAGTGTTAACTCATCACCGATTTTCTTAATTTTATTTTCGGCAACCTGCACTGCTTTATAATCTGCTACCGCAGCCGTGGCCACAAAAATATCGCATTGAGAAACCGCTTGCTCGCATGCCACTAACATTTCATCGGCGGTAGTCACATCAATACGCTTACATCCATCAGGGGTAGGTAAGTTTACTGGCCCCGCGATAAGAGTGACGTCGGCGCCCGCTTTAACGGCCATATCAGCAATAGCAAAACCCATTTTTCCCGAGCTATGATTGGAGATGTAGCGGACCGGATCCAGTGGTTCTCGTGTTGGTCCTGCTGTAATAAGGAGGTGTTTACCCGATAAAATCTTATCGTTTGAGGTGCCTAGGCTTCGGCTGATGGAAGAAGCAATTTCTACCGGCTCCACCATACGGCCTGAGCCTACATCACCACAGGCTTGATCTCCATCAGCAGGACCTATAAATAATGCACCATGCTGCGTTAAGATACCTAAATTTACTTGTGTTGCGGTTGCTTTCCACATTTGCTGGTTCATTGCAGGGGCAATAAAAGTTTTCGCTTCTGTGGCCAAGTATAAAGTGGTAAGCAAGTCGTCAGCCAATCCATGAGCCAGCTTAGCCATAATATTAGCTGTAGCGGGGGCAATAAGTAAGACATCTGCCCATTTAGCCAACTCTATATGGCCCATTGCCGCTTCTGCAGCTGGGTCTAGCAATTGTTGATGTACTGGATTACCAGACACCGCTTGCAACGAGAGAGGGCTGACAAATTCAGCCGCAGAGCCTGTTAGTACAACACGTACATTCGCGCCTAGCGCGGTAAGCTTACGCACTAAATCTGGGGTTTTATAAGCGGCAATCCCACCACTAACACCAAGCAGAATATTTTTATTTGCTAAAGACATATTTGAAACATCATTTTTTACATAACCTAAGACTATCATGATGGCTATTTTTGCGGTAGCTGAACAAAAGTACGCTCGGTGCTTAACACGCACCAGATAGTAAGTCACTTAAACAAGAACTCGCCCAATGATCAGTCGATTATAAATAGACTACTGCGCTATAACCCTATATTCATTTGGTGTGTGAGAAACTAATCATGTCGATAAAAGTGTGGCCTGTTAAAGAAAGGCCAAGGGAAAAACTGCTTTATTACGGTGCAGAATACTTAAGTGATGCTGAGTTAATTGCCGTTATGCTAGGCGCTGGAGTGGCAGGGAAAACCGCTTTAGGTTTGGCAAGAGATCTGTTGGAGAAAGTGGGATCGCTACGAGGTGTGGTTGCGGCAAACGAAGCCGAATTTACCGATGTGAATGGCCTTGGTGCTTGTAAATTTGCCCAATTCCAAGCCGCCTTTGAGATATTTAGACGCAACTTAGAAATCCCACTTGCTCGACAAGATGTATTTAATAATGTGGATGATACAAAGCGTTATTTGCAAGCAAAGCTACGAGACTGTCAGCAAGAAAAATTCCTGCTGTTGATGTTAGACAGTCAGCACCAACTTATTGCGTGTAGAACCATGTTTACAGGCACGATTAATAGTGCGGCGGTTTATCCCCGAGAGCTTTTAAAACAAGTGATGAAAGATAATGCAGCGGCCGTGATCTTAGTTCATAATCATCCCTCAGGCGTGGCCGAACCGAGTCAGGCAGATATTAGGCTGACCGGCGAGATCCAAAATGCGATGGCAATGATCGATGTTTCTGTTCTCGATCATTTTGTGGTCGGAGACACGGAAACGGTTTCATTTGCACAGCGAGGCCTGTTAACATAGATTTTGTTAGTCATTCATCGAATATAATCTAGTCAAATCGTTGAAAATGATTTAGCATATGACTCTAATGGGTAAATTTTCTGAAAGGACTAATATGAAAAAGTCAATTATTGCATTGTTTGCAGCGGCGGCTATGTCTGCTGGTGTTAGCGCTCAAGACTCTGAAGGCGGAGCTGGATCTACAGGACTTGGCGCTGTAACTGCTCCAGTTGTAGCGACTGCTGCTGTTGTTGCTGGCGTTGTTGCTGGTATTGCTTCTAACAATTCATCAACTACTCCAGTTGAAACAGTTACATCGTGTGAAGGTACTGATCCATTAGTAGACGGTGTTTGTGTTGGTACTACTGAAACAGTAACTGTTACAGGTACTGCAACTGCTACTACAACTATCACTGTTCCAGTGACATTTACTTACGCACCGACCGTACAGTAATAATAAATAGTTTCGAAAAAGCCGCTTTCATTAGCGGCTTTTTTATTTATGCCAAGAAAGTGTTCTTATTACTAAATAACAGTTGTCGAAATTTTCAATGAAAACATCCCTATTACTGATTGCTATCAGCCTGCTATCTCTTCTTGTTTCAGGGTGCTCCTCTACCGTTAACGCCTATATTAAAACCATTAGTCTTGCCCTTGAGGATCGCACCGTTTCCTACACCGTAGATGAAATAGCGGCAAGTAAAGCAGACTTACTACAAATTAAAGCGGGTGGGCGTGATGCTGCTTCACTTGCTCTTGCTTATATTGATGGTGATAAATACCGCTGGGTCTCAGGTGATAAGGTTATTTTCACCATGCATCATGGCGTGATTGTTCGCACTGAAGGACTAGATAACGAACTGTATTATACAGGAAATTTAAAGCACAACCCCTTGGCTAGCAATGATGTTTTAGCCTACTCGTGGCAAAGAAAACTTGATTTAGAAAACGTTGGATTCGGTCTGCCTGTGAGCTCAACATGGCGAGTACACGGCGAGGAAAGCCAAACCTATCTAGGTGCTACTTTGACGGTTACTAAAATAACGGAAAGTGTTATTTTTCCAGAGACTACGCCTTATATCGACACCAACTTGGAATGGGAAAATACCTACTACCTTGACGCAAAATCGAAACAGCTTTTAGCTTCTACGCAAAAGTTTAGCCCACAAGGTGATGTATACGACATGGTCTATTTAAGTCGAGTAGTACGTTTAATGAAAAGTAAGGAGCAGTAAATAAAATGAGAGTTTTTGTTACCTTACTAATGAGTTTTTGGCTTTTACTATTTACCGCTTCTGTATCTGCCCAAGTGACTATCATAATTAATAAGCAATCTTATGAGTTTACGCAGCCGATAAGACTTAACAGTGTATTATCCATTGTGGCTGAATCTGGTGATTGGTATTGGCCAACATCAGGCATATACAATTTAAATGACGCTTATGCTGAGCGTGAGAAAGATGCTGTTTTATCAGAAATTCGTATGGTTATGAAAGACTACAATGCGAACAGCGATACGTACCGCGCATTAGAAAACCTGTATCAGCAGGTCTCTTCATGGACAGTATCTACGCGAGTCATCACGCCAATATCCTATAATCGTGCGCGTTTGATTGCTGAAGAAAATCCTATGTTTCAACCTGGGCGATATTTGCTTCGCATTAGTCCTCGTCCGTCAGTTGTGCACTTTTCTGGGTTAGTTATTAAACCTGGTGCTTATAGACACGGTAATGATCTTTCTATTTTTTCTACTGCAAAGTCAGTCACTAAAGCCTCAGACGCTGATAAAAGCCATGTTTTCGTGATTACTCCAATGGGCGAGATAGAGAAACGTGGTATTGCCTATTGGAATATTGATTACTCTCAATTAATGCCAGGCAGCCAAATTTATGTACCCATTACAGGGCAGATATTCAGTTCAACGTTGGATGCACTCAATACCCGCATCGCAAACTTAGCAGTACATAGGATCCTTCCTCAATGAGCGCTTTTCCTTATAAGAAAACATCTTTAGCACTCATCATTAGTGCATCAGCCTGTCCCGCCCTGGCTGATACAGATAACATCGACACCGAGTTTCGGGTTACTCCTTCGCAAATGGTGCAAGGCGGTAACGGGCTTATTCAAACCCCTACAGCGCGTATGCGTGAAGAAGGGGGATTAGCTGTAAATTATACCGATAACGGTGAATACCGTTTTTGGTCAGTCAATTTGCAATTATTCGATTGGATGGAAGCGACTGCTCGCTATACCGACGTACGTACACAATTTTATAGCAATGTTGAATCGTTCAGTGGCGACCAAACCCTTAAAGATAAAGGCTTAGATGTAAAATTTAGGTTGTGGAAAGAAGGCTACTACACGCCAGATATTTCGGTTGGTTTTCGCGACTTTGGCGGTACAGGTTTCTTTGAAAGTGAATATATTAACGCCAGTAAATCATTTGGGCCTTTTGATGTTCATTTAGGGTTAGGTTGGGGCTACTTAGGTACGGCAGACGATATCACTAACCCACTTTGTGAGTTTAGAGACAGTTACTGTGATCGACCCACAGGGTTTTCTGGTCGCGGCGGAAAGGTTGATTACGACCAGTTCTTCAAGGGAACAACGGCCTTTTTTGGTGGCATCGAGTATCAAACACCTTGGGAGCCATTAACCCTTAAACTTGAGTTTGAAGGTAACGATTATTCGTTAGATAGGGCTGGAGAATTAGAGCAAGATTCTCGTTGGAATGTGGGGGCGGTATATCGCTGGAAAGACTTTGATTTCAGTATGAATTATCAGCGCGGAAACACGTTTGGTTTCGGTGTAACCTATCGCTTTAATATGAACACCATAAGCCAAGTTAAGTACGATAAACCACCCAAAACCTTAATGGCTAGGCAAGCGCCTGATACTATTGATAAAGTGGATAAATCAAGATTGTATAATACACTTGTGCAGTCAGGTGGCTTTGCATTGTCCGACGTTAATATTGATGAAGACAAAGCTGTATTTTATGGAACACAGTTTGTTTACCGTGATCAGGATGAAGCAATTGAACGGGTAGGACGCATTATTGCATCAGAACTTCCTGATTCAGTGACTGACTATCACATTGTTGAAAATAGCGGTGGTCAGCCAATGGTTGATACCACAATAGATGCTGAACAGTTTATTACGGCAGCACGCTATGAGTCGATAGATTCGGACATCACCCAGTCTTATGTAAGAACCACACCTTCTAAAGAGGTAATGGATGCTTATGAGCCCACGAATACCCACGGGCTGTTTTATGGTGCTAACTTCTTCTGGACACAATCATTCGGTAACCCTGAAGACTTCTATTTATATCAAACAGGTTTAATTTTGAATGCAGGTTATGCCCTTAATAACAAACTATCTGTTATGGGCAGTGCGCGGGTTACCCTATTAGACAACTTTGATAAATTTAACTTTCTGGTTGATAACGAAGAAACCGTATTACCACGTGTAAGAACACGAGTAAGGGAGTACGTATCAGAAAATCCCATAGGGCTAGACACGGCCTTTATTCACTATAAAGATAATATCAGTGAGAACGTATTTGGGCAGGTGTACGCGGGTTATCTAGAAACTATGTTTGCTGGTGTCGGTGGTGAGGTTTTATACCGTCCTGTCGATAGCAGATTGGCATATGGAATAGACATTAACTATGTAAAACAGCGTGATCCTTATAATCAATTGTCGACTTTAGATTACGATGCTATCACCGGCCATGCCAGTGTTTATTGGCAACCTGAAATGCTTAAAGGTACGCAATTAACGGTCAGTGCTGGACAATTTTTGGCAAAAGACAAAGGCGTTAATATCGATTTCGCAAAACGTTTCGATAGTGGAATTGTTGTAGGTGCGTATGCGGCTTTCACCGATGTCTCATCTGAAGAATATGGAGAAGGTAGCTTTACCAAAGGCTTCTATATCTCAATTCCTTCAGACTTGTTCTTACTGCAACCTTCGAAGGGGAGAGGAACATTCCCCTGGGTGCCGATTTCTCGAGATGGCGGACAAATGTTAGGGCGGCCAGTGCGTCTTATCGATTCCACTGCAGTACGCTCACCGTTTTACGACTAACTACTAAGGTAAGCACGAGGTAACGATTGCTTCGTGCTTACTTCCACCATAACTAAAGCTTATTTTTACGTGTTTTTTAATAATATTAACAACACGTTACTCGCTGCTTTCTTTTATTATTTCAATAATTTCAGTGGTTGAAATAGAAGGCGTTCGAGGCAGGTAAACCACGTCGCATATATCCTTAAACTCATCAAATTTACCGTACCAGTCATCACCCATAACCAGCACATCCGCTTTGTGTTGAATAATGTAATCACGTTTCTTTTCTAAAGATTCTTCGGTAAAAATTTTGTCGACAAAGCGCAAGGATGCGAGTAATTCCTCCCTACTGTGGTAGGGATAAATAGGAGTCCGCCCTTTTTTACTTAAATTGAGTTCGTCTGAAGAAAGACCCACTATAAGTGCATCGCCTTCTGCGCGAGCACGTTTAAGAATTCTTATGTGACCAATGTGCAGTACATCGAATGTACCGAAGGTTATAACGCGTCTCAAAATGCCACCTGATTATTAGGTTTTAAGTTATTGGGTTGTAAGATATTCGGCAATGCGGTTGCTGCATTGACCATCAGTAATGCCTACCATTTCTTGCGTGATTTTTTTGCGATTTACGCTTAATTCCATCGGCTGTTTTAAGCACTCTACTATCAACATATTCGCTTGAAAAGCATTGCTAGCTCTATGTGATATCTGGTTAAACAGGGCGATATCGGGATCTAGTCGTTTCTTTAATCTGAAATTGAAGAGGCCTGAGTAATTCCAGCGTGTATGAAAAAAGTCGCACCATACGATTGGGCGATCTATCGAAGCAAATTCAAAAATAGCGGATGATGCATCAGAAAGCATAATATCGGCGATTTGCATGAATGGCAGTAGGTCAAAGTCTTTTGCATTTGCCAAGTACACATTTTCATAACGACCCCATGCTTCAACCCTTTGCTTTTGAGATTTGTATTTAGGTTTTGTCAGGCTAAAGAAATGAGGTTTAACAATAATATTTACGTTGCTTAAGGTTTCAGGCCAATGTGGGGGAAAGCATTCGATACTTGATGGGAAAAAGGTGGGCGCATACAGTACAGTAGGCTTGTTTGAGTCTAGCCCCAATGCTGACAAGTCAATAAGTTGTTCGGTTTCATTAAATATTGGGTCGAGTTTCGCGTAGCCTGAATTTATAAAGTGTCTATCAGGGTACATTTCTTTTAGTCGTTCAAGGCGACTTTCCCCTTCAACAAACCTGACATCGAAGGGAAATTCAGAGACATCGTAATAACATGCTTTAGGGCCGATGCCGTGCAACATCAGCGCAAGGCGTGAAGTAATATGCTTTTTTTGTTCGGCATTAAAATAAGGTCGATTTCCGAATACAATCCAGTCAGCGTTACTTTTGCTGTAAAGGGACAGTGTTTCATCTTTATTTGAGATAAATTGGAATTGAAAGCCTTCTTTCTCTATGACTTCCTGTTTCAAAGCATCTAAACCAAGTTCTTGGTGTAAAACGAACTCGCATAAAACACCCGCTTTTAACAGTGTACGGGCCACAGGTATATATTGGGGAAGGTAGTAAAGGTGTTGTACATCAAAGAGGACTTTACCTAGCATTTGAAACGCTCCGACATCGCGGCGGCAAAGTTATTAAACAGACGCACCGTCAATTATTATTATTTTTATTGCGTATAATCTGCGTTTAACGCAGTATAGCGCGCGTTCGTAAAACAGTAACAGAGATTAAGCGCGATGACTTTACACTTAAGTGTAATTTTTTAGCTCTTTTTAAAAATAATCGTTATTTTTGACTAAAAATGTGACAAAAATTGAGCTTTTTTCCTTTTCTTATTGAAATTGGGATCTGTTTGCTGTATAAAATGCGCCCTCTAATTTATAGTAATACGTCATTTGATCCAGTGACCTTTTGATAGGTGGAATCGATTGACGCGACAGTTATCGTTGTTCTGGAGACAAATCAATGTCAAGAGTATGTCAAGTAACAGGTAAGCGCCCTACGGTTGGTAATAACCGTTCGCACGCAAGAAACGCGACTCGTCGTCGTTTTTTACCAAACCTTCACTCTCACCGTTTTTGGGTTGAGAGCGAAAACCGTTTCGTTAAGTTACGTTTATCTGCTAAAGGTATGCGTATCATCGATAAAAATGGTATCGATTCAGTACTAACTGACATCCGTGCCCGTGGTGAGAAAATCTAAGGAAGCCTACAATGCGTGATAAAATTAAATTAGTTTCTTCAGCAGGTACAGGTTTCTTCTACACCACTGATAAGAACAAACGTAACATGCCTGGTAAAATGGAGATCAAAAAATTTGATCCTGTTGTACGTAAGCACGTTATGTTCAAAGAGGCCAAAATCAAGTAATAAACTTGCTTTTGTCTCCACGAAAACCCAGCCTTTGCTGGGTTTTTTGCTTTTGAGCATATGAAAATATTGCCGCTGGAATATGTCAGTTTCAGGCATTACCATAAACGCTATATTCGTTAAATAGGATTGCTGGTGGCAAGACTCTCACAACGCGCGATGAACAATGTGGTTATTGTTGCCATGTTAGTCATGATTGCGCTATTTAACTTAGACAGCTTCCTGCCTAAACGTGCCGTTCCCGAATTAAGGCCGCTACTGCCACCTGACGCCTATGTACTTAAAATAGAGCATGCCAGTAGCAAGTTAGAGAGAAATGGTCAGCAGTGGCGTCAAGTGTCCTCTAAAGGGGCCTTGCCTGTATCAGCACAGGAGCAAATTGCAGCGTGGCAAGCCGCTCAGCTTAAAACGGCGTCTTTGGTAGACAACGCATTTCAGTCAATTGAGCCCATAGTGGTGGTTATCTGGCTAGCAGGGCAAGCGAATGGCCATGTCTTTGCGTTTTATAACAATACGCAGCCGGTTACTGTAAAATACAACGGCCTTTGGTACACCCTTGAAAATACTGAACTGAACGCGCTTCTTCCATGGCTTAGTGAACCCGCTAATTAATTAAGCGTATTAGCCTAGTCACTACTGTCAGTGACCGGTGACGCTTAACCAATCTTCATTGCAACGAACTAGACAACCCAAAGCTGGAGGGGAAAATGCCTGAGTTACCAGAAGTCGAAGTAAGCCGTTTGGGCGTATCCCCTTATCTGCTAAACGAAACTATAGACAATATTATTGTGCGCGAACGCAGAATGCGCTGGCCTATTCCCGAAGACGTGGCGTTAGCTATCGGAAAAAAGGTGATAGCCGTTAAGCGTAGAGCAAAATACCTCATGATCGAAACCGAAGCGGGTACGCTTATTTTGCATTTAGGCATGTCGGGTAAATTGCGGGTTATTGATGCGTCTACACCTGTTGCGAAACATGATCATGTTGATATTGTGATGGCGACAGGGAAATGCTTACGTTTTAACGATCCTAGGCGCTTTGGGGCCTTCTTATGGCAACCCCCGGGCGAGGCCTTGAAATTACTTGCTAACCTAGGACCAGAGCCGTTGACTGACGATTTCGATGATGCGCGTTTGTTCGCTTTATCTAGAGGCAAAAAAAGTACCGTGAAAAACTTCATCATGGACAATGCAGTTGTGGTGGGCGTGGGGAATATTTATGCCAATGAAGCTTTATTTTTAGCGGGTATCGACCCAAGAAGAGAAGCAGGGAAAGTCAGTAGCGCTCGCTACAAAAACCTTACGCAAATTATTAAGCAGGTATTAGCAAAAGCGATAGAGCAAGGCGGCACTACACTAAAAGATTTTGCGCAAACTGATGGGAACCCTGGCTACTTTGCACAGCATTTGAATGTGTATGGAAGAAAAGGAGAGCCGTGTGAGGTATGCAAAACAGAAATACAAAGTAAGGTGATTGGCCAGCGAAATACGTTCTTTTGTAAACAGTGCCAGCGCTAGTTTTAGTGCACACTAGATAGAACACGTTAGATAAAACAGACTGAGCTCAATAGGCATGTTGAGCGCAGTGTGTTTAACATTTTCTATTAAAGCGTTTTAGTCTTCTCGGCGCAGTCTATCTTGCAATGCTTGATCGACCACCGGATGGCAAAAACCACCTACCTTACCTCGATGCAGTGCAACTTCTTTTACTAATGTAGATGATATAAAAGAGTTTTCTTCTGCTGGTGTCAAAAACACACTTTCTAATTTTGGATTCAAACGGCGATTCATATTTGCTAGCTGAAATTCGTATTCGAAATCAGATACCGCACGTAATCCGCGAATAAGAATGGTGGCTTTTTGCTCATCGGCAAAATCTGCAAGTAAGCCCGTGAAACCCATCACTTCTACGTTAGGTAAATCGGCGGTAACCTTGCGAATCATTTCCACTCTCTCATCAAGGGTGAATAAGGGTTGCTTGTTGGGGTTCGCGGCAATACCAACTATTACATGAGAGAAAAGCTGTGATGCCCTTTCTATCAGGTCTGCGTGCCCATTGGTGATGGGATCAAAAGTGCCTGGATAAAGTGCTCGTGTATGCATGTTAATCTAATCTTTATTGTTGTAGGGCAACAGTATCGATAAATATGGGTAGATGCAATTGCAATTCAGCTGCTTCTATAGCCCGCTAAACAATACTGCCAGTCATCTTGAGTCCAGTAAAACTGGGTATTTAAGCCTTTTTCTTTATTCAACGAACGTAACAAACGGGACAGGTTATCTTTTTTCCAATGGTGTCCGCGACGTTCATGACAGCGATCAAAATCTATCAACCAAATATTACGCTCATTATCCATCATAATATTTCTGATGTTCGCATCGTGATGATAAATCTGGCAGGCATGCATTTTAGCCAAAGCTTCGCCCACCGCATACCAATCATCTTTTGATAAGGGGTCTCGGGTAAGCATGTGATGCAAGTCTTGGCTTGCCGGAATATTCTGGGTAATAAGATCCCCACGATAAATAAAACCACGGCGATGAATACGGGCGCCAACCGGTACAGGCACGCGAAGGCCATGTTCTCGCATTTTAGTCAAAAGGCGAAACTCTTCAAACGGACGAGAACGCTCTACACCAAGAAAAAAATACTGATCACTAAGTAATTTCCCAACCAATCCACCACGTTTAAAATGTCGTAGCACCCAATGCTGAGCATCATAGTCGATAAAAACAGTGGTACCACGGCCTTTGGCCTCACCGGTAATTTTATTTTGGAATAGCCAAAATTCATGACTGAACATATCTACGCTAGGTTCAGTCATGAGTTCATCGTTGTATAAGAAGTGATGCCCAGCACCTAAGTCTCGTCGTATTATCGCCATGACGTCCGTTACTTATGGTAAAATTTACCATTCTAATGAATTATTTCGGCATTTCAGCAACGAGAGAGCATTTGTGGGAAAAAAGATTTGCTTAATGCGTCTATCTGCTATTGGTGATATCTGCCATGCAGCCGCTATGGTAACACGTATTCAAACCCATTGGCCGGACGCTGAGTTAACTTGGGTCATTGGCAAGGTAGAGTATCAGCTGGTTAAGCTAATGCCGAATGTGCGCTTTATCATTTTTGATAAAAAACAAGGCAAAGCCGCCGTTGAGAGCTTAAAAAATGCAGTGAAAGGTGAAACCTTCGACGCACTGCTTATGATGCAAGTTGCCTTGCGCGCGAACCTAGCCTCTAGAGTGATAAAGGCGAAGCGCAGAATTGGCTTCGACTGGGCCAGAAGCAAAGAACTGCATTGGTTATTCGCGAACGAGCGCGTAGCGCCACGCCAACATTCTCATGTGCTCGACGGTTTTATGGATTTTGCCGACGCGCTAGGCGTGCCAAAAGTCGCTACGCCATCATGGAATATCCCTGTTAGCGAAGAAGATGAACGCTGGGGTGAAGAACAGGCCGCAGCGCTAGGCGACTATGTGGTTATTGCGCCTGCCGCTAGCAAAGCAGAACGTAACTGGCTTCCCGAAAGGTACGCTGCAACTGCTGACTATTTATCACAACAAGGTAAATCAGTCATATTAGTGGGTGGTCCTGGTGACCTCGATAAAGCCACTGCCAATGCTATTTTAGCGTGTAAACCCACTATTAAAGCGGACTTTACTGGCAAAACCAGTCTTCACCAGTTATTGGTATTGTTAAAGCATGCGAGTTTAGTGCTTGCGCCTGATACCGGTCCTGCTCACATGGCTACCACAGTAGGCACGCCCGTTATTGGATTATATGCTCATTCAAACCCTATCCGCACTGGGCCATATAACAACATAGATAACACGGTCTCCGTGTACGATTCGTGTATTGAAAAGCAAAAAGGAAAAAAGTGGGAACAATTACCTTGGGGAATTCGCGCAAAGGGCGATAACTTGATGGAAGGTGTTACCACAGATGCGGTATTTTCAAAAATTAATGCCTTGGTTTAACTAATACATTAACGAATACGCACTATTTCTGGGAATTTCTTCTAACCGTTATCTACACTTAGGTTATACGCGCCAATTTTTTTAAGACACGGAGAGCGCCCTTTGGTGATTATGCTCGCATTGATGAAACGAATACGAGCTTTAACTAGCAATTCAGAGTACTCAGCACTGGTGCTCAGTATGCTATTTTTAGCTTGTAGTCCAGTTGCTCTCGCACAACAGGCCGTCGTGGTCGCTAATGCGTCGGTGGATACCACATCCCTGACTCAATCAGAATTACGCCAAATATTTACAGGCCACAAACAATACTGGAGCAACGGAGAAAAAATCCACGTTGTTGTTCTTGAGGATGAGCATGGATTACACAAAGCCTTTTGTCGTGAAACGCTGCATATGTTTCCGTATCAACTATCTAGGTTATGGGACCAACTTACTTATTCGGGGCAAGGAGTAACACCTGCTCGTGCCGCATCACAGGCGAAACTGATTGAATTAATTGAAAGTACGCCTGGTGCAATTGGATACATAGGAAATGGAAAAGTAATTGAGGCGCGACAAATTGAGGTGCGTGAACGATGAAAAAGCAATTGTTGATATGGATATTTTGTGCAGCAATATTCATCTTTGGTACCCAAGTAGTATATGCAGCAGATGAACCAGCAAAGTTCACTTGGCATGGTTATATTTCACAAGGAATTACGCAATCTGTTGATAGTAATTTTATCACCTCTGATAACGATATTACCGGTGAGTTAACCGAGTTAGGCATAAACGGTCATTATCGCTTAACCAATAATTTGTCGGTAGCTGGGCAAGTAGTTTACCTAGATGGCGGTAATCGATTTGAGCAAGGAGCCAGAGTAGATTACCTTTTCTTGGACTGGTCCATTAATGATATTTGGGGCTGGCAGGGTCAAGTTCATTTGGGGCGCTTTAAAAATAGACATTGGCTTTACTCGGTAACGCGTGATGTTCCGCAGACTAGAGATACTGCGGTACTGCCTCAGTCAGTCTATTTTGATAGCTTTCGCGATGTAGCCCTTGGTAGCGACGGTATTCAAACCAGTTTTAAGAGATATTCGAATGACAATATTTGGGAGGTTAACTGGAGTTATGGCAGTTCAGATATTAACGAAGCTCAGAAAAATTTCCTTTTAGGAAATATTGCATCAGGTGAAATTGAACAAGATTTTGTGCATCAATTTAGCGTTTTTTGGCAGCCTTCTACGATGGCGTGGAAATTGGGGCTTAGTTGGCTTGAATCAGACTTTACTTATCAAGCATCTGTTATGGACAATAGGTTTGATGGTGAGGCTAATATTCGCCGTTTTATGTTTTCTGCACAGTACTTTAGCGAAAACTGGCAGTTGAGTTCTGAGATCCTGAGAGAGTTACAAGATTCTCAAGGGCTCTTTGCTCCAAATTTTAGAGAAAGAAGAACTGCTGAGGGGGGCTTTGTTCAATTTCGCTATTTATTTAACAGCAAGGTAAGCGGGCTAGTTAGTTACGATACGTACGTAAATAACGTGTCTGACCCTGATGGGAAACAACTTGAGCAAAGTAGTTTTGGACAAATTCCCGCCTACTTTGGCTACGTCGACACTATAGCCGTGGGCGCGCGATGGGACTTTGCTCCAGGGTGGCGCATTCAAGCAGAACACCATTGGGTAGAGGGCGCAACAAGAGCGGTGAGTCTTTTGGACCCTAATATTAAAGATCGTAGCGACAAATACTGGCGTATGTGGTCTGTACAACTGATGTACTGGTTCTAGGTTCACTTATGAAAGTGGAGATGTCCTTTACCACTAAAACCATCATTATGTTGATGGCGATGGTGCTAACCGTCACGGTAGTGATATCTATGATGCTCATTCGTGAGTCTGATTCAAGCTTGGTTTTTCAGCAGCAAGAAGAGCAACTTAAAAACCAACGTCGATTGCAGCTTTTCGAGGATATTCTGCATAACCGTATGGTGTTGTGGGTAGACATGTTTAGCCACATAGAAATGTCGGAGCATCAGGATTTAGGCTACTTTTATGAAAATCTTCAGCGAAATCAGGAATACCTGATGCTGAACTTTCATGTGGAACGGCTGTATCTGTTTGACCGAAACGGCGTAGTGGGAGAGCAATCCACCCCCATTAGCGATTTTGTTCTAAAATTAGTGCGCAGTACGCAGCAGTCTCTTAGCAGCAGAGCGTTAATTCGCTGTGAGGATGCGTGCACACATTATTTATCAGTGCCCATTATGACCGATGACGAGGTGGTTCCTGTCGTTATCTTGTCTGCTTCATTGCGTGAACTTTTGTCTTTGTTTAACCGCTCTACCGACGCCCATAAGGTCGTGATGGTTCAGAATAAGCAAGGCGATGAAAACGACCCTACCTTAACGCTATCCAGCCAGCTTTCACAGTCTAACCAAGATTATTTAACCGAGCTCATTGCCGCCTTTCCCAAAGGTTGGAGTGTAGAAAAACTGGTGGTTAAAGGGCTTCGAGTTTCGTTTCAGGGAAAAGAGCTGTCGGTAAGTTTGCTGCCCTTCCCCCACAGCCTCACAGAGCAACCTTACCTCATGGTTGTGCAAGATATTACTGCATTAGTACATCAAAAAGAGCAGTACGAATTACTGGTTATAATCAGTGCGATTGTGCTGTTTATCGTGTTCTCATTGCTTCTAAGGCTCTTTCTTAATCAATACCGCTTGAGGCTATTAGGTATAAGTGAAGGTTTGCCTATGCTTGCCGACCACAAATTTATCGAATACCGCAAACTAGTTGAAAAGAAGCAGCACGCTTCGCTTTGGCGATTAAACGACGAACTTGATGTGGTAGAAGATGCTGCGAATGCCCTGGCAAAACAACTGGAAGACTTCGATGGCCAAATGGCGGTGAATACTGCCAAACTTGAAAAAATGGCCATGTTCGATGTGCTTACCGGTCTGCCAAACCGGAATATGCTGACCTTTCAAATTGAAAACCAACTTGCCCACTCAGCGCGAGACGATAGGTTGGTTGCACTGATGTTCATGGACTTAGACGACTTTAAAAAAGTTAACGACAGCTATGGTCATGACGTGGGAGATAAGCTTTTAAAAGCCGCGGCTATGCGGATATCGCGGCCTATTAGAGAAACTGATATTGCTTCACGATTTGGTGGTGATGAGTTCGTTGTATTGTTATCTAGCATCGAAAACAAAGAACAAGTGGAACACGTTGCGAAGAAAATCATTGAAGAGTTTGACCAGCCGATTGAAGCGGGTGGCATGCAATTTTACGTCTCTATTAGTATAGGTGTGGCCGTGAGCCGCCATGCCAGAGCTACGCCAGTGGAATTGTTACGGCATGCTGATATTGCTATGTATGAGGCAAAATCGAAAAAAGGGGCGGGCTATAGAGTTTACGATGCCACCATGAACTTGAAGGTAATGAAAAAGGTTGAGCTTGAAGCCGAAGCGCGGGTGGCGCTAAGAGAAAGTCAGTTCAGTTTGGCCTTGCAGCCTCAAATCGACTTGCGAACCAATGAATTAATAGGCTTCGAAGCACTACTTCGCTGGTATCACCCTGTTAAGGGGACCATATCACCGGCAGAGTTTATTCCTTCACTTGAAAACACCTCTTTCATGCTAGAGCTAGATTATTGGGTAATAGCCAAGGCCACCTACCTTATTAGAGAACTGAACGCGAATGGTTACCCTAATGTGAAGTTAGCGATTAACCTGTCTGCTGGGCAGTTTCTTGACCCCAGTCTTCCTGATTTTTTGCAGCAGCAAATTATTCGCAATGATATTTCACCATCCCAAGTGTGTTTGGAATTAACGGAAACCGTATTGGTCACCGACATTGAACGTGCAACCTCAATTATGCGTACTATTAGAGACATGGGGTGTACTTTGGCCATTGATGACTTTGGAACGGGCTACTCGTCACTCAGTTACTTAAAATCACTGCCCGCTGACTTTATAAAAATCGACCGTTCTTTTGTAGCCAATATCGTCGAGAATGCCGATGATAGAAACATCGTGCATTCAACCATTGCCATGGTGCGAAAAATGGGGTTAATTGTGGTAGCTGAAGGCATTGAAACAGCAGAGCAGTTTGAAATGCTATGTCACTTTGATTGTCAGATGGGGCAGGGGTATTTAATTAGTCGACCCATTCCAGAGCCAGACATTTGGACCACCCTAAGCAAGAACGTACACATGGGCATATGGGACAGTACGCGGTCTAACGAATAGGGCAGCCTAGCCAGTTAGATTTTTAGCCACAGCTAACAAGTGTGCTAAAAAGTTTACAGCTACAAGTTTTAATACTGTTAAAACGCCCCCTTCCTTGTGTAACCTTTATATCGCTTTCTTTAAAATACATTTTTTATTAATTTCGGAGTCTGACATGTCAGCGGCATTTATCTCTCACCTGCAAGCGCAAATTGAGGCCACTAAAGAAGATGGTCTGTATAAAAAAGAGCGCGTTATTACTTCACAGCAACAAGCAGATATAGACGTGGCCAATGGCGAGCATGTCATCAACTTCTGTGCGAACAACTATTTAGGTTTGGCTAACCATCCTGATCTTATCGCTGCGGCTAAAAGTGGCCTTGAAACCCACGGGTTTGGCATGGCGTCTGTGCGTTTCATTTGTGGTACGCAAGACATACACAAACAGCTAGAAACCGAAATTAGTGGCTTCCTAGGTACCGAAGACACTATTTTATACCCTTCATGCTTCGATGCGAACGGCGGGTTATTTGAAACCTTGCTTGGCCCAGAAGACGCCATTATTTCTGATGCGTTAAACCATGCGAGCATTATTGACGGCGTGCGTTTGTGTAAGGCTAAGCGCTACCGTTATGCCAATAACGACATGGACTCACTGGAAGATCAACTTAAGCAAGCCGTTGCCGACGGCGCACGATTTAAAGTGATTGCTACCGATGGCGTGTTCTCGATGGACGGTGTAATTGCCAACCTTGCAGGTATTTGCGACCTTGCTGAAAAGTACGATGCACTGGTCATGGTAGATGATTGTCACGCTACAGGCTTTTTAGGCGAAAACGGCAAAGGTAGTCATGAATACTGCGACGTAATGGGCCGAGTGGATATTTTAACTGGTACTTTAGGCAAAGCTATGGGCGGCGCATCAGGCGGTTATACGTCAGGCAAAAAAGAAGTGGTTGAGTGGTTACGTCAACGCTCTCGCCCGTACTTATTCTCAAACTCTGTTGCTCCACCTATAGTTTCGGCCTCACTTAAAGTATTTGAAATGATGAAAGATGGCGCAGCATTGCGTGAACAACTATGGCGCAATTCAGCCCACTTTCGTTCTCGTATGGAAGATGCTGGCTTTACCCTTGCAGGTAAAGATCACGCTATTATTCCTGTGATGCTAGGCGATGCGCGTGTTGCTAGCGAGATGGCAGACAAGCTACTTGAAAAAGGTATTTACGTGATTGGTTTCTCATACCCTGTAGTACCTAAAGGGCAAGCTAGAATACGCACCCAAATGTCAGCTGGGCATTCTATTGAGCACGTAGACAAAGCCATTGATGCGTTTATTGAAGTAGGCCGTGAAATGGGAGTTATTGCATGAAGTCGTTAGTTAAAGCAAAAGCTGAAAAAGGCATTTGGCTTCAAGATACCCAAGAGCCTGAAGTTGGCCACAACGATTTATTAATCAAAATTCGTAAAACCGCCATTTGCGGTACCGACATGCACATTTACAACTGGGACGACTGGTCGCAAAATACTATACCCGTACCTATGGTTGTAGGCCACGAATACGTAGGCGAAGTAGTTGGTATGGGTCAAGAAGTACGCGGCTTTGCCGTTGGCGACCGAGTGTCTGGCGAAGGCCACATTACCTGTGGTCACTGCAGAAACTGTCGTGCTGGCCGTCGCCATTTATGCCGCAACACCGAAGGCGTTGGCGTAAATCGCTCTGGGGCCTTCGCAGAGTATTTGGTTATTCCTGCGTTTAACGCATTTAAAATTCCCGATAATATTAGTGATGAACTGGCATCTATTTTCGACCCATTTGGTAATGCTGTGCACACCGCCCTTAGCTTCGACTTAGTGGGTGAAGATGTATTAATTACCGGTGCTGGTCCTATTGGTATTATGGCAGCTGCAGTGGCGCGTCACGTTGGTGCGCGCCATGTGGTTATCACCGACATCAACCCGTATCGCTTAGAGCTTGCTAGAAAGATGGGCGCAACTCGCGCCGTTGATGTTAGCAAGGAAGACTTGCAAGACGTGATGAACGAGCTTGGGATGAGTGAAGGCTTTGATGTTGGCCTTGAAATGTCGGGCGTACCGGTCGCCTTTCGCGACATGCTAAAGAAAATGAATCACGGCGGAAAGGTGGCAATGCTAGGTATTCCACCACAAGATGTATCGGTTGATTGGAACCAAGTTATTTTTAAAGGGTTAGTGATCAAAGGTATCTACGGTCGTGAAATGTTCGAAACCTGGTACAAAATGGCAAGTTTGCTGCAAAGTGGCTTAGATTTGTCGCCAATCATCACACATACCTTCTCGGTTGATGACTTTCAGAAAGGTTTTGATACCATGGGTTCAGGACAATCAGGCAAAGTTATACTGGACTGGCAATAATGACAGCATTTTCACACATTAGTGTACAAGACGTAGCAAACTTCAATGGCGATGTAGCCATCGTAGATATTCGTGACCCGCAATCTTTTGCTAATGGTCACATGCCAGAAGCGAAGCCGTTGAATAACGATAACTTCGCGGCCTTTGTAGAACAAACGCCAAAAGAAACCCCTGTGGTAGTAGTGTGCTATCACGGCGTAAGCAGTCAGCAAGCCGCACAGGTTATTGCCGAGCAAGGTTTTAACACCGTCTATAGTATGGACGGTGGTTTCGAAGCATGGCGATTAGGTCAGTCTGTGGTGTCTGAAAATTCGTGAGCCATCCTTTAATTGCTTTTCGTCAGCAAGGCGTGGCGCATTTACTGGCTAACTACTTAGGTAGCCAGAATATCACCGCCACGGTAAAGCCTACTGAAACGGGTGATGAGTTTGTTGTATTATTGGCAGACGACAACGATGCACTTAAAGCCCGCGCCATAACTGAAGAATTTATTCAGCAACCGAACAATCCTAAATATCAGCAAGCTGCTTGGCAGCATGGTGAAAACGTCGATTTAGTGCCCTCACGTCAGTTTGATATGAAAGGGTTCATCAACAATGCATTGTCGGTACCGTTAACCAGTATTGTGTTTGTACTTTGTGTACTGGTGTATGGTTTGTCGTTGCTAGGCTTGTTCAGCCCCATTGCGCAACACCTGCTCATGCAGCCACTTAGTGTGCTTGCCGAAAACCATGAGTGGTGGAGGCTATTAGGCCCCGCATTTATTCACTTCAGCGCACTGCATATTATTTTCAATCTACTTTGGTGGTGCATGCTAGGCGCCAAAATAGAAAGTACCTTTGGTAAAAGCATGCTGTTTGTGGTGTTTGCACTGTCGGCCATTATATCGAACGTGGCTCAAGCGATGTTTACTACGCCAGTACAAGGTAACTTAATGCTCTTTGGCGGCTTGTCAGGAGTGGTATACGCTGTAATGGGCTTTGTATGGTGGTTAGGTTGGCTGAAGCCACAGTGGGGCTTGTCGCTGCCTAAATCGGTAATAGGTTTTATGTTGGTGTGGCTAGTATTAGGCTTTGCCGATGTGCTGTGGGTGAACATGGCCAATGCGGCGCACACCGCAGGGTTAATTACCGGCTGTTTGCTAGCAGGGCTATTAAGCCTTGGGGCCGATAAACGAAAGCAAGGGCAATAGCGCGAGCCTTCGTTCTTGACTAGGTGCTGCTGTAGTAGCGCCTAGCCCTGGTATAAATATTTGGTAAAGATAACGTTTTTGATAACCTCGCCACCGGTTTCTTTTTTCATATGATCTTGAAGTGCTTTTAGAATGGCGCGGCGAATATCTTCTCTGCCCGTTAGCGATTTTACTTTTTCTTCAGGCTGTCTGCCGAAGATATCGATGGCAGTTGCACGTAATAACGGCATATGGTGTTCTGCTATTTCTAGCTGATCTACGTCATAAATCATTAATTCAACGGTAACGCGAACATACCCAAGTTTTTTTGAAGACTCGCCAATGTAATTGGTAACGATGTCTGGCTCTAGCCCAAGATAAGCAAAATTTGCCTTATCTTGGGCAAATGCAGGGGCGAAAGCACTACTAACTAATAGAGCGGTAGCTATAAAACGTGAAGCAAGTGACTTTGTCATGATGAGAGCCAAAAATACCAATTAATTTAGATGACAGGCTGTAGTGTAGCAAATCATAGGTTAATGACACTACTGCAAAAGTACTAAGGTACACGTAAAATCAATATGCTAGCTATTAGCAATCAGATAAACCACCATGTCACCAACAAGTGATATGATACTTTTTTTATCATGTAAAATTATGACAGAGATTTGGTAGTGAGTTTTCCTAGCAGCTTTCCCGTTGGCTTAAATGTAGAGTGGATGCAAGCCGACAGCGCCCCTAGTAACAACCCGTATTTAAAGAATTGGTTGTTAGATACAGGCTCCTTAACCAAGCGGGTGCAGTCGCTTTGCCATCAATTTTCGTTAAACGTGCTAGGGCAAGCTGAAACCGCACTTCATGCTAATGAGCAAAGCCTACTATCGAACCAAAAATCACATCTGCCTTCACAGGCATTTCAGGTACGAGAAGTACTGTTGTGTGGTAATGCATTGCCGTGGGTATTTGCCCGTTCCGTTATTCCTAAGCGTTTGGTTGAAGCTGAATTAGCCAATTTAGGCAGTGAACCCTTAGGTAAGCGACTGTTTAACGATGCTAGGTTTATACGCTCTGAGTTTCAATTGTGTCAGTTGCCAGCAACAGCATTAGGCTTTGAACGCACTCAACAATTATGGGGCCGACGTTCATTATTTACGTTAGGTGAAGACAGCATGATAGTGGCCGAAGTTTTTTTACCCGATGCCCCCGTTTATTATTCAAGGTACGACAATGGCACTGAATCTTAATTTAGCCCAAAACATCAATCATATAAAACAGCATCCATCTGCGTATAGTCGCCTGATGCGGCTAGACAAGCCCGTGGGGATTTACTTGCTGCTTTGGCCTACCTTTTGGGCATTGCTTATGGCATCTGAAGGCCTACCCAGTATAGGCATTGCGCTTATTTTTACCGCTGGTGTGGTAGTAATGCGCTCAGCGGGCTGTGTTATCAACGACTACGCCGATAGAAAAGTAGATGGCAGTGTAAAGCGCACCGCCACGCGGCCATTGGCCACGGGAGAAGTTACTTCGAAACAAGCGCTAACCCTATTTGCGGGGCTAATTATACTGGCCTTCTTGTTAGTGCTGATGCTGAATTGGCAAACCGTTGCACTATCTGTCATTGCGCTGTTGCTTGCCGCTAGCTATCCCTTTATGAAACGCTACACTCACTTACCGCAAGTGGTATTGGGCGCGGCCTTTGGGTGGGCAATTCCCATGGCGTTTATGGCGGTGTCTGAAACTGTGCCTGCGTATGGCTGGTGGCTGTTTGTGGCCAATCTATTATGGACGGTAGCCTACGACACCATGTATGCCATGGTAGACAGGGATGACGACCTGGAAATAGGGGTGAAATCTACAGCCATTTTGTTCGGTAAGTACGACGTGCCCATTATTATTGGGCTTCAAGCCACCATGCTAGTTACTTTGTATTTTATTGGCGGGGCTATCGAAGCACATTGGCCGTATTATCTATCGCTAATTATTGGGGCAGGGCTGTTTTACCGCCAGTATCAATATATTAAGAACCGACAGCGAGAAGGGTGTTTTACCGCCTTTATCGAAAATCACTATGTTGGCTTGGTTTTTACGTTAGGCTTAGTGGCAAATTTTTGGATAGGTTAAGCGGTTCAGTTATTAGTTAACACAATGAACCGCTTAGCATTAATGAGTAAAAAGCTATTCAGGCTTAGTTGTTTCAGCTGCTTTCGCTTCTAATTGAACAATGCGAGCTTCCATCGCATCTAATTTTTCGCGAGTGCGAATAAGCACCTGGCTTTGAATATCGAACTCTTCACGAGTGACTAAATCAAGCTTTGAAAGCTGCGACTGTAAAATCTGTTTAATTTTACCTTCTGCGCCTTCAGCCATGTTACGCACACCCGGTGGTACGGCGTCAGCAATCTGTTTCGCTAAATCTTCGAGTTTTTTCGGATCCAACATGGATTTCCCTTATAATGCGCTTCGTTAGAATAGGCTTCTATTCTATCGGTATCGCCACTTCTTGCAATGAAAAAGCACATTAAAGAAAAGCATGGCACACATTACACCTGTTAGCTTTTAGGAACGTAATTTAGGAACGCGATGAAATTAAACGATGCGCAACAATCAGCTGTCACCTTTGTGTCGGGCCCCTGCTTAGTATTAGCTGGCGCCGGCAGTGGTAAAACTCGGGTTATTACCAACAAAATTGCGCACCTAGTTAGAAATTGCGATATGCCAGCTCGGTATATTGCAGCGGTAACCTTTACCAACAAAGCCGCTCGCGAAATGAAAGAGCGGGTAGCCGAAACCTTAGGTAAGCCAGAAGCCCGTGGTTTGAAAGTATGTACCTTTCACACCATGGGGCTAACCATTATAAAAGCCCATATTAAAGAGCTAGGCTTAAAGCCTGGTTTTTCGTTGTTCGACGACAAAGACTCGTTGGCACTGCTAACCGATTTAACCGAAGACACGCTAGACGGCGACAAAGATCAGCTTTCGCTATTACAAAGCTGTATTTCAAATTGGAAGAACGACTTACTGCTGCCCGAGGCGTTACTAAAGCAAGCTACCAGTACCGGTGAGCGGGAATTTGCTGAAGCTTATAAGCGCTACCAAGATAACTTACGCGCCTATAACGCCCTTGATTTTGATGATCTTATTTTGTTGCCCACACTGCTGTTAAAAACCAGTGAAACCGTACGGGCCAAGTGGCAAAACAAAATTCGTTATCTGCTGGTGGATGAGTATCAAGATACCAACACCAGTCAGTATGAACTGGTAAAACTATTGGTGGGTGAGCGCTCGCGCTTTACCGTAGTAGGCGACGACGACCAATCTATTTATTCATGGCGCGGTGCTAAGCCACAAAACTTAAACTTGCTGCAGCAAGATTTTCCACGCTTGAACGTTATTAAGCTACAACAGAACTATCGCTCTTCTGGGCGAATACTGCATTGCGCGAACATTCTTATTCAGAACAACCCCCACTTGTTCGACAAAACTCTGTTCTCTGAACTGCAATACGGCGAACCGCTTAGAGTCATAGAAGCGAAAAACGAAGAGCACGAAGCTGAACGAGTGGTAGCAGAGCTGCTAGCGCACAAGTTTATGAACCGTACTAAGTTTAAAGACTACGCTATTTTGTACCGAGGAAATCATCAAAGTCGCTTGTTTGAAAAGCTGCTTATGAGTAACCGTATTCCGTATAAAATTAGTGGTGGTATGTCGTTTTTCGGGCGCACCGAAGTGAAAGACATCATGGCTTACTTGCGTTTGTTGGTAAATCAGGACGATGACAACGCTTTGCTACGGGTAATTAATACGCCAAGCCGCGGCATAGGGCGGGTAACGCTGGAAAAGCTGGGTAACTTTGCGAACAGCTTAGGCGTGCCCATGTTCGAAGCAGCTTGTCACCCTAATTTAAACAGCGTGTTGTCGGATAGAGCCTTCGATGCCGTATCGGGGTTTGCTCGCTGGATAGTAGAAGTGGCCGACAATGCTACCCGAGGCGATACCAAAGATGCCCTTCGTGGCATGATCAAGTCGATGAGCTACGAAGAATGGTTATACGAGCAAAGCGCTAGCCCTAAAGCGGCTGAAATGGGCATGGCGAACGTGAGTACGCTATTTGGTTGGGTAACCGACATGCTAGAAGGCAACGAGCTTGATAGCCCCATGAATCTTACCGAAGTAGTCAACCGCCTTATTTTACGTGACATGATGGAGCGGGGCGAAGACGACGGTGATGGCGATCAAGTACAGTTAATGACCCTGCACGCTTCTAAAGGGCTAGAATTTCCTATTGTGTTCTTAGTGGGCATGGAAGAAGGCTTGTTACCCCATCAAAGCAGTGTTGATGAAGACAACGTAGAAGAAGAGCGCCGCTTAGCGTATGTAGGCATTACCCGTGCGCAGCGAGAGCTTATTTTTAGCCTCGCGAAAGAACGCCGTCAATTTGGGGAAGTCATTAACCCCGAGCCAAGCCGTTTCTTATACGAGCTACCCATAGACGATCTTCAATGGGAAAATCAAAAGCCGAAAGAAAGTGCCGAAGTGCGCCAGCAAAAAGGCCAAAGCAGTATTGCTAATTTAAGAGACATGCTGGGTAAGAAATAGCGCACGCGGTTACGAATAAAAGGTGACGCAAGTCACTCAAAAAAACCGTGACACAAGTCACAGAAACAAACAGTGCTAATAGTCGGAATGAAAAGGTGTTAGTGATACATAGCAGGTGAAGATAGCAACTAACCGCTAGGCTTAATGAAACAGCTAGCCAGCGAGCTGTTTCATATCAAGCACAGTAGCGCGAGTAAGTACTTTACCTTGGGCGTAATTACACTCAATGTCGGTAAGCGCGTTTAGCTGTGCGGGGGCATCTACCCCTTCGGCAATAACTTTAAATTTAAGGTGCTCAGAAATAAGCATTACCGATTGAATAAGCTTAAGGTTTCGCTGTGAACGCGGCAGCGAACGCACGAATCTGTGGTCTATTTTGATGAACTCGAACGGGTAGGCAAATAAGTAACTAAGCGACGCTAACCCGCTACCAAAGTTATCTAGTACTAAGGTAACTCCAGCACGTTTCAACTTCTTAATGGCAGGCAAAATAAACTGCGAACGTCGATTTAAATCGTTTTCATCAAACTCAAATACCAAGTCGTGGGGCGATATTTTGTATTCGTCTATCAGTGAAATCATCTTATTCACCATAGAGGCTTGCAGCAAATGAATAATAGAAACGTTCACCGCAATACGGCCTTTGTCTTCGCCTGTTGCTTTCGCGTGAGCCAGCAACTCGCAAGCTTTGCGTAGCTGAAACAAATCTAAATCTAAGGTTAAGCCACTTTGTTCGGCCACTTGGCGAAACTGCTCTCGGGCTATTTTGCCGAAAGTAGGGTGGCACCAACGCACATACATCTCGTTGTAAAGCGTTGTGTTGTCTCTTAAATCAATCACGGGCTGCAAGAAGTATTCAAACTCTTCATCACGCAAGGCACGGCGAAATTCGTTTTCTAGTTCTAGCTCTTCAATTAGGCGGTCGCGCATGCTCTTATCGAACATAACAAATCGGCCACGGCCTAAAGTTTTCGCTTGGTACATGGCAGCATCGGCATCACGCAGCACTTCATCGGCACTACGATAATACGACTCTAAATTAGCTATACCGATACTGGCACCCGAATACATTTCGCGGCCATCTAACAAAAACGGTTCTGAAATAGAGTTGATAATACGAGACGCCACTTCTTGCACATCGGTTAAATCTTCAAAGTTATCGAGTAAAACAACAAACTCATCGCCACCTAAACGTGCCAATAAGTCGTGCCCTCGAATGCATAATGCAATACGTCTAGCCACTTCAACCAAGAACTCATCACCTGCGTGGTGGCCCAAGGTATCGTTGATAACTTTGAATCGGTCTAAGTCGATGAACAACACCGCAAAGTAGTTTTCGGTGTAGCGCTGCTTACTGGCAACGGCGAGTTCAAGCCTGCTGGTAAACATCGAGCGGTTCGGAAGGTCGGTCAGTGAATCGTGATGGGCATCGTGAATAAGCTTAAGCTCAATCTCTTTACGCTCTTCAATTTGCTGTTTTAAGTATTTGTTGGCTCTATCAAGCTCGGCAGTGCGTGCAGCAACTCTAAGCTCGAGCTCACTGTTGTGGCGCTGAATTTCTTCAGTACTGCGCTTACGCTCCATGGTTACCGCAATATGGTGTGAAACAAAGCGCAGTAACTCTAGGTCTCTGGCGTTGTATTTGGCATGCTTACCATAGGTTTGTACCGCAATTACCCCAAACACCTCACCATCTACCACCAGAGGCGATCCTAGCCAAGAGTTGGCACTGTTTAGCATAGTTTGGGCAATAGTAACGTCAATTTCACCCGCTTCTGCCAGTTCCAACACTCTAGGCGGGTTAATTAGCTCAGCTTGACCTGTACGTAATACAAACTCTGTCAAACCCAACCCCATTGGGCGAGCTTCAACGTCTTCGCTTTCCATATCACTAAAATACGGGAACTCCAGCATTTGCTTCGATTCATCAATGATAGAGATAAAGCAGTTTGGTGCACTAATAAGGCGGGCTAGAATTTCGTGCAGACTAGAATAGAAGACCGACATATCGCCTTCTAGGTTGGCTGCTAATTCTGAAATTTCAAATAAGGCTTGTTGTAACGACTCTACTTTTTGGCGCTCAAGAATTTCTTCTTGAAGGTCATCATTAATTTTTCTTAGCTGGCGAGTACGTTCACGAATGGTACGTTCGGTTAGTTCGCGGTTTTTAACCCGGTCAACCGTGGTAACAATGTGCTGAGAAACAAACAGCAGTACTTCTAAGTCTTCTTGGGTGTAATGCACACCCTCATCGTAGGTTTGAACCACCATAGCACCAATTACTTGGCTGCCACGTTTAAGTGGAACCCCAAGTAACTCAAAAGGCTGCGAACCAACTAATTTGATGCCGTGATCTTCTGCAAATATTTCTTCTTGAGCACGTTTATAAAATAAGTGCTGACCGGTGCGCAATATAAAGCCCGTCATGCCGTCCATTAACGAATCGGCGGGTAACTGTTTAACGGTTTGTTCGTCAAATTCATCAACGAAATAGGCGAAGTCGACAATTTGGCTGTCTTGTTCGTAGAAGGCAACAAAGAAGTTATCTGCGTTCATGAAGTCGGCAATGATTTCATGAATAGCGGTGTAAAGGCGGTTTAGGTGACTAACAGAACTTGCTAGCTCGGAAATGTCGAATAGCGCTTTCTGAACTCGTTCAGCACGCTTATATTTATTAGTGAGTTGTTGAAGCTGCGGGATAATTTCCCGCAGTTCTTCTTCTGTCAACTCATACTGCGTTGAATCTGATGACATTCCGTTCGCCGGCAAGTAAAAATAGCTTATTCTTAGATGCGGTTAAATTACCCGATCTACATCAAAAACGCTACTTTTTCCAACACATTGTACGTAAAGATAGAAGGTTAGATACCTTCTATCATGTACTCAATTGCGGCTTTAATTTCATCATCAGAGCACGAAGCACACGTACCACGAGGAGGCATAGCGTTAATACCGTTAAGGGCATTTTGCCATACGCCGTCTAGGCCTTTTTCGTCTAAGCGCGGCTGCCAATCAGCGGCTACGTGAACTTTAGGTGCACCAAGTACGCCAGAACTATGACACGCTACACAGGCAGAGTTATAAACATCTTCACCCGACTTAGCACCACCACCTGCAGCAGCAGGGCCAGCAGCTTCAGCGCCAGCTACGTGTATCTGACCAACCGGCTTAATACGGTTAGCAATATCGTCGTTACTCATTTCTTGTGCTTGCGCCGCAAACACCGTAAGTGCTGTAGCTGCAACAATAAACCAGGTTTTCAATTTCACATCTGTCTCCAGGCAATCATGAACTTTAATTAAAGTATAACTGGCCAGATTATAACGGTAATTCAAGCCCGAACAACTATTTGCTACCAATTACCTATAAAAAGTAAGGATAAAGTACCTTAAAAACCCATTAAAGTAAGAGAATTACACAAACCAGTTGATGCGAGCCCATGGCCTAAGTATCATTACGCCGCGCTTAAGCAGGAAGTTTAACCACACCACGTTCTTATTCCTTTAGAACAGGTTAAATTTTTATCACATTAAGCTATTTTCAATGCACCCGTAGCTCAGCTGGATAGAGCGTCGCCCTCCGGAGGCGAAGGTCACAGGTTCGAATCCTGTCGGGTGCGCCATTTTTAAAGGGTTTAAGCTAAATATCTTCTTGTGGGAATACCGTTTTAAAAATATGTAGGAAATGTGTAGCAGGTTCATCTTCATTAGCTAGCCAAATTAGGCAAATAAGTCCACAGAGAGCTAGGATAATTTTCAGGGATGAACCTAGTTTGTTTAGATAGTAAATTTCCTTAACCCGTATAGCATTGTTTCTTATTTTGTAATATTTAGTGAATAAGTGATATACAACTCCTGCGAGGATAGCAATGGCAAGTGGTACAACGTAGGCTTGCTTAATCTCATACTTTGTTGGGGCACTTTCAAATAGGAAATTTGATATGCCCCAGAGAAATATTAGAGAAAAGCCTAGCCATACTTTAGCTTTTGAGGCTATAAGCTCATATGCTGAATCAATATATTTAATACTTCCATCAAGTGCAGAAAAAGATTCTTTTACATTGTCTAGACGCTCTAGCTCAACTTGCGCCTTTTCTTCTGACAACATACCTAATGTTCGACAGGCTATTACTAATGATTTGCTATAAGCAATAATCCCAAGTGAGTTATTTGTTGGATGTGTGGAATTGTCAAACTTTGCGATTCGGCTTAATGTTGTGAGCTCGCGTTTGAGTTGGGTTAGTAATCTTAATGGTGCTTCTGAATCATTTGTAGTAATAGTCGTTAAAGAGTCTTGTTCATCAATGTGATGTTTATGACTGTGGGTAGAATACTTGATGTAGTAATAGACTTGACGAGCTATTACATACTTACTATCTGCATCAAGTGCAGAGCTTGAGTTCTCATAATCAAGGAAAATTAGTCCGTTAGGTTCTATTTTTATATCAAGTACTGCCTTCAAACAGTCCTCTTTCAGGCCACTGATATGCTCTCCCTCTTTTAGAAGAGCTTTGAGCTTAGTATATTGCTCATCAATGTTATCTTTGCAGATGTTGTGAGTTAAATTATGGAGAGGCATCTCCCGTTTTTCGTTTAAGTCGTCAGGCTCTGCATCTAACGGATAAATGAGTATTGTAGCGTGTAAAGCGCGTTCATCCATATCCGGAGATTCATTTACTTCGCCACAAGTAAAAAGCCTAAATTGTCCAATTGTATTGTTTTCGTTATCTAGCTTTGTATCTCGCCAATCCACCCAAGATTGAAGTATTATTCTTCGAACATGTGAGTCAGCGTGAGAGCCATTGGCTGATAAATTTTCGTCAATGACAGAAAGGTCTTTGTGTTCAGGAGTTGTAAAACCTCCTTTAATTCCGACTTTTGTTAAACCAAAGTCTAGATGACCATTTACGCATGGTATCCAACCGACGTAACGATAATCTTTATTTTCCTTCACTTTTTACTTCCATATAAACAAAAAAATCCTGCCATAGGCAGGACTTCTTAAAAAATAATTTTCTGTTAGGCCAGACGACTATACCATGCCGATGATTTTTTTTGGTCTTTGATTACGCCGGATTTATTATGGTTTAACTTCATCCCATGACATAAACCTGAGCCTGATGGCGTCACACCAACTTTTCTTAATTCATCTTCTCTTCGTTTCATTTTACTCTGAAGACGAATTATAGCCACTGAGTACACTAAGTATGCACAAATAGCCAAAGCTAAGGCATATAATAAGGTAGCCATTTTATTCTCCTTGGATTCCCATACGAGGGGCGCAGAATTGTACACATATGCAGCATTTCCGTCAACTACATACGATTTCTCTTTATCTAGATTCGTTTACATTGGGTATATTGTCAATAAAATAACTATTACTAATACGTGAAAATACGATGGGTGATCAGTTCTAATGCCACTAAGTAGCATCTAGTACATTTATTTACAGAACTCCAAGTAAAAGCATCTGAGCCGCGATGCGGCTCTAGTTCCACGGTTTTTTAATACACAACTAATGAATTCGACTAATCAGTTTTTCCCTTGCTTTACGCTTCGCAACGAAATCTAGATAATCTCATAAAATTAGGCTTGTTTAAGTTCTCCGGTTTTTGTGTCCGCTTTCCCTTTATAGAGCGGGTGTATGGGGGACTCATCGCGCTTACAGAATACACCACCTATTAACGTTACAAATTCGGCTCACGAACTCTATCTACGTCGCCAGCGTATTTTTGCTTTGTAATAGGCAGCGACAAAGAAATAGGGCGTGCGCCTGCGCGCTTCATCCAACGTTCAGTATAAGAAAAATGGAGCCCACCGCTCTTATCTTTTAACAGTGTACCTACTTTGACCCCGTTAAGGCTTACCATCAGCTCCATATTACCACTCCTGATCCCAGCCACTATCAGTCTTTTGGCCGCTTTCATTTTCTTGCTTTGGCTTGAGTTCAATAGAGAGACCGAGTTCATGCGCAATTTTAAAGAGGGTATCAATACGGGAGGTACCGGCAGAATTTTCAATAGCCGAGATGGTTTTTTGCTTTAAACCAACATGCTGTGCCACATCGGTTTGCGTACGGTTTAGCGTATTTCGATGTAGCTTTATATAATCAGCCAGTTCTTTTGAGTTATTAAGCTTCATTATGCCTCTCCACTATTAATCCCTTTAAGGTATAACTTTAAACGTAACCCCTAAAAGGTATATTAAGTTCAATATACCCTTTACGGTATAAGTGTCAAATTATACCTTGCAGGGTGTTATTTATTTTAAAGCATTTCCCGTGACGTAACCGTGACCAATGGTGTTAATCGATGTAAATCGGCTAGTGCTCATGAAACTCTCAATCCCTTTATACACGCTGTGTAGACGCTTTCCGCCGGGGTAGACCGATTAAGCCCTTTTCGACGAGGCCTCCTTCCGAGGCGAAGGTCACAGGTTCGAATCCTGTCGGGTGCGCCATTTCTTTCTAATGTATTGATTTTTCTTAGTCACAAGACTTTTCAAAGTAGTTATACTCCTTCTCACGACTTCATTTTTAAGTGCGCCAACTTGCCTTTAACTTCGCCTCACTCTATGCGTAGCCCCAGCTTTGCCCAGTCATTGCTATGTTTCAGCGTTATTGTCGCGTTGATAGCGGGTGGTTTATTTGGCTTAGGCATTAGCCTGCATGCATTAATTTTCTTGTGTTTGCTTTGGGCTGGTATTAATGCCTTTAGTTTGGGGTACAAGTACCTGCAAATCCGTGAATTAATGACCAGTGCATTAACGCGGGCAATGCCGGCAATATATATTTTTATCCTCATTGGAATGGTTATCGCCAGCTTTATGCAAAGCGGCACTATCTCAACCCTAATTTATTACGGCCTTAGTTGGCTAAACCCCAGTATATTCTTGGCGGTGGGATTAATTCTGTGTGCGGTAATGTCGGTAGCCACAGGTACATCGTGGGGCACGGTAGGGACTATGGGGGTAGTGCTAATGGGCATTGGCGAAGCCATGAATATACCGTTGCCTGTCATCGCCGGCATGGTGGTGGCTGGTGCTACGTTTGGCGATAAAATGTCTCCGATTTCTGATACCACCAATCTCGCGTCGATGAGTGCGGGCACCACTATTTATCGGCATATGTATGCCATGCTGCTAACTACACTGCCTAGCTTTCTTCTAACATTCGTAATTTTCTTAGTTATAGGCTTTACCTACGCAAGCCAAAGTTTAAATGTTGAGGAGATATACAAAATTAAAGCAGTGCTTGCCAGCCACTATAACCTTGCGCCTTACATTACCTTGTTACCGCTGGTGTTGCTAACGGTAATGAGCATTAAAAAAGTCCCAGCTGAAGTTGCCATGTCATGCAGTATTCTTCTTGCCGTCATCATTGCTATTTTCTACCAAGACACCAACACAATTAGCGTACTCAATGCACTTTGGGAAAACACCCCACAAAATACAGGTATCGCAAATTTAGATGCATTACTAGGACGGGGCGGCATCAGCAGTATGAGCTGGACGCTATTGCTCGCGTTAATGGCAATAGCATTGGGCGGTATATTGCACGGAGCAGGCTTTTTAGCGGCGTTATTGTCGGGCATTATTAAACGGGTAAAGCGCACCGAAACGTTAATTGCCGTCACCATCGCTTCAGGCTTTTTAGGGAACGTGGCAATGGGCGAAGCGTATATCTCTATTATTTTAAATTGCCAATTGTTTAAATCAAAATATCAGCAACAGAAGCTTGATCCTTCCATGCTTTCTCGGTCGGTGGAAGAAGGCGCTACCATGACCACGGGCCTTATTCCTTGGACAACGGCGGGGGCATTTTACTCTGCAACCCTAGGGGTTGAGGTTCTCGACTACGCGCCCTATGCATTTTTTAACTATCTAAATGGTGTTGTTGCGATAACCATGGCTGCATTGGGCGTAGGTTTATTGAAAGAAAAAAGAGCACAACACCACTGACATACCAATAAGCAGCCCGCCAGCTAAACCGGCTAGTGGTTCAAACGGGGTTGTTGTCTGGTTTTCCAACGCGCTCTTAACGTTTAACTTAGTTCGTTCTAATGCCCACAGGTTATTTAAGTATTAGTGTGCGTTGTAGGGGGAAACCATCATTCTTGGCCATTTTTTAAGAAGTACAAATCAGAAAACCCCATTTTTATAAATTCGGCATCTCTAAAGTTTCTTACGGTTTTTTTGTCTTTACTGATTGAGGCAAGTTGCTGTTCAGTTTGCAAAAACTGAGTAAGGTCTATTCCTTCAGCATCGGCCACGGCTTCATGCATATTTTGATAGCGGCTGTAAGAAAAGTTTATTTCTTTTGCCACACCATTAAATTTATAACGTACTTTATGGGCCATGTTCTACTCAGGTTGGTCGATAAAAATTCGAAAACGGTTTAACCGCCATTATAAACGCAATTAGCGGTGCATATTCAAAAAGCTTAGTAATAAAGCTATCGAGGTCAGGTGAACATTAAGCGTAAACTTGCAGTCAGTTACACCGACATACCTACAGCGTTAATCTGGTACACTGTTTCGTAAGATTGCCCGTTTAACGCTTCATTGCATAATGGCATCTATAAAAACAAAAAAAGGAACGTGTATGAGTAGTAACGCCCAAAATGCTTCTTCAAAAAAGGCCAGTACCGAACAGGAAAGCGCTTTTAGCGTTATCGACAAGCCAACGTTTTTTGGCTCTCTTATTCTTCTTCTATCGGTAACCATTCCTTTAATTATTTGGCCAGATCAAGGCGCACAATGGGTGGCGGCCGCAAAAGACTTCGTTACCAGTAAACTAGGCGTTTTGTACTTATTGCTTGGCGTTGGCGCGGGTGGATTCATGGTTTACATCATGTTTAGCGACATCGGCCAAATAAAACTGGGCGAGCCTGAAGAAAAACCCGAGTTCTCACCAGTATCATGGGCTGCCATGCTGTTTTGTGCAGGCATTGGGGCGTCTATTTTGTACTGGTCTATGATTGAGTGGGTGTATTACTACCAGGCACCTCCGTTTCATATACAAGGCGAAACCCCAGAAGCCGCCAAGTGGGCAGCTGCCTACGGCATATTCCACTGGGGGCCGCTAGCGTGGGCTATTTACCTTATTCCCGCCGTGCCTATTGCATACTTCTATTATGTGCGTAACCACAGCGTATTAAAAATATCTGAAGCGTTAATGCCGGTTATTGGCGAAAAGCTAGCCCACGGCTGGTTAGGTAAAATTATCGATATCAGCTTTATCTTCGGCATGTTAGGCGGTGGGGCCACCACGCTTGGTTTGGCTGCGCCCATGATTAACGAAGGGGTACATGAATTATTCGGAGTGCCCAAGTCACTGACCACCCAAATTATTGTGCTGATAACCTGTACCGCTATATTTGGTTACAGCGCGTATGTAGGGTTAAAAAAGGGCATTAAGCTGCTGTCAGACATTAACTTTTGGCTGGCCATTGGGTTGCTGCTGTTTATATTTATTGTAGGGCCAACCCTGTTTATGGCGAACACCGGCCTAGATGCCCTTGGCCGCGTACTTAGCAACATTGTAAAAATGGCCACATGGTTAGAGCCATTTGCCGAATTTAACGGCTTTCAGAACACCCACTTCCCCCAAGACTGGACCATATTCTACTGGGCTTGGTGGCTGGTATTTGCGCCTAGCGTAGGGCTTTTTATCGCGCGTATTTCTAGGGGCCGCACTATTCGTACAATGGTGGCGGGTTCTATGTTCTTTGGTACCATGGGTTGCTTTTTATTCTTCATGGTAATGGGAAATTACGGCTTGTATTTGCAGCTATCGGGCGAACTAGACGTAGTAACCATACTCAACCAGCAAAGCCCAACCGCGGCCATATTTGCCATGCTACATACACTGCCATTGGACTACCTGGTTATCTTCGTATTTACCTTATTGGCGCTAATCTTTACAGCAACTACCTTCGACTCTATTTCTTACATTCTAGCGGCCGTAGTACAAAAAGAAGTAGATGAAGAACCGTTACGCTGGAACCGTTTGTTCTGGGCGTTTGCGTTATCGTTCATGCCCATTGTACTTATGTTTGTAGGCGGGCTAGAAACGCTACAAACGGCATCGATAATAGGGGGCGTACCGCTATTAGCTGTGGCCTTAATGTTATGCATTTCCATAGTGCGGGCGGCAAACTACGACATGCGCTACCAGCTCGATTATTCCATAAAAGAAATCAATATAGGCGAATTCCCCGACGACGACCCATGGAGCGAAGAAGGTACGTGGGATATTGAAGAAAGCGAAGTGGGCGATAAAAGCGAAGAGGATGTGCCAATTGCGGCAAAACCCAGACCTCGTAAACCCAAAAAACATATTGAAGGCGACCCACACAGCAAGCCGTCGCGCCTGTAGTTTATAAGTGCGAATACGGTAAACAAAGCGCTGCCGATTGGCGGCGTTTTTTGCTTTTAAAACAGCGCAATTAACTTTTCCTATAAGCTAGCTGTGTTACCGTTATTGGCATTAAAAGCCCCGAAATTTCCAAGCAAGTAGCACTATGTCAGTATCGAATTATCAAAAATTCTACGAACCATTAAACGCAGTACATTCGGCTGACTTTAACCGCTGTATTTACTGCGGCTGCGAAGCGGCGCGCCCCGACTTTATCCCGCCCATAAAATTTATTCACGACTGGCGAGACGTAAACTCAAGCGCTGATTTTGTTTGTGTACCCTCATGCAATGAATGTTTCGACCTGCTTAAAAATGAAAACAACGGCACGCTAGAACCCAGAATAGCAGTGTTAAAAAAGCTATTGGCAGCAAAGTATAAAAAAGCCATTAGGGTATTTAACCACTGGAGCATGGATGAAATAGAAGAAATGGATATCGCATTTCAAATAAGCCTTAAAGGCGGTATGTATTTAGGTAAAGAAGCCCTTTCACGGATTCAATTTGCTGGGTTCGACTATGAAATAAACGGCAGCACAACGCGGGTAGCAAAACCTCAGCGCGAGGTGTTTAAGGTGTTCGATGAAGAATTCGAGAGCTTTAGAGAAGCGCTAGCCTTTGCCAGCGACACCTACCAAATAAAGAAAAGCCGACTAAGCCAGCTTTACTTTGAGAATGATGAAAGCTTTGATAGGGCTATTGGGGTTTTTCATGGGTTGGTTGGGGGAAGCTATAGTTAGTGGAATACTATAGCTTGCTTGCTCATGCTCCAAAGGCCATAGAATCAAGTTTTATTCTGTATAACGACATTTAGGAAAGCTTGAACACCCTAAAAATCCGTTTCCTGAATTGGGACCTCGCTTTGCTACTCTTTGTACCAAAGCGCTTCTACATCGTGGGCAGAGAGCTTGTTTTTCATTGCTTAAAATTGGATTTGATTGGACATCTTGAATCAAAGCAGAAAGCTCATAGCCGTCCATAAGCGTCACCGGCTTATCTAAAGCGAAGCTATATGCATCCTGAGTAAACTTGCCTGAACAAATAATAATTATTTCATTAGCATTACTGGCAGTTAGTACTCCATACATTTCACGAATGATATTTACACCGACCTTTCGTGCTTTCCATTGCTTGCACTGAATGAATAGAAGCTTTCCATCCTTTCTAAGCTCTATGTCGATACCTCCGTCTGGACCAAATCCACCTTCTGTAACTTGATATCCCAACCTTCTATAAGCTTCCGCAACAAGCTCTTCAAAATTTTTCCAGTGAAGTTGTCGAATTGAATTTAAGTTGGTTTGCTGGTCTAGCATCTTAACTTTCCTGCGGGTATTAAAAAAAGCGAAAGGAGCTAAGAGTAAAAAGAAAAAACTGAAAATAGGCGCGGGGACGGCGACCGCATTTAAAATCATATTTAGGAATTGATTATTGGTTTCTATGGCAGGAATGATAACGCCCATGACAATGTAAACAGCTGCTGCTGTTACAACAGATACCCACCAAGGAGCTTGTAGCAATAAATCTGTGATAGAGTTGCTTTTTCTAGGCATATATAGACATCCTTGTTCTAAATTAATGCAGAATAAATTTAGCTAACTCAATATAAAGTATTTAAATTAAAATATACGTATCAAACCTATTCATTGATTTAATAGCTCCCAGGTCACATTCATTGGCTTTTCGCTTTCGTGTTTGACGTATTTAATTTCCCCGTAAAAGGTGAAGGGCGAAGCTCTTTTTCCTCTTAATTTATTCTCACGAATAAATAAGTAAACGCTACTATCTATTTTTTGATGCTCAATGATTTCACGTCCACGTTTGTTACTAGGCGAGGTACTATTCTGCGACTGCCAGTGAAAGTGTTTCTCGTCCATAAAGTAGTCGTGATATTGGTGATCTTCTGCCTTTCCTTGCTTATTTAGTGTAACTAGAAGAATTTGGGCGTTCTTCTCTTTTAAGACAACGTGGCCCGACTGCCAATTACCGGGGTTAAATTCTTCATTGAAAAGAGGCGGTATTTCCTCCCGCATAAACTCTTCACCTACAAATAGCTCGAGTGGGTCAACTTTCCCCTTTAGCCTAGCAAACGTCACCATATCTTCGCTTGCTGTTATATCTTCATAGTCTGGATTCGCTGCGCGTAAGGTGTAACTGCCGTCATTATTTTTCAGTACTTTTCTCAATAGGTACTGGTTATCACCTGCGGTATCTTGGCGCTCAATAGCAACGGTGGTGTTGCTTATGCCGCCTGCGTTGTTAGAGGTAATTTGTTCTAGTAACAAATAATCGCCGTCATAAATTGGTGTTTTACCACCATTCATTGAGTTGCCTGATGCGCGAGCGATGAAATGCTTGGTGGTATCCAGGCGACCAAAACCGCTCGGCATATTAACCATTTCAGAGGCTTCCGCGTCACCAGTTTTAAAATGACCGCAGGCTATTTTAATATCAGGGAAGAATGGTAACTGCTCCTTCTCAGGAAACCGCACTATATTATTGGTTGAAGGAATGTCGACAGACAGCCGCTTGTGCTTGTAGGCTGCCAACCGTTGCTCATTTACTTCTTTTGTCATCAAGCGGAATGTTTCAAGCTGACTGGCAGAAATGCTTTGATTAAAACTAAACTTATTTTGAGAGTTATTGAACCACACTATTTTTGATTCTGGTTCTTCCGTACACCAATACTTTATTGGGAAGTCACGCCAATGGCGTAACCATTCTGATTTACTAAGGCTTTGAATATCTCGTTTACTCTCTGGTAAATCTGTAAGCCAAACAGGGTTATCGAAATACCATTGGCTTGCCCATGCCGCCAAATCTTCAAATGCAATTTGTGTATGAAGAGATTGATGAGCAACTAGTGTGTCTAGCAATACTAGTTTGTATGACTTAGATACGCGGGTAACGGCAAGGTCTTTAAACCATTGAAGGTGTTCTTCAAGAACTTCAAGTTCGGCAGGTGTAAGGTCGCCTTTGTTATCAACAAACTCCCACCATGAGCCACGGTTTTTGCGAAGTTTATCCATATTTGCACCGGCGGTATAAAACTCGGTGTAGGAAGGCCGTCGGCCTAACGATGACTTTAGTTTTTCATATTGCGTATCAAGTTGATCTTCTGAGAGGCTTTCAAGAAAATCAATAAATGCTAGGTCAAAGTTAACGTAACACCCGTCGGGTAGTAAGGGGTTAGGGTTCTTGGCAATACTTACTATTTCATGTCTATTTAAAGGCTTATCTTTAATGCCAGCGAACAGCATTTCTGGGCGGTTTAAAAAGCTATGATGGTTACCAACAAAATCCAGAATAACTAATCTTTCTTTACCTTCGCTGCGTCGCAGGCCTCTTCCCATCTGTTGTAAAAATAGTATTTTTGATTCTGTAGGTCTAAGTAGCAATACAGTATCTATTTGCGGTAGATCTACGCCTTCATTAAACAGATCTACAGAAAAGAGTACTTTTATTTTGCCATCACTTAATCCCTCTAATGCTTCTGTACGTGTGAGTTCTGAATCGGAGTGAACGCTTGCCGCACTTACGCCGTTTTCATTAAAGTACTTGGCCATGTAATCAGCGTGTTGTCGAGACACACAGAATGCCAGCGATACCCTTTGAGCTTTTTCCTTCCATTCACTTAATGCATGTTTAGCCCTGCCTTTTGTGGCTAATTTATTTGAAAGCTTTTCTGGATCGAAGCGTCCGTTTCTCCAAGGCAAGTGCTCATAATCGACTTCTTTATCGTAAATACCAAAATAGCTAAACGGGCTTAATACTTCACCGTTTACACCATCGAACAAGTCTTTTTGGTAAATTAGCTTGTTATCACACAACTTAAGAATGTCGCTACCATCTGTTCTATTTGGTGTGGCGGTTAGGCCCAACATGAAAGAGGGATTAAAATGCGCTAATAGTCTTTGATAGCCGTTGGCAGCAGCATGGTGAAATTCATCTACTACGATATAATCGAAGTCGTTTTTATCGAATTTATTTAAATGGCTTTCTCGTCCAATTGTCTGCACCGAAGCAAACAGCATATCGAACTCTTTGTCTTTTTGTTTACCGCTGTATCTGCCTACTTTTTTACTGGGGAGAATTTTTAAAAAGCTAGCTTCAGCCTGCAAAAGAATTTCTTCTCTATGCGCTATAAACAAGACCTTCTTAGCATTAAACTGCGCTGCATCGAACGCTGCTAAGTAGGTTTTCCCCATACCCGTAGCTAACACTACGAGGCCTTTTTTAAAACCAGAGTCACGAGCATTTTCTAAAGCTTCAAGCGCCTCTACTTGGTGGTCTTTTGGAGTGGGTATTTCGTGTTCGGTTTCAGAGGGAAGCGCAGAAGAAGAATACAACGGCGTTACTTTTCTAGCCGTGTTGTAACGAACTTCGTAGTCTTGAATCCAGTTATAGCTGAGTGACTTTACCTGTGGAAGCGTGAGTAGGTGGTTATATTCCTCTCGAATATTATCAATTCGAGCTTCTGCTTCACTGCCTTTGTTGTTCGGGTAATCAATACGGTAATTCCATTCTATACCGTCGGTTAAAGCCGTTTTACTGATGTTACTAGAACCGATGAATGCTGAAGCGGATACAACGCCTTGTTCGCTGTCGGTCACAAAAATGTACGATTTCAAATGAAAGCTAGTAGCTTGTCGGCTTTCGAATACTTGTATATTAGCGCCACGCTCTTTCAGCAACATAAGGCGTTTCAGAGCTTGGGGCTCTGTAATATTCATATAGTCAGACGTTAAAACCGTGAGCTCTACATTTCTTGTTGAAGAGCTCATCGCAGCTTCAATATCGTCGACGATAAGGTTTAAGCCAGAGTTGCGAATGAAGGAAACGGCAATTTCAATATTCGTCGCAGTTTTAAGTGCGTCTCGAATTTCATGCAGAAGGTGCTTTTCTTGCCTGCCAGTAATTAAATAGTTTTGTACTGTCATTTTTTAACTTCGGGCACAGTTTGGTTAACTTCCAAGTTAGCCAACAAATCGTAACGATCTGCGTTGCCACCATAATGCGGAGTAAATGCTTTCAAGACTAAAAATCCTTATTTATTCTGCATATACAATATCGTATTAGTTCGTACCCGACCAGTAGTACAGTTTCAGTAATTGAGGATTAGTACACAGCTCAAGCTTGGAAATTAACTACCAATCTCACCCACCAAGCCCAACCCGAATCAACAACACACCCATACCCCCAGCCACCACTGCGAACACTGCCAGTATTAGCGAAGTACTTTTTAAAATGTCGCCGTCGCGGTTTTGCAAACCAAGAATAGCGGTTACTGCCACTATGTTATTGATGCACACCATGTTGCCCATGGCGGCGCCTACACTTTGTAGTGCCAGTATGGTGGTTAAGGGTAATGACAGTTGCTCTGCAATGGTGGTTTGAATACCAGCGAAGGTTAAATTAGAGATAGTGGCCGACCCTGAAAAGAATGAACCTAATGCACCTAATAGCGGCGCGAAGAAGGTCCAGTTTTCGCCGGTAATTTGTGCCAAGTGATGACCGATTTGTGCTACTGCCGCGCTGTTTTGACCAGAACTGTCGCCTAGCATCATCATGTTCACAAAGATAAGTGCACCTAGCATGGCGAAAAAAGGCGTGCGCATGCGGGCAAGAGTTTGTTGGCCTGCTATTTTTAACGTATTTGGTTCTGCTTGTTGGCGAAATAGCCACAAGGTTACGCTGCCGGTTACCGCAAAAGGAATGATAGATGGAATATACAAAACGCTATGTTTCCAGGTTACCGCGGTATTTAAGATGTCGGTTAAGCTGGCCACTAAGCTTGTGCTTATGTGGAAAGTGCCTAATAAACCTAGGCTAATGTGTAAGGCGGGTTCGGTGGCTTGTAAAAGCGCTTTTAACCCTAGTTCCGGCAGGCGAGTTAAGACTAAAAGCAACACGGTGCCCCATAGCGGGAACGCGGCTTTTATTAGTGTTTTTAGTGGTACTGTTTTCGCTGGGGCTTGTTCGGTGGTTTGTTCGGTGGCTGCTGGTCGATTATCTGTTGGTCGATTTACTGCCTCTATTCCTATTTTATATTTCGCTAGCAACAGGGTAATGATTAAGCCAATTAGCCCGCCCAGCAACGAAGGGAATTCCACACCAAAATAGCTTAGCCCCAAATAGGGCAGGGTGCATGCGCAGGTGGAAAGTAGAATAAAAAGCAGGTTCTTTTTAATGTCGGCGGCATCGCTTACTACTAATCGCAATGCCAATATCACAATAACAGGTGCGGCTATGGTGTTAATAAGGGCTGCTTGCTGTGCTATTTCCCGCACGCTTTCTTGGGGAAGCTGCAACAGCGATAACCCAAACCATACAGGTGTGCCCATGGCTCCAAAAGTAACGGGAATGGTATTTAGCACTAAACAGAACAGTGCCACTCGTAAGGCGGGAAAACCAAGGCTGTAAAGTATGGGGGCGGCAATAGCGGCCGGTGTTCCAAAACCACTGGCGCCTTCAATTAGAAACATAAACGCCCAGCCTACAATCATTAGCTGGGCTACGGGGTTTTCGCTTACGCCGTCTAGCGATTTACGTAAAATAGCTAAAGCGCCGGTAATTTCCATGCATTTAAAAAGGAATATCGCGCCGGCGATAATAGAAAGCGGGGTAAGTGCCAGTAATGCGCCACTTATTACATTGGCATTCACTAACCTCGCGTCTTGTTTGAATATCAACAGCACCACAATATAAGCTACCAAAGCGCTTAAAGGTAGGGCTTTGCTAGATGGCATAGGGTTCTTTTTTACCATTAAGGTAATTAGCAAAATAAGAGGTAGGTAAGAGAACGCTAAATTCATCATAGTGATAAGGCTTCGCTTAATGTAAGCATCTCTATACTCTGCTAGTTGCTTGTTAACTAGTCAAATTATTAGCGCATATGAGTTACAGCGCAACTTTACCTCAAGCAGGCTCTACGTTGCCGGAGTGGCGCACAGGTTAAACGGGCGGGGGCATTGATAGGCCCAAGTGCTACAATCATTGATGCGCGACGAGATCCCATGTCATGCGGGTTCAGCATCTTCAAGCAGTTGTTTGCGGAACGGCTGGAATTTTGTTACAACCTTGAAGGTATTGGAAAGTACTACAATAATTATGTTGAGCTTATGGCGCACTGGAACACAGTGCTACCAGGTAAAATTTTAAAGATGCAGTAATGGAAGCATTTTGAATCAGATTTAGGGCCATTAAGTACTTTGGTGTCAGCATTGACGTAGCCATTAATAGCCAAAGCTAGCTTATTTGCGGTACGGTACGACTTAGGTGTTATACTTTCGTATAATGCGATAGCCGTTGCAGTAACCCGAAAGGATGCATTGTGGTCAATAAAGTCTCCAAATCAGCACTCTTTATTTCTATTTTCTGCGTATTATTTATAGGTATCTTGGCGGTATTAGCCAATATCTTGTGGATAGAAACTAAGCGGTTTAGTCATGACGCTATCAGCCAACAATTCGATGTCCTGCATCAAAATTTTCAGAGCGAAATAAACCACGTCATATTGGATGCGCGTTCAATCGCTATTCAAGAAAGTAAAAGTACCCTTATTGTTGATTCACTCGTTGAAGGCGATGCTAAGCGGTACCTTACTGCACATTGGTCAGCACTGTTCGATGCGTACCCAAGTTTGCAGCAAATCCGTTATATTGCCCTTGATGGTAATGAACAACTACGGGCCGAAAAATCGTCCGGAAGCCTTATCTGGCGAGACACCCAAGACCTTCAAAACAAAGCAGATCGGTATTATTTTATTGAAGCTGTTGAATCATCAAAAGACTATTACATATCGCCCTTAGATTTAAATAAAGAGCGGGGAGTAATAGAACTGCCTTATCGGCCTACTATTAGAAGTGTTGCTAAATATCGCGTTGATGGCGAAGTTTTGGGTTTAATCGTACTGAACTTTGATTTACGTGAAGTATTCTCTCGCTTAAAAGAGCTGCAAACCGAGAGTGCGCATTGGTTAATTAATCCAGATGGATTCTTTTTAGCTTCACCGAATAACGCAGCGTGGGGTTGGCTGCTCGATAGGCCCAAGAACCAAGTAAGTATGCAATTTCCTGGCTTTGAAAAACGCTTTTATGGTGGCGAAGATGACGTGCCAGATAGGAAATTTACCAGTCGATTTAAACACGGCATTATTCCTATTGGTAAAAGGAATACTGACGACACTGACATTGAAGATGCTTACTACTGGTTAGTCATGGAAAAGCCAACAGAGGTTATAGCGTATTTGGAGCGAACCAAACATTTTATTGCTTTGGGCTTTGCGGTGGCGGCTTTGTTTTTAATAGGATTAGCGTATCTATTAATACGTCTGCTTAATCAATTGAACTTGGAAAAAGAGCTTGCCATAAAAGCAAAGAATAAAGCCAACAGTGCCGAAAAATCTAAAGCCGATTTTCTCGCCAGAATGTCACATGAAATCAGAACGCCTATGAACGGTGTGTATGGGCTCCTGCAAATCACACTGGGTGAGCGTAACTATAAAAAAATCAACGATAATATAGAGCAAGCTATCACAAGCTTTTCTTTATTAAGCCGAATTATTGATGACGTGCTCGATTTTTCTAAAATTGAAGCCGGTAAGCTCGATATGGTTGAAGCCCCATTCCGTTTAGATAGTTTGCTGAATCAAGTGGGCAAGATGATGGGGCGTGCGGCTTACGGTAAACATATTGAGCTGTGGATTGATGTTGATCCTAAATGCCCACAACATGTTGTGGGTGATGCCGTTAGGCTTAATCAAGTTATCAGTAACTTAATTAGTAATGCCATCAAATTTACCTCTCGTGGGGAAGTGAATTTAAGCGTAGAATTACTAAACGAAAACGAAGATACCGTTCAGCTAGGGTTTGAGGTTCAAGATACGGGTATTGGCATGACTGAAAAGCAAGCCAACCAAGTATTTGGGGCGTTTACTCAGGCTAGCCGCGACACCAACTCTAAGTTCGGTGGTACAGGCCTAGGGCTAAGCATTGCCAAGCAGTTAGTGGAAATGATGCACGGTAAGATTGGTGTAGTAAGCCAGCAGGGTAAAGGCAGTAAATTCCATTTTAATGTGTTGCTTAAAAAAGCATCGGTAGCGCAAGAAGACAGCTTAAGTGAGCAAGATGTTATGTCTTATCAGGCCATAGTGCTTACGCAAAATGTAAATGTAGAAACCGGCATTCAGCGCCAATGTTCTGTACTTGGGTGGCCGTCCTATGTGGCAAAAAGTGTTGAAGACTTAACTACTCATAAAGCGTCGAATAGCCTACCTAGGGTCATTATCATTGATGAAGCAATCTTAACTGTTATCAGTAAAGAAGCACTGGAAAGTTGGCAACAAGAACAAAAAGAAATTACCCATTTGGTTGTGGTCTCGCACAACAGAGAGAGTCTTGATAAAAATAGCTTGGTGCTATACGACGACCTTTTATATAAGCCATTCACACCATCTACATTGTACGATACGGTTATTTCGTGCAGCCAATCTATCGATGAATTAGCTGAAAAGCCCGAGGTTGAAGATAACGAAAAACTCTTGGCTAAAACCTTAATCTTGGTAGTGGAAGACAACCCAATTAATCAACAAGTTGCGGGCGCTATGCTTAAAAGTGCAGGGGCTGTCGTAAAATTTGCCGAAAATGGACAAGAGTGTTTAGATCTTCTTCTGAGTGGGTTCAAACCTCACTTAATATTAATGGATATGCAAATGCCTATTATGGGTGGTGTAGAAGCAGCTGAGCACATTCGCGCAAATGCTACCTGGGATAATATCCCTATTTTAGCCATGACAGCTAACGCCATGGAAGCCGACAGAAAGCGTTGTATCGATGCAGGTATGCAAGGTCATATTGTTAAACCTGTGGTGAAACAGGATCTTATTACCCAAGTAAAATCGAGACTTCCCGATAGTTAGTATTTTTTTTCAGTGATGGCTGAAGGCGCTAAATTCTTTGGCCAACCAACTTGCCCTATTTATATTCTGAAGAAAGCAAAAATCTGATCAATTTTTATTAACAGGTAAATATTAGCATTATTGTAAATGCTAATAATTATCATTTGTGATCCTTCTCTACTTCCGTATAATCCTCTGCGACTAAAAACTAAACCAAAATCACTGTAGAGAACACAATGAAACTGACCACACTCTTTGCGCTTACCCCTGTAGCGCTCGCTTTCTCAATTAACGCTCAAGAAACTCAAACAGATACTGCAATTGTAGAAGAGTCGCAGGTTGAGAAAATTCACATTGTTGGTGTACGTCAAAACCGCGTAAGTCGCGGTGCGACTGGCTTAACAATGGAGCTAAGCGAAACACCTCAGTCAATTAGCCTTATCTCTGAAGCGCTAATGCAGTCGTTTGGTGCCTACAATGTTAACGATGCACTTAAACTTGCACCGGGTATTAACGTAGAAGAGTGGGAAACCAACCGTACAAACTACACAGCCCGTGGTTTTGAAATTAAAAACACGCAAATTGATGGCGTAGGATTACCTAACGACTGGGGAATTGTCACCGGTGCGCTTGAAGCCTACGGTTATGAAAAAATTGAAGTTATTCGTGGTGCCAATGGCCTGCTAACCGGTGTAGGTAATTCATCGGGTACATTAAACTATGTACGTAAACGCCCCACCAATGAAGAAGGCGGTGAAGTGACAGTGAGTGCAGGGTCGTTTGATTTTAAACGCTTGCAGGCGGATTACTCTACTTTGCTAACCGAAGATGGCCGTTGGGCTGCACGTTTTGTAGGTGCTATAGAAGATAAAGAATCTTACTTAGATGGCTTAGAGAACGATCGCACCTTTTTATATGGCGTAGTAGATGGGCAACTTACCGATAACGCCACCATTACGTTGGGCTACTCTTACCAAGATGCCAACACCGATGGAAACAATTGGGGCGGGTTAGTATTTAATTACACAGACGGTACACAAGCTGAGTGGGATGTGAGTGATACCACAGCGCAAGAATGGGCAATGTGGGACACAGAAAACACCAATGCCTTCGTTGAATTCGACTATATTTTCGATAACGACTGGCAAGTGAAAGTAAGCTACAACTATCGCGGCTACGAAGAACAAGATAAGTTGTTTTATGCTTACGGTACTATCGATAAAGACACGGGCTTAGGTTTAGTAGGCTGGCCCGGTCGTTATGATTCAGACATAGATTCAAACTTAGTAGAAGCGCGTACCTTTGGTACTTTCGAGCTCTTCGGCCGTCAACATGAAGTGAACGTTGGTGTAAGTCATGCCTCTAGTTCCGACACCATGTATCAATACGGTTTCGACTATGCTAATACGCCTGCCTATGGCGCAACGCCAGCGTTCCCATATGCATTTGATGCCATTGCCGAACCAGACTGGTTTGACGCGGTGCTGTATTCTGATATTGAACAAGATCTTACCCGCTATTTTGGCTCTACCAAAATAAGCGTCACCAATGAATTGTTTGTTATTGCGGGCTTCAACGCAATTGATTTTGAGCGCAGTGGTAACAATGCGGGCACCACTATCGACAATGAAGAAAGTGAAGCTAGCCCGTATGTTGGGGCGACCTATGCGGTAACTGAAAACATCAATACTTATGTAAGCTATTCAGATGTGTATCAGCCTCAAGAGCAATACGACTTGTCGGGGCAATTTTTAGCACCCACTAAGGGCAAAAACTTCGAAGCAGGTGTGAAAGCGCAGTGGTTAGACGACGAACTATTAACGACCTTCGCATACTTCACAGCAGACCAAGAAAATCTTGCTGCTTTTGCGGGTATTAACCCAGAAAACCAGCAGTACTACTACGAAGGTGTTACGGTAGAGTCTGAAGGGTTTGAGGTGGAAGTGGTCGGTCAAATTACTGATGCATTGCGTGTTCAAGTATCGTATACCGCAATTGATGTGGAAGATGAAGCGGGCAATGATGCGAACCTATGGGCTCGACGTGATGTAGTGACTTTCCAATTGGGTTATGAACTACCAGCTGTACCAGCACTTACCGTTGGCTTAGGCGGCAGATGGCAATCTGAAATCAGCAACACCGATTACAACGTAGAGCAGGGCAGCTACTTCTTAGCAAATGCCTATGCAACCTACGCGGTAACCAACGACCTTACCTTGCGTGCAAACATCAACAATATTTTTGACGAAAAATACATTACTAGCCTACATACTATAGGCTTTTATGGTGCACCAGTGAATGGTTCTGTGAGCCTAACTTACGCATTCTAAAATGTAATAGAAAGAACACTAAAAAGCGCCTTCGGGCGCTTTTTTTATGTAGGTGTAACTTAGCGAAAACAGTAACATGGCAAACCTGTGGCTAGTTCAAAAGATGTCAGCGTGTTGTTGCACGGTATCGTTCAACCAATCTAAAAATACATTCACCCTGGCTAAGTGCCTTACATCGCGGTGAGTTGCCAGCCAAAAGGTACGGGTAATGTTTATTTTATCTTGCAGTACCGGTTGTAGTTCATGGGCATTTTTGGCAATAAAATGAGGCAGAATACCTACACCTGCTTTGTTTCGTAGCATTTGAAATTGCGCATTAATACTGGTGCTTTTAAGGGCGTGAAGCGGCGAAAGTAGCGATTCTTCAATGAAGTTAAGTTGGGGTGCATAAATTAAATCGGGCACATAACTGACCAAGTTGAAGGGGCTTAGTTGTTCGATAGAGCTAGGGGCGCCATGCTCTGCTACTAGATCTTCGTGCATGTACAAATTTAAGCGGTAGTCGGTAAGTCTTTTAGTGTACAACAGGCCTTTCGTGGGTTTTTCTAGCAAAATGGCAATATCGGCTTCCCGTTTATTGATATTCAAAAAGCCACTGTTTGCCACTAACTCCACACAAATAGCGGGGTAGCGCTGCTTAAATTCAGCCAACGCTGGGGCCAATACCCAAGAACCAAACCCTTCCGATGCACTGACCCTTACTGTGCCGGAAAGCTCCTGACGCTCGTCGGTTAAATCATTTTTCGCTTCTAAAATGTGTCTTTCTGCATGTTCAATATAGTGCACTAAGCGCTTACCGTGATCGGTAAGTAAATAGCCTTTGTTACTTAGCTCGAACAAATTGCAATTAAGGGCAGTCTCCAGCCTTTTTACACGCCTAATGAGCGTGGTGGCATCAAGGTGTAAGTTTCTGGCAGCAATGCTAATTTTTCCATTTCTAGCAAGGCCAAGAAACAGTCTTAAGTCATCCCAGTTCACGTGATTACCTTTTTAACTTGCTGCAAAAATGCAGCACTGTGCTGTAACTATATTGACTTGCAGTTTTTAACGCAAGGTTTCAAAATTGTAAATAATCTGTTTTTATTTTTAAGTTGTTGAGGTAGGCCATGAGAACCATAACGCATTTTATTGAAGGCAAAGGTTATACTGCTGAAGGCGAGCGTCACGCCGATGTGTTCGCCCCTAACACAGGAAAGGTTCAAGCCCACGTTACACTGGCTACCGTGGAAACGGTAAATCATGCTGTTGAAGTAGCCCAAAAAGCCCAGCGGGAATGGGCAGCCACAAACCCTCAGCGCCGTGCACGGGTTATGTTTGAATTTAAACGCCTTGTTGAACAAGACAAAGACAGGCTTGCCCAGTTGCTATCGAGCGAACACGGTAAAGTGCTATCTGACGCCCAAGGTGACATTCAACGGGGGCTAGAGGTTATTGAATTTGCTTGCGGCATTCCTCATGCGCAAAAAGGGGAGTACACCGATAGCGCAGGGCCGGGTATTGATGTGTATTCCATGCGCCAGCCCTTAGGTGTAGTGGCGGGTATTACGCCGTTTAACTTCCCAGCAATGATACCCATGTGGATGTTTGGCGTAGCCATTGCCTGTGGCAATGCCTTTATTTTAAAACCTTCAGAGCGCGATCCATCGGTGCCTGTTGAGCTAGCCAAACTCATGTTGCAAGCAGGGTTACCTAAAGGTGTATTGAACGTAGTACATGGTGACAAAGTGGCGGTAGATGCCTTGCTTGATCATCAAGACGTAAAGGCAGCCAGCTTTGTGGGTTCATCTGACATTGCCAATTATGTTTATGAGCGTGGTGCACGAGCCGGCAAACGTATTCAAGCCATGGGCGGCGCCAAAAACCACGGCATTGTGATGCCAGATGCTGATTTAGATCAGGTGGTGGCTGACTTGGTGGGCGCAGCGTATGGGTCTGCGGGCGAGCGATGCATGGCATTGCCTGTGGTGGTGCCAGTAGGTGAAGGCACCGCAGAAAAGCTTATCGACAAACTTATTCCAGCCATTAAAGCTATTAAAGTAAGCCATTCAGAAGATAAGTCGGCGCACTACGGCCCTGTGGTAACCGCTGCCCATAAGTCACGTATTGAAGAATATATTGAACTTGCCATATCGGAAGGTGCGAATCTTATTTACGACGGCCGCACGTCGCAAATACCAGAGCACACCAATGGCTATTTCATTGGGCCCACATTGTTCGACAATGTAACGGCAGATATGCGCTCTTATCAGGAAGAAATCTTCGGGCCAGTACTACAAATTGTGCGCGCCACAGACTTTAACCATGCGGTATCGTTGGCGAGCGATCATCAATACGGTAATGGCGTGGCCATTTACACCCGAAACGGCCATGCCGCCAGAGAGTTTGCACAACGGGTGAACGTGGGCATGGTAGGTATTAATGTGCCAATTCCCGTCCCTGTTGCCTATCACACCTTCGGTGGTTGGAAGCGTTCGGCCTTCGGTGATACCAATCAGCACGGTATGGAAGGGGTTAAATTTTGGACCAAAGTGAAAACCGTTACCCAGCGATGGCCTGATGGTTCTGATACTAACGACAATGCGTTTGTTATTCCTACCATGGAATAAGCTGTGTCCATCGACATAAATCGGAGTGAATAATGACTAAAAATATTGCGTTTATTGGCCTAGGCAATATGGGCTCGGGCATGGCTAAAAACCTAGTGAAAAATGGGTTCAGCGTATTGGCGTTTGATTTAAGCAATGAAGCTATGGTCATGGCAAAAGAGAATGGCTGCGAATTAGCTGAATCTGCCAAGCAAGCCGTAGAGTGCTGCGATGCAGTGGTAACCATGTTACCGGCTGGCAAACACGTTAAGGGCATATACGAAGAAACCGTATTGCCCAATGCAAAATCAGGTACCTTGCTGTTAGATTGTTCAACCATAGATGTGGCCACTGCAAAGGAAGTCGGCGGCATGGCAAAAACGCAGGGCTTGCTTATGGTAGACGCGCCAGTATCTGGCGGCACCAAGGCTGCAGGCGACGGTACCCTTACTTTTATGGTGGGGGGCGAAAACACTGCCTTCGAACAGGCAGAAAAAGTACTTTCAGCCATGGGTAAGAAAATTATTCATGCGGGAGAATGTGGGGCAGGGCAATCCGCTAAAATTTGCAATAATATGCTGCTAGGTGCCAGCATGATTGCTACCTGTGAAGCGTTTCAACTAGCTGAAAAGCTAGATTTAGATCCACAAGTATTTTTCGATATTGCGTCGAATGCGTCGGGGCAAACATGGTCGATGACCAGCTACTGCCCAGTAAAGGGGGTAGGCCCAGCGAGCCCCGCGGATAATGACTTTGCCGGTGGTTTTGCCGCAGCGCTTATGGTGAAAGATTTGACCTTAGCCATGCAGGGCGCTGAGTCTGTGGGAGCAAAAGTGCCGATGGGAGAAAGAGCTGCCGAGTTATATCGGGCGTATTGTGAACAAGCACAAGAAAACGGTGGGCTAGATTTTTCTTCTATTATCAAAACCCTTTAGCTCAACGCTTCTATCTTTAGGATTTTAGCTAAAAAGCTTTGCTTAAAACTTGATTATTCAAGGTGTAAAAAAGGTGCAAGAAAGGTAGAGGCGACTTTCATTTTTTGCACCTTTATCAGGTTCGATATTCTTTTACTTTCCATACAAATATCCTCGCTTACGCTTCTAAGCAACATCTGTTTAATAAACTTCAGCTTACTAATAGCTCAACACTACGTTTTGTTGATTTAGAACAAAGATGCTTCTTTCCCAATAGGTAAAATGGGTAGTTCATCTAGTAAGCCAAATAATTGATTAAATCACGGGGGCAGCTTATGCGTTCCCCACACCGTGAAACTACTCGCGCTTCTCAGGCAGCGAGATTCATTACACAGGAAGCGTTGCCGTGAAGACAGTGAAGAAGACCCCCTTCGTTTTAGTTTTTTTGTTGATTGTATTATTGGTGCTTGGTTATAACGCCTTCTTCGGTGGTGCAGAGCAAGAAGATGTGGTGTCGAGTAATGGTCGAATTGAAGCGATTGAAATTGGTATTGCTGCTAAGGTAGCGGGAAGAGTGGAAGCCATTTATGTGGATGAAGGTGAGCAAGTAGAAGCAGGAATGCTAGTCGCCAAGCTTGATACCACGACTATTCAAGGCCAACTTCGTCAAGCCAATGCACAGCGCGTGCAGGCGCAAAGTGCAGTAGCCGCAGCGCACATGGCCATTGCGCAGCGTGAGAGTGAAAAGGTTGCCTTACAGGCAGCGTTGCTTCAAACCGAAGCCGAGTTAAAAGCGGCAGAAGCCCACGCTAAACGCACCGATGAGCTTTCAAAAACTGGTGCTGTGTCGAAACAATTGGCGGAAGATAACCAAACTACGGTAGAAAGTGCAAAGGCGGCAGTAAATGCCGCGGCGGCCAGGCTTGCAGCGGCAGACGCCACCATTGAAGCCTCTAAATCTCAGCATTTATCAGCCCAAGCGGCGGTAACGGCAAGCGATGCTACCATCGCGCAAATTGAATCTGAAATAGACGATATGTTATTAAAAGCGCCGCGCAACGGGCGTATTCAATACCGTGTTGTGCAACCTGGTGAAGTAGTGGCCGCGGGTGGACGTGTGCTAAGCCTTGTAGATTTAACCAATGTTTATATGACATTTTACTTGCCTGCTACTCAAGTAGGGCGACTTTCTATTGGCTCTGAAGCACGTATTGTTTTAGATGCCGCATCTGATATTTCTATTCCTGCCAGTATTTCTTACGTGGCTGATGTCGCGCAGTTTACGCCCCGTTCAGTGGAAACCGAAAGTGAGCGAGAAAAGTTAATGTTCCGAGTAAAAGCGCAAATTCCTAAAGACTTACTACAAAAACATATCGAAAAGGTAAAAACAGGCTTGCCTGGCGTGGTATGGGTTAAGCTTGATGATAACGCAACGTGGCCAAGTGATGTGCCTGAGTTGGTTGCGCTATGACAGACGTCATTACCTGTGAAGGTCTGACGGTTCATTACAAATCAACTACCGCTATCGCAGATATATCACTTCGAATTCCCCGTGGTGCAACAGTTGGTTTTATTGGGCCTGATGGCGTAGGTAAATCTACTCTTTTATCGTTAATTGCGGGCGAGCGTATATTGCAGCAAGGTACGCTTAATGTGCTGAATGGCGATATGCGTGAGCGGGCTCACCGAGAAGCCATTTGTGCGGATATTGCCTACATGCCACAGGGATTGGGCAAGAATCTATATCCCACCTTATCGGTTGAAGAAAACTTACAGTTTTTCGCCAAGCTATTTGGGCACGGACGCGCCGAACGCCGCAAACGTATCGATAATTTAACTAAGCGTACTGGGCTGTTTCCTTTTTTATCTCGCCCTGCGGGCAAGCTGTCTGGTGGAATGAAGCAAAAGTTAGGCTTATGCTGTGCCCTTATTCACGATCCTAAATTACTGATTTTAGATGAGCCTACTACCGGCGTAGACCCCTTAGCGCGCAGCCAATTTTGGCGTTTAATTGCAGATATTCGAAAAGGTGGGGCTGATAGAGAGCAATCTGATTTAACCGTGCTGGTTGCCACCGCGTATATGGATGAAGCGCAGCAATTTGAACATCTTATTGCCATGAACGATGGCAAGGTGTTAGCCACAGGTACGCCGAAAGAACTGCTGGCGAAAACCCAAACGGATAATCTAGAGTCGGCATTTATTGCCCTATTGCCCGAATCGATAAAACGTAACCACTTGCCCGTGGTTATAACCCCTATTGATGAAAGCGCTCACGCGCCTATTGCCATAGAGGCGAAAAGTCTCACCATGAAGTTTGGTGATTTTACTGCGGTTGATAACGTCAGTTTCTCTATTCGAAAAGGCGAGATATTTGGCTTTTTGGGTTCGAATGGTTGCGGTAAATCTACCACCATGAAAATGCTGACTGGCCTTCTGCCACAAACTTCTGGCGAAGCATGGATGTTAGGCAGCGTATTAGATCCGAACGACATTGCCACGCGATACCGCGTGGGCTATATGTCGCAAAGCTTTTCCTTGTATACCGAGCTTACCGTTGAACAAAATTTGGTACTACACGCGCGGCTATTTACACAGGCTAATACTCAAGATAACAAGCAGCGTGAGGCTCGCGTACAAGAGATGCTTGAGCGCTTTTCACTAAGTCATCACAAAGATGCGTTGCCCGCATCGTTACCGTTAGGGTTGCGTCAACGGTTGTCGTTGGCGGTGGCCATGGTACACAAACCTGAAGTACTGATTCTAGATGAACCCACATCGGGGGTAGACCCCATCGCGAGGGATAATTTCTGGCGTTTGCTCATCACCTTGGCCAGAGAAGATGGTGTGACTATCTTTATTTCCACACACTTTATGAACGAAGCGGCAAGGTGCGATCGCATTTCGCTTATGCACGCTGGCAAAGTGCTGGTAACTGATTCACCTAAGGCCATTGTGGCCCACAAGCAAGCTGCGAGCTTAGAAGAAGCGTTTATCGACTACTTAGAAGCCGCGCAGCCAAGTAAAGATGATGTGCAAAGCGAAGAGGCTAGCTTGAAGAAAGGTGTTTCTTCAGCGGGACAAGAAGCCAGCCCAGAAAAAGAAGATACCCGTGCAGTGCCTGCGGCTACAAAACAAAAGAGCCGCTATAGACAGTCGCTACAACGTTTAATGAGTTATGCCACCCGTGAAACGCTGGAGTTAATGCGCGACCCTATCCGCTTAACCATGGCATTTTTAGGCTCTATCGTATTGATGCTGGTCATTGGCTACGGCATAACCATGGATGTAGAAGATTTACAATATGCGGTGTTCGACCGCGACAAGTCTGCCATCAGTGAGCAATACACCAATAGCCTTGCAGGTTCACGATATTTCGTCACCCAGCCTGATATTACCAGTTACGAAGACATGGACCGGCGAATGAAAAGTGGCGAGTTGTCACTGGCCATTGAGATACCGCCGGACTTCGGCCAAAAGCTCCATAAAGGTGAGAACGTACAAATTGGCGCATGGATAGATGGTTCTATGCCTTCTAGAGCCGAAACTATTGAAGGCTATGTTGAAGGCATTCACTTAACCTGGTTGTTAGAACAAGCTTCTCAAATGAGCACGACCACTTCTACCTCGCTGATTGATGTGCAATCGCGCTACTTGTATAACCCCGATATTAAAAGCTTAGTTGCCATTGTACCTGCGGTTATTCCAATGCTGTTATTGATGATACCGGCGTTGCTTACCTCGTTAGCCGTGGTGCGAGAAAAAGAGCTAGGCTCAATTATTAACTTGTATGTGACGCCAGTATCGAAACTCGAATTTCTGCTGGGCAAACAAGTGCCCTATATCCTTACTTCGTTTGTAAGCTTCATTTTATTGGTTCTGATGGCGGTGTACTTTTTTAAAGTACCGCTTAAAGGCGATGTCTTCGCGTTTGCCATAATCGCGTTATTGTTTGTGACCTTTTCTACCAGTTTTGGCTTGTTGGCGTCTGTTTTTACCAACAGCCAAATTGCCGCTATTCTACTTACTACCATAGGAACCATGGTACCTGCGGTACAATTTGCGGGCATGATCACGCCGGTTTCAGCACTAGAGGGCGCAGGAAAAATTATTGGTGAGATGCATCCCATTAGTTACTTTTTATTAGCCAGTCGAGGCATTTTCAGTAAAGGGTTGGGCTTTGGTTCATTAGATTTTGCGGTGTATGCCATCGCTATCAGCATTCCTATTACCCTGTGGTTGTCAGTGGCGCTACTTAAGAAACAGGAACGCTAAGTAATGAAACTTAACAATGTATTGCATCTTAGTGTAAAAGAATTATGGAGCTTATGGCGCGACCCTGTGATGTTGGTGCTCATTTTCTATGTGTTCACCTTAAACATTTACACGGCGGCCACAGCAGTACCTGAGTCTTTGCATAACGCGCCGATTGCGTTTGTGGATCATGACCGTTCGCAGCTTTCTCATCGGGTGATAGACGGCTTTGTGCCTCCCTATTTTTTAACCCCCGTCATTATTTCTGAACAAGACGTTACCCCCAGCTTAGATACGGGAAAGTACACCTTTGTCGTGACGATACCTCCTGAATTTGAAAAAGACGTAATGAAGGGTTCAGTACCTGATGTGCAAGTTAACGTAGATGCTACCCGCATTAGCCAGGCGTTTACCGGTAACGGCTATATTACTGAAATTATCGGCGAAGAGGTGGCCGCTTACGTGGCGGGGTACAAGTCAGAAACCAGTTATACCGTAGATTTAATCATGCGCGCGCGGTTTAACCCTGCCTTAGAAAGTTTCTGGTTTGGTTCAGTGATGGAGCTCATTAATGCGGTGACGATGATTGCGATTATTTTATCGGGCGCTGCGCTTATTCGAGAAAAAGAGCGGGGTACAATAGAGCATTTATTGGCAATGCCTGTATCAAGCAGTGAAATAATGTTATCGAAAATTGCCGCTACCTTATTGATGGTGTGGCTTGCTACACTCATGTCGGTGTATTTGGTCATTCAATACGTGTTGGGTGTCCCCATTAATGGCGATGTGTGGTTATTTATGCTGGCGGTGGCTATTCACCTATTTGCGGTGAGCAGTTTAGGTATATTCATGGCAACCATCGCGCGCTCTATGCCACAGTTTGGGCTTTTATTGATTCTAGTATTATTACCGCTTCAGTTGCTGTCTGGTGGTGTAACACCAAGAGAAAGTATGCCTGACTTAATTCAAAACATTATGCTTATTGCGCCTAATACTCATTTTGTTATGGCATCACAAGGTGTGCTGTACAGAGGGGCTGGGCTAAGTGTGGTGTACCCTCAACTTATTGCGCTAACATTTATTGGTGGGGTATTTTATTATATTGCCCTACGTCGATTTAAAAGCACCGTGGGTAGCATGGCTTAAAAAGAAGGTTTTGCCAAGAAAGGCGCGAGCCCAAGCCCCAAGCGGTAGCAGAAGGCACAATAGCTATTTTTTTGCCTATAAATCGTACATGTGCTAGGTTGAATTTAACGCATCAAAAAGGGAACAAATGATGAAGGCACACACCACTTCCGCTATATCTGGCGCTACCATAAAGCACTTAGCAGGCCTATTCACAGCAGCTTCTATTCTGTTTAGTAGTGCAGTATTTGCGCAGCATGATAAAACTCGACAGTATGAGAAATTTGAAATACTTGGACAAAAAACAAAACCGCAATTACAGCGTGAATTCAATAAAGCCAAATTTGATTTCTTGGATATGTATCATGAATTAAATGAAGTGGCGAAGTTTGACGTGCTCTGTTCTTATCATCGGCCTATAGGCAGCAAAATTGCCAAAAAAACCTGTGAGCCTCGGTATGTTAAAACTGCGCGAGCAATGTATATCCAAGCCATGTCTACTGGCACAGGGATTGATTTGAGTCGATTACCTAGCGACCAAATGATTAAATTTTTAACCAAACAAACTCGCGAAGAAAGCTATGAACACGTGTTGGCGTTAGTCATGACGAACCCAGAGTTAAACAAAAGTTTTGCCAAACTTGAGCTCATTCATAGTCGTTTGAACGAAGACAGTGAGTAGCGTGAACACCATTCGTTTGAGCACCTAATACTGAAGAGTGAATAAGAAAAAGAGGCCTACTTAGAAAAGTAGGCCTCTTTTTTTGTTTAATGCTCAAGGTTATTTATAAACGCTCAAGGCTGGTTATCCGCTCAGGGCTGTTTACCTGCTCAAGGCTGTCTATTCGCTCAGGGCTGTCTATCTGCTCAAGGCTGTCTATCCGCTCAGGGCTGTCTATCCGCTCAGGGCTGTTCATCCGCTCAGGGCTGTTTATCCGCTCAAGGCTGTTTTATTGATACTTTCTAAGCTCTATGCGCGACACCATGCCTTTATGCACTTCATCAGGGCCATCAGCTAATCGTAGTGCGCGAGCACCTGCAGCAAAGCGTGCTAATGGGAAGTCGCTACACATGCCAGCACCACCATGAATTTGCAGGGCCATGTCTACTACCGATTGCAGCATGTTAGGCACCACCACTTTAATGGCAGATATTTCTGTCATGGCGTGCTTCACGCCAAGGTTGTCTATCTTCCATGCGGCATGAAGGGTTAATAGTCTGGCTTGCTCTATGGCCATACGTGCTTCAGCAACACGCTCTAAATTACCGCCTAAGCGAATAATGGGCTTACCAAACGCGACCCGTTCGTGGCCACGTTTAAGGGCAAGCTCTAGTGATTTTTCAGCCATGCCGATGGCGCGCATACAGTGGTGAATTCGGCCAGGCCCTAAACGGCCTTGAGCAATTGCAAAGCCTTTACCTAAACCCATCACTAGGTTTTCTTTACTTACCCGTACATTATCAAAATGCATTTCACCATGACCATAAGGGGCATCGTAATCGCCATACGCATCTAGCATACGGGTTATGGTAATTCCTGGTGTATCTAGTGGCACAATCACCATGCTATGGCGGCTGTGTTTGTCATTTTCTGGGTTAGATAAGCCCATGAATATAGTGAAAGCAGCGTTGGGATGCCCCAAACCGGTAGACCACCACTTTTTGCCGTTGATCACTACATCATCGCCATCTTCAATAATGGTTGCTGCCATATTGGTGGCGTCAGACGATGCTACGTCAGGCTCTGTCATACCAAACACAGAACGTATTTCACCTGCTAGCAACGGGGTAAGCCACTTGGCTTTTTGCGCATCGTTACCAAAGTGATAAAGCACTTCCATGTTGCCTGTATCTGGCGCGTTACAGTTGAATATCTCAGGGGCGAAAAGAAATCTGCCCATACGCTCAGCCATAGGCGCATATTCTAGCGTGGTTAGTCCTTTACCAAGCTCAGCATCGGGCAAAAATAAATTAGCCAATCCTGCCTCGCGGGCTTTTTGTTTTAGTGCCTCGGTGCCAGGGTGTAGCTTCCACTTTTTCCAATCACCGTGGTGGTTCTCTTTATGATGAAAATCATAAACTTCATTTTCAATGGGCTCGATATGTTCAGCAATAAATGCATCAAGTTTTTCGAGTAGGGCGTTTGTTTTATCGTTATGCGAAAAATCCATGACTATCCTCGGGTGCTTAACAAATGGCTAGTAGCTTAAAAGCAGTGGGTAATAAATTTGATAGCTATAGCGTAGTTTAGTTACTAGAATGAATGAAATGAAATCTAGTCCGATAGTATTGTGAATGCTATTCACTGCGCTGTGATGTTGAGAGCCGGTTTCAATAGGTGGCTTTAGCACTGTTTTTCAGCGTAGTTTGTTGTGGGGCGGTTTAGGTATTAAAGGGAAAGCCTTAATGCAAGATAAACGGCAATTTGAAAAGCTCGACTTAAACTTACTGAAAGTGTTTGAAGCTTTGTGGCAGCAGCGTAACATGACCCATGCCGCAGAGTCGCTGCATATCACGCCATCAGCGGTTAGCCACGCCATGCGACGGTTTCGCGAAATTCTTGGCGACCCACTATTTGCTCGTGAAAAAAACCATATGCTGCCTACGGCCGCCTGCGAACGGTTAGCACCTCAAATTCTAGAAGCGTTAGCTAATATTCGCCGCGCACTAAGTGAATTTACCGAATTTAATCCTGCTCACAGCCATCAGCGCTTCGTTATTGCTATGCAAGAGTCGCTAGAGCTTAGTGTTTTACCGGCACTACTAGCCAAGCTTGAAGTTCACGCCCCTAATGTCGAAATTGTGAGTGCGCGATTAAATCGCGACACCATGGTAGCCGACCTAAGTAATCGCAATTTACATTTAGTGGTAGACATTGGCCGGCCCATTTCACCGCCAGTTGAACATTGTTTGCTAACCCGTGATAACTACGCCGTACTAATGAATACACAGCATGCTTTGCGTGATAGCCTAAGTGCAGCGGCTTATTTAAATGCACGGCATATTACGGTGTCGAATCGAATAAAAGGGGCCTCGGTAGAGGAGATTGCCCTACAGCAACTTGGAGTCAGCCGCCCTTCGCTATGGCGTTGTCAAAATTATCGGGCTGCGGCAGAGGTTACCGCGAACACCAACGCGCTGTTAACCTTACCAGGCTCTATTGCCAGCGCCCTTGCTGACGAAAACTTAAGTATCGCGGCACTGCCCTTCAACTTACCCGCATTGGAAACACATCTGTACTGGCATCAGCATCAAGAAGGCGAGCCAGGGTTAATGTGGCTTAAGGCTCTGGTATTACAGTTGTTTGCTTGATCTGGTTGTTATGTGTAATGTTTGTTAGTATTTCAGTACGAATTGTTGGCGTGTTTTGCTACAAAAATAAGTCACACCCACAATCCACGTAGTATTAACGACAGCGTTCAACTCAACGCCATGAGAATCTAAATGAAGATCCATACCCTTTCGGGCTACATTCAACACATCTATCTAGCAGAGCACGAGCATGGCTTACTGCTATTAGATGGGTGTAGTCGCGCCGATGTAGAAACGGTGAGCCAGTTTATTACTGAGACCTTACATCGGCCTTTAAGCGACCTAAAATTGATTGTGGTAACGCACATGCACCCTGATCATGCTGGTGGCGCTGCAAGAATTAAGGCGTTAACCGGGGCGTCTATTGCCGCGCACCCAAAAGCAAAAAGCTGGTATGCTGGCTTAATGGGCAGAGCAGCCCACGCCATTGATTTGGGCCTGACGTGGTGGGTAGCAAACCGCATAGGTAAGCAGCGTGAGTCTATTTGGTATAACCCTGTATTGCGGGCTGATATCTTGCTGGAAGACGAGCAAAATCTGCCCTTTTTTAACGAGTGGAAGGTACTTTATTCTCCGGGGCACACTGACCACGATCTTACCATTATGCACGAACCTACGCGGCAAGCGTACGTGGCCGATTTATTGGTAAAAGTAAAAGGTGAGTTAGTACCACCTTACCCCTTATGCCACCCAAATCAATATCGAAAGTCGCTACAACGTATTGCGCAGTCGTCTATAGAAACTATTTTTTGCGCCCATGTTGCACCGGTACAGTTGGCTGATATTCCTTTTGATCACGTTATCGAGAACGCGCCTACCTTGCCAAAGAATCACTGGCACTCAGCTAAAAACCGTATAAATCGAAAGCTGTTTGGCAAAACCGCTCAGCACTAGTGGGTTCAGTAAAAGTGCATATTGCAAAAGTGCGAAGGCGGCTTTATCTAAAGGCGCTTTAGCCAAAGCCAGCATACTAAATTCGGTTAATGCATATTACCCCTGAGTAAATTGCTCGTAGGCTAACATGGCATCAGCAGCGTACATCAGTGACGGGCCACCGCCCATATAAATTGCCATCCCTAGTGTTTCTTCTAACTCTTCTTTGGTTACGTCTAAATCGACCAATGCTTTTACATGAAAGCCAATGCAGCCGTCACACCGCGTTGAAATACCAATGGCTAATGCAATTAGCTCTTTGGTTTTTTTATCTAGGGCGCCGTCTTGAGTTGCTGCTTTCGCCATAGCTGAAAAACCTTGCATGGTGTCGGGTATGCCAGCGCGAAGAGACTTCATGTTATCTGAAATGCGTTTAGTTATATCAGGGTACGACTTGCTCATTTGATGATCCTTTTTACTATTAACGGTAAAGACTAAGCACAAAGTAAAAAAATTCTTATATGCATATAAGCTTATGTATCAGTGCATCATATAGTCGTCAACTTAGATTAAGGTGAAATTGCGGAAGTTGTAACAAAACGTGCAATATGCTTGTCTTACATCAATTAATGACCACATTATGTAGAGGCACGTATGGTTAAGTGCAACTAAAAGGGAACGGGTGGCTCATGCAAAACAGTTTGTCTTCTTTACTTGATAAGGTGCGCTTAGCCGCGTCAGCATCAGGGGAAACCCTGTCTGATATTTTCAGTAAAGAAACCCATAGATTTACCATTACCGGCTTAAGCCGAAGCGGAAAATCTATGTTGTTCACCAGCTTAATGACCATGCTGAAAAGTCGCAGCGAAGAAGGTTATGCTTGTATGCCTTTGTTGCGATATCTTCCGCCTTCACAGGTAGAATTCATGCGGATTGAACCCATAGACGGGTACAAGCCTTTCCCTCTCAAAGAGAACATGGATGCGCTGGCATCAGGTCGGTGGCCTGAGGCTACCGAAGAAGCTTATGGGTTTAAGCTTGTTGTGCGGTTAACACAAACCATGAGTATTAAGCGCCACCTTTTGCCCCACACCGATATTGTTTTTGAATTTATCGACTATCCAGGGGAGTGGATAACCGATATTCCTATGCTAGGTAAAACCTACGCTCAGTGGTCTGATTCTGCATGGGCGCAATTAAGTAGCGGGCCTCAGCAGCATTTTGCGAATGAGTGGAAAACGGTGGTTAACGCCTTTGACTTCGAACAACTGCCCACACAAGAGAACATTAACGCGCTCGTGAGTGCCTATCGACATTATTTAGTGGTGGCGAAAAAAAATGGAATATCCTTGCTACAACCCGGCAGCTTCTTATTAGATTCGAGTGATTTTGATTGGCAGCAGTTAGGCTTTGCGCCGTTACCATCAAGTATTACCAGCGATGTATCTCATCCTTGGTACAAGGTATTTGATGCGCATTTTACGAGGTTTCAAAAAGACTGGTTAACGCCGTTAAAGCAGTCTGTATTTCGGGAAACCGACAAACAAATTATTTTGGTGGATTTATTCGAAGGGTTAAATCACAGCCGTCAGCATTTGTATCAATTAAAAGAAACGCTTAGTCATTTGGCCGACACCTTTGTGTATGGCCAAACAGGGTGGTTTGCCCGCAATGTTATGCGCAAAGAAGCCATTGGCCGAGTGGCTTTTGTAGCCACAAAAGCTGATTTAATCCCGGTGTCTGAGCGCGAAAACTTGTTATCGTTACTCAAGCAAGTTACTGAAGGTGCAAGAGCTCGGTTTGTTGATAAGCCTATTAAATTTGAGCATTTTTTAGTATCGGCAATACAAGTCACGGATGAAGGCAGCTCGCCAAATGCACTGCGTTATCAAGATGCCGAGAATGGTTATGTAGAAGCGGCATTTGAACCGATACCGGCTTCACTTAAAGCCATGGAAGCAGATGCACATTTTCCAGTATTGAACACCCAAGTGCCGCAAGACTATATGGCGCGAATACTATCCGGCAGAGGGTTGGACAGACTACTCCAGTTCTTGTTGGCCGAAGGAGTTTCCAATGAATAAACAAGACTCGATGAGCGAACAAAGCTCGATAGATGAACAAAGCTCGATAGATAAAAGTACCGAGAAACCGACAAGTGCAGCTCCGCCGGCCTATCGCCCCAAAGTGGTACAGCAGCGCCTTGATATTAGGCCCCCCGATACTGCAATGCCCGCAAAAACTGAAACCAACGAATGGCAAATGGACAGCGCAAAAGCGCGTATTTCTACTGGTGGGTTAACCTTGGGGCTAGGTGTACTTTCCATTATTGGCTTCTTTGTTTTCGATGCCTACACCACGCTTACGGCAAGCGTAGCCGAGCATCCCATTGCTAGCACTGCTTTGGCCGCACTACTTAGTGGTTTTGTGGCCTGTTTCAGTTATTTGAGCTTTCGAGAATGGCGAGGTTATAAGCAAATCAATAAGGCCATTGATGATGGGCAAACTATCGCTTCGTTAACCGGTGAAGATAGCATTGAGACCGTCGACAAAGTACTCAAACGCCATGGTAGCCGTTTTACCTCATCGTCTTATGCTGCGCACTGTTTCGCTATTTACCAAAAGCAGCTTCACAATGATATGTCTGCTAAAGAGCGGCTGGGGCTGTATCACGATACGGTATTAAACGCGGTGCAGCAAAAAGCGCAAAAAGTACTTAACAAAGAATCGATTACCGCAGGAAGCTTGGCATTTATTAGCCCAAATAACTTAATTCAAACTTTTGCAGTCATGTGGATAAGCTTTCGTACCATAAGGCGCATGGCCAAAATTTATGGCCTTCGACCTGGCACCATAGGCAATTGGAAACTACTCGGCGTACTTGCCCAAAATATTGCCGCACAGGGGGTATTCGACTTGGCTACCGATGAAGTAGCCAATCAAATTGGCGGTTCGTTAAGTGCAAAATTTATGGAGAATTCCGCTGAAGCCGTCGCCGCAGGGGCGCTTAATGTGCGTTTAGGAAAGGCGTTAATGAAGCTATTAAAATAGGGCGAATAACAGCGTTATTCATAACGCTGTTATTTTCCAAATGATACCTTTTACAAGCATGAATACGTGACGAAAAGTCGATGTATCTTGCTAAACTACCCCCGCACTACAGGGCTTTTTTAGTTGGCATTACAACGTTAGCAAATATAAGCCCTGCTACTAGCGACATAAAAATCAAGAACACTTCTTGACCTAAATGATCAGCTTGTACAAAGTCTTGCCCCGAAATAAACGAGTTCAACCCAATATAAGTTTTAGACCCCGGCACCAATACAATTAGCCCATGCATAGCCACAATGGTAGCAGGCTGATTTGCAATGCGGGTGAAAGCATTGGCAAAAAGCCCTAGGGCGAAGGCTCCCACGAATGCGCCTAATCCGGGGCTCATGTAATCAGAGCTCCACGCCGTGGCACTGTATGCAATAAAGGCCGCCGCCATGGCCCATGGAATATGTTTAACCCGGGTGCGAAAAATAGCCACTAGCGCTAAACATAATAGAAATACCGATAACCACGTTGCCCAATAAGGCAAAGACTCAGCCGGTTGGTATACGTTCTCGCCAAATAAACTAAAGCCTGCCGATACGCCTAAAAAAGCACCGAAATAAAGCTTAAACAACTGCATTACTGCATCCATGGTGCGAGCAGTGCCCGATACCATATTGCGGGACGAAAGCTCGGCAAGCCCCATGGTAAGGGCAAGCCCAGGAACAAATACTATTACCGAGGAAAGTACAATAAGAGGAATGTTAATACCTGGGTCGATGTAAGTACCAATAGCACACGCGAGTAGGGCAGCAATGAAAGCGGTAGCCGGTTCTAGCATTAAATTAACCCGCTTAGAACGCTCGGACCACAATGTCCATACATAGGCAAGTAAGCCTAGTAAACCTGACCAACCAATTTCAGCCCAGCTTGCACCCATTAGCATGGCAAAGGCGCTGGTAGCCATACCGAAGGCGCCACCCGTAAGCCATTTCCCATAGGGGCTACCCATAGCATCAATTTCATCAAGGCGTTTATCGGCTGCTGCTAGAGTAAGCTCACCGTTTAGTAGTGAGCCTGCAAGCTCATCGGTAAGTGATAGCGCGTTCATGTCTAGGTCGCCGGGAAGTAGGCGAGAAGCATGATTGTATTCATCTTCGTGTCTGTCACTCCAAATAACAAAAGTTAATGAAGTCGGTGTGGAAATAAATGAAGCGTGCACGCCTAAGTAGGTGGCAACTTCTAGTAAGTAAGCTTCTAGTCGAAAAGCAGGCGTGCCGTATTTGTGCAGCATTTTGCCAAGCTTTACAATAAATCTCCGAATTTGAATAAATTCTACAGTGTCCAACGACTTGTCCTACTTGGGGGTTATTTTTTAATAAAAATAAAAGTGCATTCACCGCTAAGTGCGGTAGCGAAATAAGCCAAGCCTGAACTTTTGAGTATAAAAAGGCTTGGCTAAAATTTGCGCGGATTGTAGAGGCAAAATAAGCATAACGCAAAAAACATTTATTAAATTTTCACGTTAGAAAAACTAATGCTTTTTTCTACTAAGATGCGTCACTAGGAAGGCGCTTATTTTGTGGAAGATCCCCGGGAGGGCCATCATCACGAAGACCTCCAGGAGGGCCACCAGGAGGATGATCACCAAGACCACCAGGGCCACCTCGCTTGGTATCGCACTGCATACTGTCACCCTGTATAGCGCAACCTTGAGGTGCACTGAAACAGGCTAAAATTTGGTTACTTCCGGCATCGCCAGCATGGTAGTGGTAACCGATGTCACCCTCTTTCTCTTTATCAACGCTACTTCCATCTAGAGCATGCCCGCCGCAGTCATCAAGATCATCAGGTACTTGTCCATCAGGGAGTTTACGTTCAAAAATAGTAAAACCGTCTAGTGCTACGCCTAACATTTTGCCGTGGGTAGAAAGCGCAGTATCAATAGATGAGCATTCGGTAATGGCATGGTAATGGTACCCAACATGAGGATTAACGTGTCCGCCACAGTCATCAAAGGGGGCAAGAGTGTAAGCCCCTAAAATGGCATCAACTGGCGCAGGCGCATCCATCTTAATACCGTTGAAAGCAAGGCCTACTCCACCATGAGGGTCGAATTGGGTAATGCGTGATGCTTTTTTAGGGTAGGCGGGAATAAGGTATTTTTGTGGTTCAACATCTTCCGCGTATTCAGGTTGGCATTCAACGCAGTAGTTCTGATATTCGGGGGCAACATCGGGGCGCGCAGCAGCAAGGCAGGCATCTTTGCTATCGGTCACTTTAACTTCACCCGTTTCAGGGTTAAACAGCTGCCAATTGTCATCACTATAGAAGGTGGCTAGGTTTTCTATAAAGTTGCCATCCGCATCGTATACTTGGTTATCACTCAACCAAATTCCCGCGTCTTCAGCGGTATCGTTAATATTACGCGGGCACCACGGCCCTTTGTCGTGCCCAACGTCTATACCGCTATTTACCGGCATAGTAACGATATAACACGAAGATTCACTGCCATCGCTCAATGTACAGTCTACAAGGCCATCACTAACAATCACGTCATCAGTAAAGTATTCGGTAGTGGTTGGGAGTGAAGCGTTTGTACTTTGTTTTGTTGATTCTTTTTTTGGGTGCTCGTGGGAGTCTGGGTTGGAATGATCGCCGCACGCGGCAAGTGAGCTTAGGGTAAACACACCCATAACCAACGCTAGTCTTCGTAGTTTGTTATTCTTCATTGCTATCCTTTTCCACACGGTTAAAACAAAGCTGCTTAGTAATAGTAGCTTACAGAGGGCTTTTTGGATTAACACTCAGAAACAATAAGTATTACTCATCGCTTACATAGCACGACGAGGCCATGTCTTAGCCATATATAACGGCCAAAAACAAACAAAAGGGTGTGACAGAAAATAAGGTATTTATTGAATGGCTAACTAAAAGCCATCCAATCTTTCCATACCGGCTCCAACCCTTTTGCTTCAATGGCGGCGGCTACCAAATTTACAGCGCGGGTGTCATCTATATCAAACTGGTTAAGCGCTTCTGAAGGCGCACTATAACCGCCAGGTTGAGTTTGCGACCCTGCTGACATAGAGGTAATACCTAGTGGTAACACACCATCGCGAAATCGCGCCGATTCACGAGTAGATAGGGACAGTTCGGCTTGTGGGTTAAACAAACGGTGAGCGCATATCAATTGCAACAGTTGCGTTTCGTTAGGAAACTGCTGGGTTAATAAATTAACTGAATCGTTGGTATTGCCTTCGCACTGTCGTAAGCGCGGGAAAGAAATAGCCACCCGACTTCGCCAGTAATGCTGCTGAATAAGCTGGCCGTGCAGGGCAGTCATCACACTATCGGTACGCCAGTCACCTAACCCTAATAATGCGCCAATACCTATTTTATCAATACCTGCTGCGCCAATACGATCGCTGGCCTGCAAACGCCATAAGAAATCCTGCTTTTTGCCCCGAGTATGGTATTTTGCGTACGCTTGAGGGTTATAGGTTTCTTGGTAAACTAATACCGCATCCACCCCTAGGGTCTTTAAGGTTTCATAGTCTTTTTGTGGCAACGGCTGCACTTCCATCATGACGTTGCTCGCTTTAGCCCTTATTGCCGGTAGCACTTCACTAAAATAAGGCATGCCTACCTTTTGTTCGTGCTCGCCTGTTACCAGCAATACTTGTGAAAACCCCATATCGGTAATAGCGTCTATCTCGGTTTCTATTTGGCTCAAATTCAGCACCGTACGCTTTATTTTGTTACTCATGGTGAAACCGCAATATGTACATTCGTTTGCACATAAATTGGCAAGGTATAGGGGCACAAATAACCCCATGGTATTGCCAAATCGGGCGCGGGTTAGCATTTGTGATTGCGCGGCCATCTCTTCTAAATAAGGCGTGGCAGCAGGGGATATTAGCGCCATAAAATCATCTAAATTGCGGCTGGTTTTCCCTAACGCTTGCTCTACGTGCTTGTTGGTTTTACTTTGAATAGAAAGCGCTATATTCGTTAAATCTTGCGACATGAGTGTGCTTGCAATGCCCATTTTCAAATTACTCCTGCACCAAAAACTGGGTTAAGGGGCTAGAAGGCTGGGCTTCTTGATGAGTAATAGGCATGCCGGCTTCATAAGCTTTACGGCCTATTTCAACGGCTTTAGAAAAAGCGCTCGCCATGGCAACAGGATTGCTTGCAGTAGCAATAGCTGTGTTCACCAACACAGCATCAGCGCCCATTTCCATGGCCGCCATGGCTTCGCTAGGCTTACCAATGCCCGCATCAACAATAACGGGTACATTCGCTTGTTCAATAATAATGCGCAAAAAAGGCGCGGTTTGTAACCCTTGATTGGTGCCAATAGGTGCGCCTAATGGCATAACCGCTGCGCAGCCCACTTCTTCTAACCGCTTACAAAGCACAGGGTCGGCATGGCAATAAGGCAACACATTGAAGCCTTTTTTCACTATTACTTCGGCGGCACGTAGAGTTTCGATAGGATCTGGTAAAAGGTGCTGTTGGTCAGGGTGTATTTCTAACTTTATCCATGGCGAACCGAGCACTTCATAGGCTAACTCAGCAGCAAAAATGGCTTCTTGTGCGTTTTTGGCGCCAGAGGTGTTCGGTAATAGCGTAACGTCTAATTCTCTTAAAAGTGCTAAGGAATTATCATGCTCAATATGCGCAGAAAGCCGCTTCATGGCTAAGGTTACTATAGTGCTTTTGGCACTTTTTACGCTGCGTTTCATTATGCTTGGCGAGCTAAATTTACCCGTGCCCATTAATAGGCGAGATGAAAAAGTTTGATTCGCTAAGGTAAGCATTTACCCTCCTGCTACAAGCGTGAAAATATCAAGCTTATCGTTGTTTTGTAAGTGGATTTCATCCCAAAGCGGCTTGGCCAAAATAGTGCCGTTTTTAGCCACAGCCACACCGTTTTGGCTTATGTCTTGGCCTATGTTTTGGTCTGTTAGAAAAGCTAACACTGACGTGTTTGGGGCGCAGCTCATCTGTGCATCATTTAATAAAATAGTTATAAAGGACATTGGCATACCTCGCAGTGTTCAAAGGCCGGAAGTGAAAAAGACTGAAACTGCGCAGTGGCCACATTCATAATGTGGTATTGCCCCCACGTAATATTTGTCTTCGGATTCGCCATGTACAGCAATGCTTGTGTGGCTTGAAAGCATGCTGCCATGCCTACCACAGGGCCTAAAATACCTTGACTGATGCAGTCTTCTTGTACCCTTGTGTGCGCAAGTAGGCATGCGTAGCAGCCACTGTTTTTTTCACTCAATTGCAGGTTTATCGCTTGCCAGCTGTACTGGCTGGCGGCAGCAATAAAAAGTGCTGTGCGCTGGTTAACACAAGCGGCATTAATGGCTTTTCGGGTAGTGATGTTGTCGCTGCAATCCAGCACGCACTGGGCACCGGTTATCAGCAACGGTAAGTTACTGCTATTTGCCTTAATCTCGGCTAATTCAATCTGGGGGCGGGGGTTTACTAGGCGCAATTGGGCATAGCTGGCTTTTGTTTTGTATTGGCCAATATGTTCTTGGTTAAACAGCACTTGCCGATGGATGTTACTCTTATCAACAGTGTCGTTATCTACCAGCAACACTTTGCCTATACCTGCACCCACCAAGTAACGCGCAACTAATGTACCTAGCCCTCCAAGCCCGATAACAACAGCGTATGCTTGTTTCAGGCGAGCTTGCCCTTCTTCGTCAATGTCATCAAGCAGCAACTGGCGACTGTAACGGCTGATGTCATCGGCAGATAAGTGCACACTATTCATAGCTAAGGCCGTGTTGAACTGATGCGCCAGGCTCGGCAATTCTGTCTCCCCTGTCTTCGCCATTATCTTCGGCATCATTCATCCGCCTTAACAAGTCGTGAAATGCCGCAGCGGGGTCCGCTGCTTGTGTAACGGCACGCACAACGGCAATACCCGACACGCCAGTACTGGCTACCGTGTTAATTCGTGACAAATTAATACCGCCAATGGCCACCGTAGGGATATCTGCACAAAGCCGAACGTAACGTGAAAGGCGATCGAGCCCTTGTGGTTTGGACGGCATGTCTTTTGTGGTGGTGGGAAAGATATGACCGAGTGCAATGTAAGAGGGCCTTAGCCTTTTAATGCGTTGAAGCTCACAGTAACCGTGGGTAGAAACACCCAATCTAAGCCCTGCACGGGAAATGGCCTGTAAATTCGCCGTTTCGAGATCTTCTTGCCCCAAATGTACGCCGTAGGCACCATGCTTGATGGCTAATTCCCAGTCATCGTTAATAAATAACTGACAGGGTGTGTTCTTTACTACCTCTACAGCCTTCGCTATTTGTATCGACTTGGAATCTTCAGTGCCAAATTTTATTCTCAATTGGATAATCGCGGCGCCTGCTTTTACCAGTACCTCCAATTGCGATACATCGCTAACCACTGGGTATATCCCTAGTGATGTGTCGGTTAATTTAGGAAATTGCATCGGGGTTTTGTGCCAAACAGGGTCATTTTCACCATAGCGGACAGAAGGATAGTGTACCGGCGTTAAAGGAAAGCCAACTAAACCTGCGCAATGAATTTGGTCGGCAGAACAGACAGAACTGCTTGAAAATACCGACGCGTTACGCACTTTATGCAGGTATGCATTAGCAAGGGTTAGCGCATCTTGAATATCATAATCACTTGCCACAAAACCGGCTAATGCACTGGAAAACATGCAACCTGTGCCTCTAAGGTTACCCATGTTATCTCGGGGTTGTTGGAAAATTCGAATCGCCTGCGCTGACACGAAAGTATCAATTGCTGTACTTTGCCAGTGGGCGTGGCCGCCTTTAACGTAAACAGCTTGAGCCCCACGGGCAATAAGCGCTTGTGCCGCGGCTAATAGAGACTTTTCACAGTGCACAGGCCAGCCGGTTAACTGTGCTAACTCTTTCACGTTAGGGGTTACAACATCCACAGTCGCAATAAGCGTATCAATACTATGTTGGCTGAGTTCACCTAAAACGCCTCCTGACGAACTTACCAATACAGGATCCCAAACGACAAAACAGTTAGCGGTTTTATACTGTTTTATTTTTACTACATGCTCACACAAAAATAGGGCTTGAGCAGAGTTTGCAATAGCGCCAATCTTTATTGCCCTAGGTGGAAGGTCGCTTTCGAGTGCTTGCCATTGTTCATTGAGTGTATCGATACTTAGCGCGGATGCGCTTCGCATTATCGAATGTGATTGGTTTGCGACCTGGGTGGTTAATACGCATGCATGCACATTTATATCAGCAAGGGTAATGGCGTCGCGGGTTATACCCGCGCCTCCACTTGTATCTATGCCACCAATAGCCCATACAACGGGTTCCTCGCTCATGGCTTGTGTTGCTTTAAATAAGCCTCTTGTTGTTTCTATCACGGCAGCTGCACCTTGGTATCGGCACCGTGATATAGCGCAGCTCCAGAGTTATTAAAGGCGGTAGCCATGTCTTGCATGCCTTTTTCTTGCAGTGCTTTTTCTTGAAGAGCACTGTCTTGTTGCGCAGCTTCCTGATTAGCTTTGGCTACATCTCGCACTTCTTGAGAAATTTTCATAGAGCAAAACTTGGGGCCGCACATAGAACAAAAATGTGCCACTTTACCCGAGGCCTTGGGCAGGGTTTCATCGTGATAAGCGCGGGCGGTATGGGGGTCTAATGCGAGGTTGAACTGGTCTTCCCAACGAAACTCAAAACGGGCTTTCGACATGGCGTTATCGCGAATTTGCGCACCGGGGTGGCCTTTCGCTAAGTCGGCAGCATGTGCCGCAATTTTGTAGGTAATTAGCCCCTGCTTAACATCTTCTTTGTTGGGCAAACCCAAATGCTCTTTAGGGGTAACATAACAAAGCATGGCGCAGCCGTACCAACCTATCATAGCGGCACCAATTCCAGACGTGAAGTGGTCATAACCTGGCGCGATATCAGTAGTTAGGGGGCCTAATGTGTAAAAAGGCGCTTCATGGCAATGGGTTAACTGCTCTTCCATATTGGCTTTGATCATGTGCATTGGCACATGCCCTGGGCCTTCAATCATAACCTGAACATCGTATTCCCAGGCTATTTTAGTCAGCTCACCTAAGGTGCGAAGTTCAGAGAACTGGGCTTCATCATTGGCATCGGCCACACTGCCTGGGCGTAATCCATCACCTAAAGAAAGCGACACATCGTAGGCGGCGCAAATTTTACAAATATCGCGGAATCGTTCATACAAAAAGCTTTGCTTGTGATGGCTTAAGCACCACTTGGCCATAATCGAGCCGCCACGGGACACAATACCCGTTACCCGGTTTGCGGTAAGCGGTACGTATTCAAGCAATACGCCTGCGTGAATGGTGAAGTAGTCTACCCCTTGTTCGGCTTGCTCAATAAGGGTGTCTTTAAATAGCTCCCACGTAAGGTCTTCGGCTACGCCGTTTACTTTCTCAAGCGCCTGATAAATGGGAACGGTGCCTAACGGAATAGGGCTGTTGCGAAGCAGCCATTCGCGTGTTTCGTGAATGTTGCGGCCGGTGGATAAATCCATAAGCGTATCGGCGCCCCAGCGGGTAGACCACACTAGCTTTTCTACTTCCTCTTCAATAGACGAGGTGACCGCTGAATTACCAATATTGGCGTTAATTTTGACTAAAAAATTGCGGCCAATGATCATAGGTTCTAGTTCAGGGTGATTTATGTTCGCGGGAATAATCGCGCGACCAGCTGCCACTTCTTGGCGAACAAATTCAGGGGTAATGTTTGAAGGCAGGTTAGCCCCGAAGTGCTCGCCTTTGTGTTGATTGCTTAGCGGGCTGTCTTTTAGTGCGTCGCGGCCCATGTTTTCGCGAATGGCAATGTATTCCATTTCGGGCGTTATAATACCTTGGCGAGCGTAATGCAGTTGGGTTACATTTTTACCTTCTAGGGCTTTGCGTGGTTTCAGCGTGCGCGTGAAACGAAAATCTTCAGTGACAATATCTTGCTCACGTTGCTTCGCGAAGTGCGACGATACCCCTTCAAGCTGGTACGTGTTTTCGCGGGCTTTAATCCAGTTTTCTCGTAGCGGCGCCAACCCTTTTTGCACGTTAATGGTAACGTCTGGGTCGCCGTAAGGGCCGGAAGTATCGTAAACCCCAATGGGTGGGTTACTTTCAAATATAGGCTTTTCTTCGGTGCCGCCAATTAAGCTGTCGTGCTGGTGAATCAGTCGCATGGCAACGTTAATATCGTCGCGGCTGCCTTTTTCGTAGTGACGAGTAGAATTAGGGTAGGCCTCACCGGCCAATTGATTAATAAAGTCTTGCGCCTGTTGGCGCTGTTCGCGTCGAGTCGACATAGCATTTTCGCCTGTTAGTTTAGGTTATAAAATGCTTGTCAGGAGTGGAGGAGAGAATACAAAGTGCGCAAAAGCATGACCAGTATTGCATGCAAAATCCTGAAGGACAAATTCATGCCATACCACATAGTTTAACTTTTACTATTTACGACTTACCACTTTGTACTTTCTTGTTCCCTTCGCAGGTATTAGCCTGATCAGGTTCAACGGATCCCGCTTTCGCGGTCTCAGCTCACTGGATTAATTCAGTTGAGCACTCCGACAAGTAACTGTAATCAGTATAAAGCGAAAGAAAATAAAATTTCAAGCCTTGTTTTAGCGTGGTAGGGGAAGCGTGTTAGCCGTAAAAAGCTGTTTGAAGTTTATCAAGCAACACACCCTTCTGCTGAGGGCGCTAGTGGATTATTTTGAAGTCGTTTCTGATTGTCTAGTATGCTGGTTGAACAAGTTTTGTGCATTGGTCAAACGAGAAACGATATGCTCAAACTCATCAGGAACTGTAAAAAACATTTTTCCAGAGATAGCTTCTACATGATCTTGATTGACTGCGTGTAATCTTTCACCATCAGGAATTAGTCGCAATCCACCGCTTAAAATAGCTTCAAAATCGACGCCTGGAGTGGACCACCTGTGCTTTTTCATTTCGATAACAGCCTGCATAGCCTCAGTTGTTGCAAGCGGGTCTGCAAATTTGTTTTGTAGTAAACAATCAACATCATACCAATGACGAGCCAACCTGACAGGGTTTGGCTCTTTTGTTTGTGTAGAAAATTGATGAAGAGCCGTTAGTTTTTCCCATAATATGTAATCCTGTTGGAAAGCTTTAACATTGGCTCTGGGTAATTCCAAGTTACTCAAATCTGGACATTGATATAAATAAGTCTCGACATTCAAAGTTTCCGTAGGTTTTCCTCTGTTACGACCGCCAAATTCTAACAAAACATGATCGAGCTGGTAATCATTCGAGCCACGAGTGGTTCGTGGGAAGTGAATATCTATTTTTTCACCTCTGCTACCTGGCTCAATTTCAGCGTATAAACCTTCAATCTGGTACTTATCCAATTCTTGGTTTAGACCCACTAAAAATTCATTACTCCAGTCTTCCAATAGACTTTGTTGTTTATCTCTGAATTTTTTTGCTTGGCTTTTTGATGTGGTGCTTTGTTGCCATGCTTTTAATTCATCTTCTTCAGAGAGACCAGATAAGTCAGCCCAGTGAATTGAAAGATCGATGTCTTCAGAGAAACGCGAAATTGCACTCCAGCATTTACTTAAAGCGGTTCCACCTTTAAATGCAACTGATAGATTACCTAGTAATGACTCATCATAGAGTAATCTTAGTATCTCCGTTACCCAAATGTCTTTCTCTAAAAAGTTTGCAGGTAAGCCGACTGGGTGCTGTTGTGCGCCAATTGTGAATATATCAGTTAAATCTTTATAGTTTTTATTATCGGTATAAAGTTCAAATAAGTTCATGATGTCAAGGTCTGCTTTATGCTAGATAACTTGTTTTTCCAAGTCCTTAAGCTGCTGTTGTTGAGCAGTTTGTTTATCACTACCAATTTTTCTTCATGTGAAATATTGAGACGTTTGAGAGCTGTACTCAATTGTTGCATCGAAGTATGTTCAGGAGATACGAACATTAAACCGCGTAACAACTCTCCTTCAGGCCGATGCTGCCATCTAAGTTTGAAATTAGCAGTATGTTTGATCTGAACCTCTTCGTTCCCTACTTTAAATACACGTGAAGGGCCGGAACTCCAAAACACTGTTTTTAATGGAGCTTGAGTTTGTAGCCCTAATCGGTAGGCAGACTCTAGCCCCTGAGGAACCATCTTGTAGTGATTAGCCTTAGCCCAAGTTATAGCAACATCTTCAGCTTTAGCTGTAATTTTAATAGATGGGAGGGCCGCTAGTGGTTTCGGTCGAGAGTAGATCCCTTTTGCTACTCGAACAATTTCCCCCTCTTTTGTAAGCCTACTCATTGCCTTTTGGACAGCCGTAACAGAGCCTAGAGAATAAAATTTCTCTATTGTAAATGGTGTTCCTCGTTGCATACGAGATAACCTATTATTAACCAATGCGGACACGGACATATCTATTTAAATGCTGACAAATTTATTCTATGGTGAACCCATTGTATCCTACTATTTATGGTGTTTTCAAGGTTAATTATGTCAGGATTGACTGGTGTGACATGTTGCTATATATTCGCCCGGGAAAACACATTCTTAAGTTTTTGGTGGTTTATAAATTGTACTAATTTATATGCAGGCACGATACTATGAACCTGTTATCGGGCGGTTTTATTCGAATGATCTTGTTGGGTATACTGGTGAGGTAGATACGTTTAACAGGTACTTTTATGTCGCAAATAACCTTTTTAAATACACTGATCCGAATGGTGAGGAAAAATATTATAGGCAGGTAAAAGTGACGCCTTATGGAATTGCTAGTGAATTTCAAAGAAGAAGAAAAAAATGGATTTTAATATCCATTGTTTGCAGTTGTGTTTTTCTCCCTCTTCTATTTACCTTGGACAGTTTTGAGGGACAACGGCTGAGCATAGGAATTACTGTATTCACATTAAGTTTAATAGCTTGGGTTGTATTCACATTAACAGTTTATACTTGCCCGAAATGCGATACTGTGCCATTTACAATAGTTGCTCAGGGCGGAGTTGTATTAAATCCAGACAGTTGCCCCCTATGCAAAGCAATTTTAAAGCCGGAGAACTTATAAAGAGGAACATCAAACGTCTTAGGCAATTTAAACAAAACTTAATTATAAATCCAAAGCCTCGCACTCTGAAGTGACCCCCAGTAATTGGATAGTCCAACTATTAGGGGTCACTTCAATGAGCCCCGTCTTTCTTAGAAATTACGTCTTACCGTAACGCCGTAAGTGCGTGGTTTCGCATAAGAGATTTGTGATGTACCGTAGAAACCTGATACGTCAAAACCAATTAATTCGTGATCTGAATCGGTAAGGTTATCTACGTAAGCGGCTACGCTCCATAAATCTTCTTTGTCAGTCCAGGTAATGCGTGCATCGGCTTTGAAGTGGCTTTCAATGGTATGCGCCGTAAAGTTTCTCGCGTTGTGGAAAGATTCAGACTGGTATGAACCGCTGATTAGCGCTGCAATACTGCCGCTGTCTATATCCCATGTGTAGCGTACTAAACCTGATGATTGCCACTCAGGTGTGTAAGGGGGCGTGGTGTCTACAAATACGCCTGAAGCTACTTCTAAATCTTCTACCACAGCATCGGTGTAAGACACGCCGAACATGATGTCTAGTGCATCAATAGGGTTTAATAGTAGCTCAACTTCAGCACCGGTAAATTGCGCGTCTTCGTTGAACACTACGCCAGCATTATTCACCCACGAAAACGACTGATAATCAGAGTAATCATAGTAGAAAATACTACTGTTTAACTGTGCTTTACCGTCCATAAGGGTTAGCTTTGCGCCCGCTTCATAGGCAAGAAGTACTTCGGCGTCGTAGGTGCTAAAACTACCGCCTAAAGGCGCGTTGAAGTTACCTGCTTTTACGCCTCGGTTAATACCAGCATATAAAAGCGTATCTGAGTTTGGTTTATAATCTAACTGTAGCTTTGCAGACCACATGGTTTCATCATTATCCATGGCTACATCTACCAATGGATCAATGCCGTAATCTACTTCAATATCACGGTCTACCAAGTTGGCGTTTTGACGCAATTGGCCATCCATCGACTTATTTTCACGTACTAAACGTAAACCCGATACCAGCACGAGTTCGTCGGTTAAATCGTAGTCAATTTGCCCGAATACAGAGTAGGAGTCGGTATCAATGGTGGCTAACGTGTTTTGCTCTTCGCCGGCTAAATAACCGCCCGTTGGGCTTGCAGCTAAGCCTTGCAGGTAGTCGGTTTCAATGCTTAAGTAATAAAAACCTGCCACCCATTTGCTGTTCATAGTGTTGCCGCTTACGCGCAACTCTTCACTGAACTGGGTAATGTCGCCGTCTGATTGGAAAATCAATTCTGGTGAGGCGGTTTGATCTGAATCTAGGCCGATAACACGGGTAAAGTTTTTCCAGTCGGTCACCGAGGTAAAGGTGAAGTCGTCAAAGTCATATTCATAAGTTGCCGCTAGGCCGCGTGACTTAATTTTGTTTTGATCGTCAAAGGCGAAATCTTTATTTACTTTTTCGCCGCTACCATCAGGGTCGATATTACCGTTAAAGTCACCGCCTTGAACTGGGCGCAACGGATCACCGTTAAAGTTACCGTCTACACAAGCGCCAGCTTGAATGGTGTCGCAGCCTAGAGGATCGTCAGCGGCGTAAATAACATCAATAACATTACCAGCAGCGTCTTTAACTTCTGTGGTATTAACTACCTGATAAGGGCCTTCACTTTTTGTGGTATCGGCCCAGTTTGCACTAACCAAAAGGTTAGAATTAGCGCTTAAGTCAAAGTTTAACTGTGCACGAAATGCTTTGGTATCGTCGTTGTAACCGTCTTCGCCGCCACCAATACTTCCGGCACGGGTGTCGGGGGCCGCTTCATCTTCGTACACGTTCTCAAGGATGTTACCCATATGGTTCGCCATCACAGAGATACGGCCCGATACTTTATCGCTTAATGCGCCAGATACCGCACCTTCAAAGCGTTTTTGTTCGAAGCTAGCGAAAGTGAGTTCAGCGTAACCTTCCACTTCTTCAGTAGGTTTCGCTGTAATGGTATTTACCATACCGCCAGTGGCGTTACGGCCAAAAAGGGTGCCCTGTGGGCCTTTTAATATTTCAACACGGGCTATATCGAATAAACCGAATGTTTGCGCTTGTGTACTGGCTAAGTACCCGCCATCTACGTATACCGCAACAGGAGCTTCAGCAATGTCGGCGTAATCGTTTTGTACAACACCGCGAATGTTAAAGATGGCACGTTGACCACCAATATCACCGGCTAGGGATACACCTGGCGTAAACGCAATAAGATCAGTGCTGCTTTCAAAACCTAGTGACTCCATTTGCTCGCCACTAAATGCCGTTACCGCAATACTTACGTCGTTTATGTATTGCTCACGCTTTTGCGAAGTAACCGTAATTTTTTCAAGTACCACCGAATCTGCTGCTGCAGTGTATGAAGATTGAAGTGCTAATCCGATTGCTAAAGCGCATAGCGTCTGTTTCGATTTCATCATGTGTTCCCTTCTTGTTGTTGTTACATCTACAAACTACATAGAAGTATTTTTTTGTTTTTTATTTGATTAACTTTTGTTCTAACGAAACTAAAGGGGTTTTACCAAGGGGTAAATATTCATGTGTCGAAGTCATGTTTCATATTTATGAAACTAAGTGGCATTTACTTTCCTAAGTTTACAATATATTAACAATGTGGTGATTTAAGCGAAATTAGGTGGTTGGTGCTTAAATAGCTAATATATATAGGTAAAGTTTGTTTTTTATGGTGTTGGAACTGATTTAGGGTAAAGGGTTTATTGATATGGCTATAAGGAAAAGCGATAGCGTAGGGCGAAGTTTCAAGCAAATTAAATGACAATAATTTACGTGAAACTCACCCTTGGCTAGTCACCAAATTTATCGGAAGGCAGGGATAACTTCTTTGCCGTAACGGGTGATAATATTTTCTTCATCACCGTTGTCTAAATAGATATTAAATTGCGTGGTTCCGGCATTTTTAAGTGCCTGAATTTTAGTAATGTGATCTTCAGCTTCACCTAATACACAGAAGCTTTTTACGATGTCGTCGGTAATAAAGTCTAGGTAAGGGTTATCGCTTTGACCATGTTTTGAATAATCGTAGCCACGACGTTGTTCTATATAATCGGTTAAGCTTTTTGGTACTAAGCCTGAATCTGTACCGTATTTTTCTACAATATCAGCCACGTGATTACCTACCATGGCAGGGAACCATTTGGTTTTTTCAATACAGGTTTCCATGTCACCAAAGTATGCAGGTGCAGCCGCTTGAACTTTGAAGTCGCTCATGTCGCGCTCAACCTTGTTGCCTGCGTCTTGGCACTGTTGGCCAAACCATTGCACTAAATCTGGGTCGCCGATTTGAAGAATAACACCATCGCCATGCTCGCCAGCTACTGCTAGGGCTTTCGGGCCATAAGCGCCCACCCAAACTGGCAGTTCATAGCCTGTAGCCCAAGGGAATTTAACCGGCTTTTCGCATTCGCCGTACATCACTTCTTCTCCGCGCACCATGGCTTTCACTTTGTGAGTGAATTCGGTTAAGCGGGCTAGGTTAGCAGGCTTTTTACCCATTACGCGCATGGAAGAATCGCCACGGCCTAAACCAATGTCGAAACGGCCATTACTTTGCAACGCCAAGCTGGCGTACAAGCTTGCCGCTACCGACCAGTCACGTACGTTAGGGTTAGTCACACAGGGGCCAAAGCGCATTTTGGTGGTGTGCTCCATACACATAGCCATTGCCACGAAAGACTCGCGCCAAAGAATGTGTGAATCGTAAAACCAGCAATAATCGAAACCGGCTTCTTCGGCCATTTTTACTAATTTACGGGCACGATCTGGGCTAACAAAGCCTTTAAATGTAATACCAAATTCCATGAGTTCTTCCTCTGCTTTTTCTATTTTGTTTAATGCGTGTCTTTACTTAATTTTCTTTGCTTAATTTATTTGGCAGCTAATACCTAGTAGCTAATCACTAGCTGCTTACCTTGTTTTTCACGTCGCCGTTTTAATGATCGGGTGGGCAGATACGAATACCTGCATGGCTAAATGGCACTGCTTTGGATATGTTTAAGCGAATCAAAATGGGGGTGATGGCTTCAATACAGCGGGCACTTTCTGCTAGGCCAGCGTTGTAACTTTGAACACCTAAGTTATCTAGCAATGCTATGACTTTATTTTTGGCTTCAAGCTGATTACCGCAGACCAAAATGTCGCAGTTAATGCTTTGCTCAAGGTTGTTAAGGGTGACAGCAGATACATTATGTAGCGCACCTACCACGGCATAGTCATCGCCTAACAATGCTTGGGCAGATTCTGTGGCTGAGCCTTCTGGCGGCATGGCAACCGCTTTGGGGTTGTTCTCTGCCAGCGGTACAACAATATCGATAACGATTTTGTCGCGAAGCAATGGACGGATTGCATCTAAGGTCGCGTGATGCGCAGCCCAAGGTACTGAAATAATAACGAACTCATCCGCTGCCGATGTGGCTGCAATCGTATCTGTGCCACTGATGGTGCCCGTTGTGGCGGTACTTGCCGCTGCAATAGATTCTTGTAATGCTTGGGCTTTTTCTGCTGCCCGCTCACCATCTCGTGAACCAATAACGACGTCTATTCCCGCTAGGGCGAAGCGTTTCGCTAGCCCCGAACCTTGCGGGCCAGTGCCGCCTAAAATAGCAATCTTCATGCAAATAAATCCTCTTGGGTTGGTCTTAACAGGTCTGAGGCTTTACTGTCTGGGTTACTTTCCCATTCAAGCCCTTTGAATAAAATAACGGGACACTTACCTTGTTTACTCATCAGCAAGCCAGAAGCTGCAGCAAGTTCATCGGCAAGGGCAGGCGCTGTAACTTTTAGGGGGCGACCCCAAGCATCACATTCACCAAAAAGTGGGTTTAAGGCGGGCACATTCGCTACGCCAATGGCCACATTGGTTTGGCCTAATCGCCAAGGGCGGCCAAAGGTATCACTTATCACCACGCCAATACTGTGGGCTGGTGCGCCATAATATTTGCATAGACTTTCAGCAATTTCTCGCGCACTAGCGTCGGGATCTTTGGGGAGTAAAATTAACTCGCCTGGGTTATCGGTGTTCGACTCATCAACCGCTGCGTTAGCACTAATATGACCTAAACGATGTTCGGTAAGAATAACGCCTTCGTTAGCGCCAGGGTGTTTATGCACTTTTACCAAGCGGGTAGATTCCGATAAAATAACCGTAACTTTGCGAGGGTCTTTATTCACCTTTTCAGCCACGTCTATGGCCTCTTGCGTTGGGGTAATATCGTCAACATGGCAAACCACGCCTTCAGCCTTCGATATGATTTTCTGGGCAATAACCAATACATCGCCTTCACATAAAACCTGTCGCTGTGCGGTAAGCTTCTCAATTATCAAGCCCACAAGATTGTCGCCTTCGCGGATATCCGGTAGGCCTTCAATTGTGTTGATGGTAAGTGCTCGCATACTTTCTACCTTAAGCAATCAAAGAGTCGATAACGTCATTCACGTGCCGAAGATCGTCTGGATGGTCGATGTCTTGACTTAGGTATTTGGGCTGTATCGTTACGCACTTTAAGCCTTTTTCTATAGCAGCATGATGATGTTCATAAGAAGACGCTTTACCAAATGCAAAGTCGATGGCATTTGGTGGTGTTGTGCAAAGCGCGTTTGTGCCGCCATCATAGGCACTGCCAATAACTACAGAGGTGTCTCCTGAGGCTAGTGAGGTAATTGACGTTAGTTCGGTTGCATCCAACCGAGCGATATCGGCAGGCAAAATAAGCTGGTGGGTAAAGCCGTGAGACATACTCCACTCAGTAGCTTGGGCAAGCGCGGTATTTAAATTACTGCCTTTTTGCTCGAATATGACCTTGCAACCCAAGCTGGTGGCTAAATCGGCGATATAAAGTGACGGCGTTACTACCAGTTTCTGCCATTGAGGAAACGCACCGTTTAACGACATAACGGTTTTCTTAAACAGTTTGATTGCTAAGGCTTTACGCACACTGGCAGGTAAATGCGGTGACAAGCGCTGCTTACTAAACGCCGGGTCTTTCATTGGAATAACAACGCATAGTTTATGCACAAGGCACCTCCAGTTGATAAGCGGTGGCCGCCGAAATAACCTCTTCCATAAGGGTGACTTTGTCTTGGTCTGATTTCATTAGGGTTGACGTGCAATGCGCATGTAAGCCAAAGCTTTCGATGGTGTCTATGTCGCCATCATCTTGATTATCAATTACTAATACATCGCACAGGCCTTGGTAGAATTCAGCAATGCCTTTGTTGCCCGGCGTATAGCTCATTTGCTGTAGTAGCTTTTCAGCAGGGCCTTTTATTGCTTTTCCTCCTATAAGTGGCGATACCGCAATTTTCGTGGATTCACTTGCTGCTAGTGCATCGCGAATTTGTGGTATAGCAAGCATAGGTGCAATACTGAGCAACGGGTTGCTAGGGGCAAAAACAATGATGTCTGCAGCTTCTATGGCGGCTAATACTTCCGGTGTGGCAGAGGCGAACTCTGCACCTTTGTACGCTATATCAGTTACATCAGCTTCGCAGCGTTGATGTACAAAGTAAGTTTGAAAGTCTACCCAGCCGTTTTCGGTCTTGAGTCGGGTTTGCACGGTATCGTCGGTAGCTGGCAGCAAAGGTACGGTAATACCTAATCGGGTAGTAATTTGGCGCGTGATGGCCGTCATGCTAGTACCTTCTGCTCGCTTAGCACTTCTGAAAATATGGGTGGCAATATCCATGTCGCCCAAGTGCATCCACGTACTAGATCCAAACTGAGCAAGTCGCGACAATATGCGGCAGCTGTCGTTTTTAAGACCCCAGCCAGTGACTGGATTTACTTCGTTCGCCAACGTGTAGGTGAGCGTGTCTAGGTCAGGCGACACCCATAAATTATGAAACTCGTCGTCATCACCCACATTGCCAATAATGGTTAGGTTATCTTTGTAGTCTGATTGATACAGGCCCTTTGCGGCTTTTGCACCGCCTACGCCGCCTGCGAATAACACTATGTTCTTCATGCGCTTACCTTCACGGGAATGTGAGATGCTGCGTTAAATGGACTAATGGCTGGCTTGGGAGTTTTAGATACTGGCTTGGCAACTTCTGAACCCACAAGCGCCTCTTGGTGAGCTGGCTTTTTGTCTCGGCCGTAGGGGGTAACTACGTGGTACAAGGTATTGCGCTGATGGGCGTTTAGCCCCGCACGCTGAATAAAGTTCACCATATCCCTAGGGACAATTTCCTGACCATGGCTAGCCCCTGCTGCACGAGAAATACTCTCGTTCATTAGCGTACCGCCTAAGTCGTTAGCGCCTGCGCGTAGCACTTTTGACGCCATATCTGGGCCCATTTTTACCCATGAGGCTTGAATATTATCGATATAGCCTTGTAACACTAATCGCGCAATGGCGTGCATTTTGAAATGCTCATCGGCAGTTGGGCCGGTTCTTACTTCGCTAGGGTTATTTTTGTAAAGGGGGCTGTCATTATGTATAAAGCCTAACGGAACAAATTCGGTAAAGCCGCCAGTCCGCGCTTGCATGTCACGCAATAAAATAAGATGAGAGGCCCAGTGCGATGGCCCATCTATATGTCCATACATAATGGTGGATGTGGTTGGTAAGCCAACGTTATGCGCAGTTTCGATGATTTTAAGCCAGTTTTCGGTGCTGAGTTTATTTTTAGTTAGCTTGCGCCTTACTTCGGTATCAAGAATTTCAGCAGCCGTACCTGGCATAGAAGCCAAGCCACGTTGTTTTAAGTCGGTTAATAATTCTGTATAGGTTTTGCGGCCTTTCATTGCGCCATACCAAATTTCAAAGGGCGAATAGGCATGAATATGAATATCGGGTACGGTAGATGACACCGTATCAAGTAAATCACCGTAAAAACCGGCAGGTAAGTCAGGATGCAAACCACCTTGAACACAAATTTCTGTTGCGCCGCGAGCGTGGGCTTCTTTGGCTCTAGCGGCCACTTGATGAGGGGCTAAAAACTCTGCATCGCCAGCGTTTTTATTCACCCCAAAATTACAAAACTGACAGCCCATATGGCATACGTTGGTAAAGTTAATATTACGAGTGATCACAAAGGATGCATCATTGCCGGTGCGCAGTTCACGCACAATGTCTGCGGTATGCAACAAGGCATCTGTTTCTGGCCCTTGGCAGTAAAACAAGGCTTCTGCTTCTTCGTGGTTAAGCATTTTACCTTCTAAAGCCCGCTGTAAAATATGTGCAATAGCAGGGCGAAGTTGGCTTAGCTTACTTTGAATAGGCGTATCGCTGTACGGTAAGGTGAAGTCGCCCGCTGGGGTTAGGTCGCAAGGTGAAACCGAGGTGATATTTTGCAGTATGTTACCCATGAGCAACTCCTTGAAAAGTGGTGTTATCTATACATTGCTCTACGGCAAGGCCGTCGTTGCGCCAAGCTGGCATAGCTTGATGCAACGCTTTGGTAACGTAACGTTCGCCAGCTTGTAGGTACTTTGGATATACCGTTAAACGCTCTTGCAATGCATAGCCTTGTTGCTCGCATGCAGTGGCTAATTCTGTAATTTGCGGCCAGCTACGTTCAGGGTTAATAAAATCTTTCGTTAACGGTGAAATACCGCCCCAATCGTTAATGCCTGCGGCTATGTAGTGAGGGTATTCTTGGGCTAGGTTAGGCGGCGCCTGCAGTGAAATAGCCGGGTCTAATATTAACCGTGCCATGGCCAATGTGCGGCGCATATCATCTAGGGTAGGCTCTGGTGCATTTGCCATGGCTGTACCGGCTTTTGCGCGAAAATTCTGAACAATGACTTCTTGAATATGGCCGTATTCTTGGTACAGGGTGTTAATCGCCATTAAGCTATCAACACGTTCTTCCCACGTTTCACCAATGCCAATAAGAATGCCGGTGGTGAAGGGAATATCTAGCTTTCCTGCGTCTTCCAAAGTTTTTAAGCGAATACCTGGCACTTTGTCTGGACAGGCATAATGGGGTTGGCCCTTTTTCATCAAACGGTCGCTGGTGCACTCGAGCATCATACCCATGCTGCCGCTTACGTTTTTCAGCTGTTTCAGTTCGTTAAAGGTTAACGTTCCCGCATTCACATGGGGGATCATCAAGCTTTTATCCAGCACCATTTCACATACTTCGGTAAGGTAATCCACCATGCTGGTATGGCCCAATGTTGCCAACCAATCTTTCGCGTAGCGATAACGCTTCTCCGGTTTTTCACCCAAGCTAAACAAGGCTTCTTTACACCCTTGCGCCTGACCTTTTAGCACGGAAGCTAACACCTGACTTGGGTTTAAGATATTGGCTTGCCCCGAATCTGGATGTTTTACAAACGTGCAATAACCACAGGTATCCCTACACATGTTTGTAAGTGGAATAAATATCTTTCGTGAGTACGTGAGGGTATTAGGCCAGTGCGTATCGCGAACGCCTGCAGCTTGTTCGCAAAGTGCATCTAGCTGTGCACCTGTAGCATGTTCAAGGGCAATGGCGTGTTGGCGCGATAGCATAATGGGCGTCTCCTGCAAGTAAGGTTAATGCACTAAATATTCAATATAGGCTGTTGCTTTTTTAATCTTTATCATGGTTTTTACCAAATGGTAAAGAAAATATTTGCAGGTTTTTTTGGTGCGAAGTGTGTCTCAAAATAGAGCAAGTGGGGTGCGCTAGTAGGGAGTTGGGTAGGTTTTAATGCTTGGCTTAATTTTGCTAAATCTTATATATAACAATGGCTTAATTTGGTTTATTGCTGATGCTAAAGTAGGGGGAGTAGAAAGTAAAAGGCGCGCCTTTTCGATGAGGCGCGCCAGAAAAAGAAGGATAAATTAATTTTTATGCACTAGTGTTGTGCATCTAGGGCACTTAAAACGAAATTGCATAAAAATTCAGTGGCCTCGTTAAAGTCATCTTGTTCTAAAGACGGCTTACCTAACAGTAATTGAATTTGCGTTGAGAAGTCGGCATAGGTTTGCGTGGCAGCCCATATGGTAAAAAACAGATGCTTAGGATCGACAGGGCGAATATGGCCAGCGGCTATCCAGCGCTCAATAATTTTTACGTCTCGTTCAAACGCAGGCTTCAAATTTTCTATCAAATAGGTTTTCAGTACAGGTGCACCGTTAATAATTTCATGGGCGAATACTTTTGACCCATTGGGATAATCACGAGATAACTCGATTTTCTGCTGAATGTACTGACGAATGGTGCTGGCTGGTGAAGCCTCTGGGTCGTCGTTGAACTGCATTTTCTCAAGCCATAAATCAATCATGTTTTCTAGTACGGCTTGGTACAACTTATCTTTGCCTGGAAAGTAATACAAAATGAGCTGTTTAGAGATGCCGGCTTGTTGCGCAACTGCATCCATTGAAGAGCCAGCAAACCCTTTTTGTGCAAATACCTCTTCTGCGGCGCGTAGAATTCCGGCCTCTGTTTTTGCACGATTGGCCTGCGTCTTTGTAGGTTTTGTCATTTTTATTTCCTGTTACCGCTTCCATGTGGCCTTGTATAAATTTGCCACTTGTTCTTATTGTTCGTTCTCTTTACTGCTTACCTAAGCATTGAAAGCACAACCTTGAATGTCATAAAGTCAGTGTAATCGCTACGCTAAATAGCCATTGTTTCTTCCTTCCCATGTTCCTTGGCAAGGGCTTCTAAAAATAACTCAACCAAACGGGTGGGCTTAGGTGACTTACGATAGATGGCCGCGAATTCACAATGATAGGCGAAATTATTAGGTTCGATAGCGCGCATCTGGCCTTTTTTTACGAAAGATTCCGCATAATGATCAGGCAAGAAGCCTAAATAACAGCCCGAAGAAATCAGTGTGGCAATACCTTCCTGATCGTTCGCTACCGCCATTTTGTTGAGCCCTAAGGACATACTTTTATCCATATTTGGGCTGTGAAAGCTTAGCCCCGCATACTTAGCTTCGCATATTTCTTCTCGAGGAATGTCGCCAAGTTCAATGTAAAAGGGGTGTTTTCTTCCGCAGTACAGATGCATTTGCTCACCAAACAAGGGTAAGTAATTTAGGCTTGAAGACGAACGATGGGTAGGAATAATGCCAATATGATAGCGCCCATCCAATATGCCTTGCTCAATGGTATTAACCGGCACCACATGAATTTCTACATTCACATTAGGCGCCTGTTGCTGATAGGTGTAAATGGCTTCATTCACCTTGCACGCATCGTTCGACACGGTTTTATCGAACATGGCTACCACCACATTGCCCTGCAAATGCCGGTGCATGTCGTTAACTTCATTTCTAAAGTCTTGTAGAGACAGCAGTAAGCGTTGAGTCGATTCATAAATTCGCTTTCCTTCTTCGGTAAGCGAAAAGCCCCCACGGCCTCGATGACAAAGCACCATACCCAATCGAGTTTCTAAATCTTTTAAATGTCGGCTAATGGTAGAACGCCCAATATTGAGTTCTAGCTCGGCAGCAGAAAGGCCGCCAGCCTGCGCCACCACTATAAATACTCTTAATAAGCGAATGTCTGTATCTGATAGATTTCCAAGAATTGCGCGCATAGTTTCATGTTTATGAAAGTAAGATTTGAATATTTATAATTTATCGAACTTATGAGGCTGGGTAAAGTAGACCAAGTGAACAAATATCATAGGAAAACAATTATGACCCAGTGGGCTTCCAAGCTATCACAATCGCAAATGGATGCGTTGTGGATGCCTTACACTGCAAATCGCCAGTTTAAAGCATCGCCTAAAATGATTACCGGTGCACAAGGCAATTACCTCATTGATGACAATGGTCGCAAAATCTTTGATGGATTATCTGGGTTATGGACATGCGGCGCAGGGCATAACCGCCCTGAAATTGCCGAAGCAGTCGCGAAACAGTTAACAACGCTAGATTACGCGCCCGCCTTTCAGTATGGCCACAATTTGGCGTTTGAACTAGCCGACAGGCTAGCTAACATGGCGCCGGCCGACATCAATAAAGTGTTTTTCACTAACTCAGGTTCTGAAGCCGCTGATACATCGACCAAGATTGCTCGTGCCTATTGGCGCCAGCAAGGTCAGCCTACTAAAACCCGTATTATTGGTCGCGCGAAAGGCTATCACGGTGCAAGCTGGGGCGGCATTAGCTTTGGCGGCATTGGCGCAAACCGAAAAATGTGGGGGCCAGCCATGGAGTCTGATCACCTTTCACATACCTTGTTGCCGAACAATCAATTCTGCAAAGGCGCACCGAACTATGGTGAAGAGCTTGCTGATGAGCTTATCGAAATGGTGGCATTACATGATGCGTCGAATATTGCGGCAGTAATAGTTGAGCCAATGAGTGGTTCTGCTGGGGTTATCGTTCCACCAAAAGCCTATTTACGCCGCTTACGTGAACTGTGTAACCAGCACGATATTTTACTTATTTTCGATGAAGTGATTACGGGCTTTGGCCGCACAGGTAGCTTATTTGGCGCCGATGCGTTTGATGTAGTACCCGATATGATTAACGTGGCCAAGCAGATCACCAATGGCGCTGTTCCTATGGGCGCGGTATTGGCTCGCGAATTTATCTACGACACTGTGATTAACGCAGGCGGTGCCGACTACAACATTGAATTGCCACACGGTTACACCTACTCCGGCCACCCTGTTGCTTGCGCTGCAGCCATGGCTGCTCTTGATATTCTAGAACAAGAAAAGCTTGTTAGCCGGGTTGCCGAACTTAGTCCGTATTTTGAAGAGGCCGTGCATAGCTTAAAAGGCATGCCATTCGTGAGTGATATTCGAAACTTCGGATTTGCTGCAGGGTTTAGCATTGAAAGCTACCCAGGCGAACCGGCAAGGCGCCCGTATGAAATCGCTGACGCCATGTGGAAGAAAGGGTTTTACGTACGCTACGGCGGCGACACTATTCAGTTAGGCCTTCCGTTTACCACCGAAAAAGCGGAAATCGACACCTTAATTAACGCGATGCAAGACACCTTAATGGGCAAGTAGCCCTTTACCGTCTTATATCCACTTACGCAAAAAGAGATACAGATATGACTTCATTGGTAGGACACTTCATTCATGGCGAACACGTAGCGCCGCAAGATGGAAATTTGATTGATATCCACAACCCTTCTACTGGCGCGGTGTGCGGACAAGTAGAAATGGCGTCGTCGGCATTAGTACAAAAGGCGATAGATTCAGCAAAAGCGGCTTATCCAGCATGGCGTGCCACGCCACCAGCAAAGCGTGCACAGGTTATGTTTCGCTTAAAAGTATTGCTAGAGCAACACAGTGACAAAATTTGTGAACTGATTAGTGAAGAGCACGGCAAAGTGCTACACGATGCGAAAGGTGAGTTGCAGCGCGGTATTGAAAACGTTGAGTTCGCCTGTGGCATGCCTCAATTGCTAAAAGGTGAGCACAGCAAAGACGTGGGCCCGGGCATTGACGCGTGGAGTGAATTCCAGCCCCTAGGCGTAGTGACAGGTATTACGCCGTTTAACTTTCCGGCCATGGTACCTTTATGGATGTGGCCAAGCGCTATCATGTGTGGCAACACCTTCGTATTAAAGCCATCTGAAAAAGATCCTTCCAGCGCTTTATACATTGCGGCTCTTGCGGCTGAAGCAGGCTTGCCGCCGGGCGTGCTAAATGTAGTAAACGGCGACAAAGCTGCCGTTGACCACTTATTAGAAGACCCAACGATTCAAGCGGTAAGTTTTGTAGGTTCAACGCCTGTTGCCGAAGCTATTTATCAAAAAGCCAGTGCTAACGGTAAGCGCTGCCAAGCCTTAGGTGGCGCGAAAAACCACGCCATTGTTATGCCAGATGCCGATGTTGATAACGTTGTTAATGCACTCATGGGCGCTGCGTTTGGCTCATGCGGCGAACGCTGTATGGCGTTATCGGTTGTACTAGCGGTGGGTGATGAAATGGGTGATACCCTGCGTGACCGTTTGTCTGCACAAATCGAAACCTTAAAAGTGGGTGCGGGTAACGACAACAGTAATGACATGGGGCCGTTAATCAGTGCTCAACATTTCGATACCGTGAGTGGGTTCATCGACTCAGGTGTTAGCCAAGAAGCCGATTTAGTTAACGATGGTAGAAAGCTTAGTGTAGAAGGTTTTGAAGAAGGCTATTTCTTAGGAGCTACCTTGTTCGACAAGGTAAAACCTCACATGGAAATTTACCAAAAAGAGATTTTTGGCCCTGTACTTGTGATGCTACGTGTACCTGATATGCAGACCGCACTTGAGCTAATTAACGAGCATGAATACGGAAATGGTACCTGTATATTCACCCGCGATGGTGAAGCCGCGCGCTTCTTTATCGATCAGGTTCAAGTGGGCATGGTGGGTGTGAACGTACCGTTACCCGTGCCAGTGTCTTACCACAGCTTTGGTGGTTGGAAGCGCTCATTGTTTGGCGATTTACATGCTTACGGGCCGGACTCCGTACGTTTCTACACACGTAGAAAAGCCATTACGCAACGCTGGCCTTCAACGAATTTGCGTGAAGGCAGTCAATTTTCTTTCCCAAGCAATTAGTCATAAAGCTAGCGTTTAAACCGATGAAGTTCGCAAATCAGCGAACTTCGTTGGCCATTAAAAACCGGTGCAACGGCCGCTGGCATAGATGTTGAAAGTCCAAAATATAAGAATTTACCATTCGGTCAATTTTTACAATGTTATCGGCATTAATTAAGCGCCTAAAAATAGAACAGCGCATTAGACAAAAGAATAATCACGCCCTTTGCTTTAGGCGTCTCAGCAATAGTAGCGATACATAATAATGAGTGAACAATCAGTACAAAATCAAAGAGAAATTACATTTACCGTTTGGTAAATAAATTTATCAAGGTTGCACTCTTATAGTACGTTCGCTGAGCTAACTTGGGGCAAAGTGTTAATAGGAATAACCTTCCACCTGCGAGGACAAAACAATGGATAAGCTTAGAATTAACGGTCAAAGATTATGGGACAGCCTGATGGAAATGGGCGAGATTGGCGGCACTGAAAAAGGCGGATGTAACCGCTTGGCCGGCACAGATCTAGACAAGCAAGCTAGAGACTTGTTTTGCGCATGGTGTGAAGCCACTGGATGTGAGATTAAAGTAGATAAATTCGGGAATATATTCGCCAAACGCCCAGGTATTAATAACGAACTCCCTTCTGTTGCCACCGGCAGCCACTTAGATACTCAACCTACTGGTGGTAAGTTCGACGGCGTATTCGGTGTATTGTCAGGTGTTGAAGTACTTCGCACCCTACATGAAAATAATATTACTACCCCAACCCCCATTGAAGTTAGTGTGTGGACCAACGAAGAAGGCTCACGCTTTCAGCCTGCCATGCAAGGTTCTGGCGTATATGTAGGCCGTTTTGATTTACAACAAGAACTAGATAAAACCGACGTGAACGGTTTACGTTTAGGCGACGAATTAGCTCGCATAGGCTACTTGGGTGAAGAAGAGTTAGGTAGCCGTAATATAGGCGCCTTTTTTGAAGCCCATATTGAGCAAGGCCCAATATTAGAAGATGAAGAAAAGCGCATTGGTGTAGTACGTTTAGGCCAAGGTATTCGTTGGTACAACGTAGAAATACAAGGCCAAGAGTCTCATTCTGGCACCACGCCAATGCACTTACGCAAAGATGCCATGGTTGCCACAGGCAAAATTGTAGCGGAAATCGAATCGCTAGCTAACCGTTATGACAACGGCTTGGGCACCGTAGGTTTTATGCAGGTTTATCCAAATTCACGTAATACTATTCCTGGAAACGTGAAATTCAGCGCCGATTTACGTAATCCTAACCCCGACGTGTTGGCTACCATGCATGAAGAGTTCGTGGCCTACTGCGACGCGGTAGCCAAAGAGCGTAATTTAGAGATTACCGTGGATAACTTCTGGTACTTTGCGCCGGTCGAATTTAATGCCTCGGATGATGTGAAAGCCGCCACTGAAAACTTAGGGTATTCACACATGGATATCTACGCGGGCGCAGGTCACGATGCCTGTTATATGGCCGACCTAGTTCCTGCGGGCATGATTTTCACGCCTTGTGAAAATGGTATTAGCCACAACGAAATTGAATACTCTAGCCCTGAGCAATGTGAAGATGGCGCAAATGTGTTGCTTCATACCATGTTAACCGCCAGCAAGCGTATTGCTGAAGCCGCTGGTGCCCCTGTTACTGAAGACGAGGGAGCAAGCGTATGAGTTCAGAAATCAGTGAGGTCACACTTAGTAAATCGGTGACCGAGAGCGACTATTTTAACGAAGACCTTGCACCTACTAAGCTTTCTGAGCGTACGTGGGGTACGGGAAACATAGCGGCGCTATGGGTAGGTATGGCGGTGTGCGTACCTACTTACACCCTTGGCGGCGTGCTTACCAGCTACTTCGGTTTATCGGTGATGGAAGCCTTATTCACTATTTTGTTAGCAAACATAGTGGTACTTATTCCTCTTACGTTAAACGCCTTTCCTGGCACTAAGTTTGGTATTCCCTTTCCGGTGGTACTTCGTTCATCGTTTGGTGTGGTGGGCTCGAATATTCCCTGCTTAATTCGGGGTTTTGTAGCCTGCGGCTGGTTTGGTATTCAAACCATGTTTGGTGGCCTTGCCATCCATTTGTTTTTATCGTCGGTATCAGACGGCTGGGCCCAGCTTGGCGGTATGGGGGAAGTCATTGGCTTTTTTGCTTTTGGTGCGTTAAATGTCTTTATCGTAATTAAAGGGTCAGAGTCGATTAAATGGTTAGAAACCCTAGCTGCCCCGTTGCTCCTTATTGTAGGTGCAGGGCTTATTTGGTGGGCGAGTGATAAAGTATCGGTTACTGAGGTTTTAGCCACACCCGCAAGTCGCCCTGAAGATGCAGGCTTTTTCAGCTATTTCTTCGCCGGACTCACTGCCATGGTAGGTTTTTGGGCAACACTGTCGTTAAATATTCCTGATTTCAGTCGTTATGCTAAAAGCCAAAAAGCCCAAGTAACTGGGCAAATCATAGGCTTACCCCTCACCATGTTTATGTTTGCTGCCTTAGGGGTATTACTGACCTCTGCGTCAGTGACCTTAGTTGGTGAAACCGTATCCGATCCGGTAACGCTTATTGGTCATATTGATAGCCCGTTTTTTGTGGCAATCGCCATGCTACTTATTATTGTGGCTACCTTATCTACTAACACCGCCGCTAACGTAGTATCTCCCACCAACGATTTTCAAAACATAGCACCAAAATATATTAACCATACCCGCGGCGTTTTATTAACTGGCTTAGTAGGTGTGTTATTGATGAGTTGGGAGCTATTAAAGAAGGCCGGCATTATAGAGTCTGACGTTAGTGTAGAAAGCCTGTACTCAAATTGGTTGCTGGGTTATTCAAGCTTACTGGGCCCTATTGCGGGCATAATGATTGTTGATTACTTCCTGATTAGAAAACAAGAGCTAGATGTAGCCGCACTGTACACCAGCAGTGCCGCTTACCCGAAAGTGAATTGGGCTGGTTTTGTTGCTTTCTTAATTCCAGTTGGCATCACATTGTTAGCCATTACTGCAGATGTATTCACATGGTTTTATAACTATGGATGGTTTACCGGTTCTATTTCTGGCGCCATCATTTATTACTTTGCGGCGGGCAAGCTAGTTAACACCGTGAACACAAACGTTGGTGAGCTAGCAAAAGCCTCTTAATTTTACGCGAAACAGGACACAAAAATGGCCATATTATTACGCGGTGGTACCGTAGTTACCCACGAAATGACTTACAAAGCCGATGTACTTTGCGAAGACGGAAAAATTACTAAAATAGGCGAAGATCTTGCTGTAAATGAATCAGATGTAGAGATAGTCGATGTCTCTGAAAAGCTAATCATGCCGGGTGGCATCGACCCGCACACACATATGCAACTGCCATTTATGGGTACGGTAGCCGCCGATGACTTTGCCTCTGGCACCGCTGCCGCCCTAGCAGGTGGCACCACGACCATTATTGACTTTGTTATCCCCAGCCCAGGACAGCCTTTGATGGAGGCTTATCAGCAGTGGCGAGACTGGTCTGAAAAATCCATGTCTAACTATACCTTCCACGTGGCGATAACCTGGTGGGATGACAGCGTTCATAAAGACATGGAAACCCTGGCTACCGAATACGGCATTAATAGCTTTAAGCACTTCATGGCTTATAAAAATGCCATCATGGCCACCGATGATATTCTGGTGTCTAGCTTTACCCGTTGTATGGAATTGGGCGCTATTGCAACCGTGCATGCTGAAAACGGTGAATTGGTGTATCACTTACAACAGCAATTAATGGAAAAAGGCATAACAGGGCCTGAAGCGCATCCATTATCTCGCCCGCCTATGGTTGAAGGTGAAGCGGCTTACCGTGCCATTAGTATTGCTGAAACCCTAGGTGCACCTTTGTATTTAGTGCATTGCTCGGTGGAAGAGTCGGTTGATGCTATTCGTTATGCACAGCAGCGCGGGCACCACGTTTATGGTGAAGTGCTGGCTGGGCATTTAACGGTAGATGATAGCGTGTATCAAGATGTCAGTTGGGAGCGCGCAGCGGCCCACGTTATGAGCCCACCGTTTAGGCCTAAAAAGCATCAAGACGTACTATGGAAAGCCCTACAATCGGGCACGTTGCAAACCACCGCTACCGACCACTGCGCTTTTTGTAATGAACAAAAAGCCATGGGTAAAGACAACTTCACTCAAATTCCAAACGGCACTGCCGGGGTAGAAGAACGCTTGGCGGTATTATGGGAAAAAGGCGTTAACGGCGGCAAAATTACCCCTAACGAGTTTGTGGCAGTGACGTCTACCAATGCTGCCAAAATCTTCAATATGTATCCTGCCAAAGGCGCGGTACGGGAAGGCTCGGATGCTGATTTAGTGATATGGGATCCGAAAGGCACAAAAGTGATTTCTGCCGACACCCATATGTCGAATATTGAAACCAATATTTTCGAAGGTATGGAAATTACAGGTGTGCCCGTTATGACCATTTGTAACGGTAATATCGCGTGGCAAAATGGCGAGTTATTAGCAAAGGCGGGCGATGGTAAATACGTGATGCGCCCCACTTACGCACCGTTTTATCAATCGCTGCAACGGCGTAAAGCCTTAGCCGAACCTAAAGCGGTAGACCGCACATCAGCGTAAAACTCAGCGTATAGCGTACAATAAAAAAGAAAAAGGCCAGTCGATTTGAAATGACTGGCCTTTCTTTTATCTTCTTTTAAATTAAAAGCTTACAGCGTAAAGCTACACCAGCTGTTGACCTTCCTTATAATATTGCAACGCCGTGGTGCTATCGTGTCTACGTTCACTAATGGCTGACAGCAATAACAGGTCATCTTTGTTCGATTCCATCTTCACGGCTTTTAATAACACTTTCTCCGCTAGAATGTCGTCACCAGCGTTAAACGCGACTCTTCCCAACGTTGAATATAACTCAACATTTTCGCTGTCTTGTTTAATCCAGCTTTCCAGCAACCGCAGTGAAGGGGCAGCATTCGGAATGTTCAACTGGGTGAAATAGGGAAATAGAGCAGGGTGCGGGCCACGTTTTTGCCACTCTACTAGCAGCGTTTGTGCTTCGGCATGCATGCCTTGTTCAAGCAATTGTTGAATATAGGCCGCGCGATATGCGTCGTCTTGCTTAATTTTACGCGGTAACCCTTCCCAGTGGGTTTTAAGCTCAGCAGCGCCGTTTTTACTGGCAATTTCAGCTAGCTTGCCCTTGGCAATTCGCTGCGACCATAAGGTGTAATCTTCTTTCGGTAACGCCTTGCGCCAACCGCTTAGCTTTTCTTGCAAGGTTTGCCATTGGCCTTGCTCTGCCATTATCGACGCTTTAAGTTGTATCACTTGTGGGTTGTTGGCTTCTTCTTCATCTAAGCTGTCTAGCTTTTCAAGTGCGTCGGTATACTTACCTTCAGAAACATCAATGCGCGCCATCACGATAGTGGCAGCTACTTTGGCACTGTCATACTCTGCTGCTTGCAGTAAGAAGTAACGGGCTTTTTGTGGGTCGTTTTGGCTTTGTGCTACTTGTGCGGCAGCCAAGTAGTTTACCCCTTCAAAATCACCATTTGTGGTTTGGCTAAGTGCCTTGTGAGCACTTTTTAGGTCGCCAGCTGCTAATGACTGTAAACCATGGTAAAAGGCACGCTTGCGTTTACGCTCACCTAATGCACCAAACCAACGGTGAGATCCCGTTACCAAGCTTAATGTCCATAACACCAACTTAGAGATAATATACCAGCTGATAATGGCGCAAATAATGATAATGCAAAAACCAATTAGGCTGGTTTCTATCGCGGTATTACCTAATGAAATCAGCACGTAGCCTTTGTCGCCCAAAATCATGGGGCCAACAATAAGCGCAACAATAAATGCGGCCAGCACCGCAAGGGCAATGACTAACCATTTCATAATGCGCTAGCTCCCTGACTGAATGCTTGTTTTACACGAGATTCTAATAATTGCTCAAGCGGCTTTTGTGATGCCAACTGACTAGGGATTGGTTGTGAAATGTCGGTATCAACAAGGTTATCAAGTGCTGAGATAAAACCAGTAACTTGGCTCTTTTCTACATCGTAATGCTCTTCAAGCATGGTTTTAGCGTAAAGCAAAGATTGCTCATACAGACCTGAGTCCGCTTTAAGTGCAGCAGACTGAGCGTGCATTAATTGTAAGCGAAGCTGCTCTTTCACTAAAAATTGAGCTTGCAGCGACATCACAGGTTCAACCGGACCCTCTAAGCTTTTCACGGTTAAGAAACCATCGACAATGGAGTGCCATACTTTCGCAAGGTTCTCTTTCCAGTCGTCCGCCGATTCAGACAGTTCGTTGCTATCAGCATTTGCGTCTACTGGTTTTTCAAAGGTATCTAACGGTAACTTATCGATTTGCGCCAACATGCCGGTGAGGGCAAGCGCCACTGAACTTTGTGATACTGGGTTCATTTGCTGAAGGGTTTGAATGTCTTCAGCAAGTTTAGCGCGAACCGGCAACACCGAAGGGTCGGCTAGTGATTTCAATCGCTTATCTGCGTTCACTAATAACAAGGTTGCTGTACGAACATCGTTTTCCAACCACAATTTTCTACCTGCCATGCGAACCAAATAATCAGCCTCGGCAATAAGCCAATCGGCAGGGCGCTGACCTTCCATGCTATTGAGTTGTTGCTGGGTTGCTTCTGCTTGTTGCACTAACGCACTGTTTTGTTGTTGCAGTGCATTAAGCGTCTCTTTCAATTCATCGTTTTGCCTATTTAGCGTACGCAATGCGTCTGCTGTCTGCTTACGATCGGCAAGCATGTCGTTGACTTGCGCTGTATTTGCCTGTTGGGCTTTGGCAAGGGAATCGCTGCTGCCTTGTTGTTGGGTGTAGTACCAGTAACCAGCACCAATAATGCCTAGAACTAAAAGGAAAATAATAATAACCACAAACCATAGAAGCTTGGTTCCCGACGATTTTTTCGTTTTTTGTGGTGTGCTTTTAGATGAAGCTTTAGGTGATACGGTATCGCTAGCGGAAGCCGTGTTCGCTGACGTCGCTTCTGATGTCGTACTTGATGATGATTCCACGCTTACCAATTCCCCGTTTTGAGGGTCCTTCTCATTCTTGTCAGACATTTAATACTCCCAATTTTCCTTTACCCAGGCAATTAATGCCTGATCGGTGGCGCGGTTGCACACCGAAACGCGTGCTATCCCAAGATTACGTAAACTCGTTGCAACTCGTTCACTTACCGTTAACCAGGGCAACGCTAATATTTGTCTACTATGAGTAGAAATAAGTTGCTTTGCTAAATTCTCGCTTGTAGCGATAATGCCGCTAACATCGCCAATTTTCCAGCGCTTTGTGTAAATTGGGTTTGTAAGTGGTTCTCTTTTATAAACACAAAACTCGGTAACCGATATGCCTCTCTCGCCCAAAACGTGAGAAAGCGTATCTCTACCACCTTCGCCCTTTATAATAACGACTTGTGTACAGTTTGCCTCATTAAGTTGCTGCATGACCAGTATACCTTCGGACGTATGTAGCGAAGGGGTGACGATTTTTAAAGGTAAATTAGCGCTGTGTAATGCGTTAGCCGTGGCATCGCCAACCGCTATTAACGTAGGGGGCGCAGATAAAAAAGAGGCTTGATTAAGTGCGTGAAGTGCTGCTGGCACGGCATAAATGCTAGTAACAATAATAATATTAATGCTGGGCGAGCCCAACAAAAACTGTTGTAGCTTGCCTGCCTTACTAGGGATGCTTTGAATATCTGATGTAGCAACGCCTATTGTATCAATACCCGCCTGTTCGAAAGCATCTGCACTTGCCTGTAACTTAGGAAGCGGGCGGGTAATTAATAGCATAAGTCAGCAACCGCATATGTTAGCGTTAACATACATTAGTCATACAATGCGCTAAGAATTTCCCCTGCACCTTGTTCAAGCAATGCCTCGGCGACTTCTACGCCAATACTCTTCGCATTTTTTGTAGGGCCTGTTGCAGAAGCGAACAATAAGGTTGAGCCATCTGGCTGTCCCACCATGCCGGTTAAGGTTATGCTGTCTCCGTCAAGGGTAGCAAAACTACCAATAGGTACTTGGCAACCGCCTTCTAAGCGTTCATTCATAGCACGCTCTGCGCTCACTCGGGTTTGAGTTTCACCATGGTTCAGCGCTTGAAGTAACGCAATAAGCTCGGCATCGTCATTGCGACACTCAATACCTACAGCACCTTGCCCAACGGCAGGAAGTGATACCGAAGCCGGTAAGCCCGTTTTAATGCGCTCTTCCATGCCCAAACGTATGAGGCCCGCCGAGGCAAGAATGATGGCATCGTATTCGCCCGCATCTAGTTTGGCGAGGCGGGTATTCACATTGCCGCGTAAGTCTTTAATTTTCAGATCTGGGCGATGCTTACGAATTTGGCATTGGCGGCGAAGGCTCGAGGTACCCACCACAGCACCTTCTGGTAACGCGTCTAAATTATCGAAGTGATTTGAAACAAAGGCATCAAATGGGTTTTCGCGTTCGCAAATAGCGTGAAGGCCAAAGCCTTCTGGGAATTCAACCGGTACATCTTTCATTGAATGCACGGCAATATCGGCTCTGCCTTCTAACATGGCGACTTCAAGCTCTTTTATAAACAAGCCTTTACCACCAATTTTCGCCAGCGGCGTATCAAGTATTCTATCGCCCTGAGTGCTCATAGGCACCAACTCAACCGCTATCCCATCGTGATGCTCTAACAGTTTCGCTTTCACGTATTCTGCTTGCCACAGCGCCAGCGCGCTTTTGCGAGTGGCGATACGAATTGTTCTCTTGGGGGCTGCTTGCATCATTAATATCCTGTCTAGGGCCTTGATTAAGGCATAGAACCTAAAGCAACCTGACGGCTTTTGCTTGAGGCTTTTGTTCGACTATAAATACATTGTACTTAAATCTTTAACTTGCGCACAGGTTTACAGTTGCGAAATTGTACGTAGAGTGACTATGACTAATGCAATCATAATATAACGATAAGCCCTCTGTTATATGGACAGTGCTTCATTACGTGAATTTCTCGAAAATACACACTTAAATAATGCCGAAGCGAAACGACGCCGATTAACGCTGTATTTTATTTCGTATATTGGCGGTTTTATTATGGCCGCGCTTGCGGTTCAAAATTTAGCGCGGGGTGATCACTATCTTGCGTTTTGGTTAGGTTTTTTTTCGTTTTCAGTTTTTGTTAATGCCGCGTTGTCGCATATTTTTAAAAACAGTAATATTTTTTACTATATAGCGGGGTTTGTCGTTGCGGTAATGGTGGCTGTGCTCACCATTACCGGCGGCTACAATAACACTGGGCTGCACTTCGTGTACCCGATCATTTTGATTCAAATTATTATTGTGCGTTTTAGAGCTGCTATTTTTTACGTCACGGGTACAGTAGTCGTATTAGCCTTTATCGTTTACAACCAAGAATCCATTCCCGCGAACTATCGTGGTGAGGATGTCTCTCGCTTCTTAATAGCGCTTGGCTGTTTCATTGTGGTTGCGTTTATTTCTGAATACTTTTGGCACAAAAGCAGAAAAGAGATGATGACCGATAATTTAGAGAAGCTTCGCCAAGCTAACTCTGACCCGTTAACGAAAGTACCAAACCGGCGTTTTCTGGAATCGGTTTATTTTGAACGCGCAATTAAAAACCCAGCGGATTACTTTCCTTTAAGTGTTGTGGTGGTGGATATCGATTATTTTAAAAAAATAAACGATAACTACGGTCATGATGTAGGAGACAGAGTACTAATTAAGCTTGCTACACTAATGAAAAAAGCGATTAGATCCACCGATGTTGTGTCACGAACCGGGGGAGAGGAATTTCTAATTCTTTACCCCAAAACAAGCTTGAGTGTGGCAGTGAAGTTGGCTGAAAAAATTCGTGTGGAGATTGAAAAGTCACCTTTCATAGAAGGCAATATTCACCATCCGATCACAGCCAGTTTTGGGGTGGCGACAGCACTCACTGACATCAACATCAATGATGCGATTAAACTGGCCGACGAGCACCTTTACGAAGCGAAAGGTGCTGGCAGAAACCGTGTTATGTAGTGCTAACTCACTGAGCGAATAAACCTGCTATTTAGTAGCGCTGTACTAGCGAGACGATGTAGCCTAAGGCGCTTAGTAAAAGAACCTAACCCAAAAAGCCTAAGCAAGTACCTTTTGAAGCCACGCTGAAATATCACTGATTTCTTGCATACAGACGTTGTGCTGCATGGTATAGGTTTGCCAAGTGGCGTTAAAGCCGTTATCGGTTAACGTTTTATAAGCCGCATTACCCATAAAAATAGGCACGACTTCATCTTGTTCGCCATGAGCCATCATGATGGGTATGTCTCGATTTACGTCGGTAGCTTCTTGTGCCAACAAACTTGGTTCACACATATAAGTGGAAAGTGCCATAACACCAGCCAACTTATGCTTAAAGCGAGGCGCAAGGTGAAGTGCAATAACCCCCCCTTGTGAGAAGCCTGCTAATACAATCCTATCGGTAGGAATGCCTTTGTCGACTTGCTCTTGGATAAGTGTTTCTACATGAGCGGCAGACTCAAGCACACCACTTAAGTCTGCACGGCTATTAAAATCGAGTGACTTTATGTCATACCAAGCACGCATCCGCATACCACCATTAATGGTAACTGGGCGCTCTGGAGCATGAGGAAAAATAAATTTTACCGACATACTATCGGGTAGCTTTAACTCAGGCACGATAGGCGCAAAGCCATGACCCGAGTCGCCTAAACCATGAAGCCAAATCACACAGGCGTTTGGCGTAGAGCTGGGGTTGTGTTCAACGTAAGGCAAAGTTGTTGCTCCATGTTTATGTGTCGTACTTTTTGTCTTTCCCTAAAACAGCGCCGAATTTAAGCTAACGGTAAATGCATTGCTTTGTTAAAGGTACACGCGTAGGCAATGTGAGTATGTGTTCGAAACGATTGCTACTACGGCTTAACGGTTCAATATGCTATCATTGCTCCACGAAATCACCATATTTTAAGATATATTTAATACTTTCATGGCATCATTACTCGGAAACTTATTTATACTTGCAGCGCCATCAGGCGCAGGAAAATCCAGCCTTATAAAGGCGCTAATGGAAAAGTACGCGTCTAATAGCGATAATGCAATGGAAGTGTCAGTGTCCCACACTACCCGTAAACCTCGTCCGGGGGAAGTGGATGGGCAGCATTATCATTTCGTCAGCCGTGAACAATTTGAAGCGTTAATTGAACAAGGCGTTTTCTTTGAATGGGCTGAAGTGTTCGGTAATTACTACGGCACTTCACGGGTAACCATTGAACAAACCTTGCACCGTGGTATAGATGTATTTCTAGATATTGATTGGCAAGGCGCACGTCAGGTGCAAAAGCTCATGCCAGATACCTGCGGTATTTTCATTTTGCCTCCTTCAATCGAGGTGCTAGAGCAACGTTTAACCAATCGTGGTCAAGATAGCGATGAAGTGATTGCCGGTAGAATGAAAGAAGCCGTGGCAGAAATGTCCCATTTTAGTGAGTTCAGCCACGTTATTGTTAACGATGATTTTGCGACCGCGCTTAACGATTTAGAAGCGATTGTGATTTCACAGCGTTTACGAACAATGAAACAACAAATGCGTTATCAGCCTTTATTGGACGAATTGCTCGGATCTGCTTAATATTTATATTGTTTTAATTTCAAACAAACCGCTAGGATCGCACTCTACAAAGGTGTATACTACGCGGCCGTTTTTTGAATTACTTGATCAACCTAATTTTCGGAGAAATACATGGCCCGCGTAACAGTTGAAGATGCCGTAGATAAAATTGGTAACCGCTTTGATTTGGTTTTGGTAGCGGCTCGTCGTGCACGCCAAATTGCCACCGAAGGTAAAACTCCAATGGTTGATGTGCAAAACGATAAGCCTACCGTAACTGCACTTCGTGAAATCGAAGAAGGTTTGGTAACTGCTAGCACATTAGAACAAGACGATTTGCGTGATCAAGAACAACAAGAACACGCTGAATTTTCGTCAGTAGCAAACATTCTTTCTGATCAATAGTTACACCAGCAGGGTAACTATTGTATGTTTAAGCGCCAGTGCTTTGAAAAAAGCACTGGCGCTTTGCTTTTTGGGTATTGGCTAAAGGCTCAATTCTACGTATTCTAAAGGTTGTAACGTTAATCAGGAGTCGCACTAGTCCGTGTATTTGTTTGAAGGCTTAAAACAGAAAGTAATAAAGTACTTGCCTGCTGACCGAGTTCAGCTGGTACAAGAGGCGTTTGTGTTGGCTCAAGAAGCCCACGATGGACAAATGCGCTCAAGTGGCGACCCTTATATTACGCACCCTGTTGCTGTTGCCAGTATTCTTGCCGACATGCATTTAGACCATGAAACTCTCATGGCAGCTTTGCTACACGACGTGATTGAAGATACCCATTACAGCCAGGAAGATCTTGCTGAAGCTTTCGGTGAAACCGTTGCTGAGCTGGTGGAAGGGGTAAGTAAGCTAGATAAAATTGCTTTTAGCAGTAAGCAAGAAGCACAGGCTGAAAACTTCCGTAAAATGATGATGGCCATGGTGCAAGACATCCGGGTTATTCTGATTAAGCTAGCTGACCGTACCCACAATATGCGTACACTCGGTTCGCTTCGCCCTGACAAACGCCGTCGTATTGCTCTTGAAACCCTTGAAATTTATGCACCTATTGCCCATCGCTTAGGTATTCACGATATTAAAAATGAGCTAGAAGACTTAGGTTTTCTTGCCATGTACCCTATGCGCCATCGCGCACTGAAATCAGCGGTTCGCCAAGCACGCGGTAACCGTAAAGAAATTATTGAAAATATTCGTGAAGAACTTAGCACTCGCTTAACGGCTTATAAAATTGAGTCGGACGTGCTGGGCCGCGAAAAGCATCTGTACTCTATTTACCGCAAAATGCGTAACAAAGAACTCATGTTCAACGAAGTGATGGACATTTACGCGTTTCGTATTGTGGTCGATTCAGTCGATAATTGTTATCGCTCGTTAGGGGCTATGCATAGCTTGTATAAGCCAATTGAAAATCGCTTTAAAGATTACATTGCCATTCCCCGTACCAATGGCTATCAGTCGTTGCACACCTCGCTTATTGGCCCCCATGGTATTCCGGTAGAAATACAAATTCGTACCCAAGAAATGGATCAAATGGCAGATAAAGGGGTTGCCGCGCATTGGCTTTATAAAGAGCCTGGCGACAACGGCACTACTGCGCAACTCAGAGCGCGTAAGTGGATGCAGTCGTTACTTGAGCTTCAACAATCAGCCAGTTCATCCTTCGAATTTATTGAATCGGTTAAAACCGATTTATTCCCAGAAGAAATATACGTGTTTACCCCAGATGGCCGCATTATTGAGCTGCCCATGGGCGCTACGGCTGTAGACTTCGCCTACGCGGTGCATTCAGATATTGGTAACACCTGCGTTGGGGTTCGAGTAGAGCGTAGAAACTACAGCTTAAGTAAGCCACTACAAAATGGCCAAACCGTAGAGATTATTACCTCACCTAAAGCTAAGCCCAATGCTAATTGGCTGAACTTCGTAGTAAGTGCTCGCGCACGCACCCGCATTCGCCAATATTTGCGTAAACAGCATTCGCAAGAAGCAGTGAACATGGGTAATCGCTTACTGCGCCATGCATTAGGTGAAGTGAAGCTGGACGATATTCCAGAGGCCGATATTGAACGGGTAGTGGCTGAAACTAAGCATGACGACTTTGATTCTTTACTTATAGATATAGGCTTAGGTAACGAGCTAAGCGCTATTGTTGCCCGCCGATTGTTAGGTGAGAACACAGATTTACCAGAGAAAAAAGGTAACGTGGCTATCCGCGGTACCGAAGGATTATTGGTGCATTATGCCCGTTGTTGTCACCCTATCCCTGACGATGAAATTGTGGCGGTATTAAGCCCTGGCCGTGGTATGACGATTCACCAAATTGGTTGCAACAACATTCGCAAGCTTTCAAAAGAAGAGCCTCAGCGCGTATTACCAATGCGTTGGGACGATGAACCTCAAGGTGAATTTAAAGCCTCGCTGCGAATTGAACTGTTTAATCATCAGGGAACCCTTGCTACCCTAACGAACACAATTTCTGGTTGCGATTCCAATATTATTGGACTGCAAACAGAAGAAAAAGAGAGTAATATCTACTTTATCGACATCGAAATTACCACGCAAAATCGCGTACATTTGGCAAGAGTGATGAAAAAAATCCGCACCATGCCAGAGGTTCAGAAAGTGTCACGTCATAGTCAGTCCAGACACTAACTTTTTAAAAATTTTTAGGATCCATTATGTCTAAGTCTATTATTCAGACCGATAAGGCACCTGCCGCTATTGGTACTTACAGTCAAGCCGTTAAGGCTGGCACAACAGTATATCTTTCAGGCCAAATTCCTTTAGTGGCAGAGACCATGGAAATGGTTTCAGAAGACTTTGCTGAACAAGCGGTACAGGTTTTTGAAAACTTAAAAGCGGTGTGTGATGCCGCGGGTGGCACCACCAACGACTTGGTAAAAGTGAACATCTTTCTTATCGATTTAAGTCACTTTGCGACGGTAAATGAAATTATGAGCCGTTACTTTACCAAACCATATCCAGCCCGTGCTGCAGTGCAAGTGTCTGCATTGCCTAAAGGCGCACAAATTGAAATCGACGGCGTGATGGAATTGCCGGAGTAAGCCATGTCGCCAGAGCGCTACCTTCGCATTCGAAGTGCGTTGGCAAAAAGGCAAACTGACCTTACGGTTTGCCTTGAAAATGTACACAAACCCCACAATGTATCGGCGGTAGTCCGTACTTGTGATGCCATTGGCATTCACCGCGTGCATACCGTGTGGGAAGAGAAATATCAGTTTCGTGGCGACACCGCCATGGGCAGCCAGCAATGGGTTCGCCAAACTAATCACGACAGTTTAGGAAACGCTATAGGCGCACTGAAGCAGCAGGGTATGCAAGTGTTAGTCACTCATTTGTCTGATACTGCCGTGGGCTTTCGTGAGGTGGATTACACCAAACCTACCGCGATTATTTTTGGTCAAGAACGCTACGGCGCTACCGATGAAGCCATTGCTATGGCCGATCAAGATATCATCATTCCTATGGCGGGCATGGTGCAGTCGTTGAATGTGTCGGTTGCGGCAGCGTTAGTGCTTTATGAAGCACAGCGTCAGCGGGAACTAGCCGGCATGTACGATGTTGAACACTTACCCGAAGAAGAATGCCAAAAACTCTTGTTCGAAAGAGGTTACCCCAGACTGTGCGCTCTAAGTAAGACGAAAGGGGTTCCATATCCTGCGATTGACGACATTGGCCGCATTGATGCACCAGCAAGTTGGTGGAAGCAAATGCAGCTAACGCCTGAAGCGTTACACGCCCTATCTGACAATGACGAGGCAGTGACTACGCGCGCCTAGCCCAGCCAGACTCGTAGACCTGTCATACTGGCCTTAAACCGTACTCGCCAAGCTTCTCGCAATCTATTACACTTCGTTTCTAATAAATGATTGCTTTCATTACCCTAATGAAATCATACGCTTGTTTTAAGGAATGTCGGTCAAATGCAAACTCTTGCCACCACGCCCATCACCGCCCTAAAAGGGGTAGGCGCTAAAGTGGCCGAAAAGCTGGCTAAAATTGGCTTATTTACCTTACAAGACGTGCTGTTTCACTTGCCGCTGCGTTATGAAGACAGAACACGGGTTTACAGTGTGGCAGAGTGCCGTCCGTTTACTCATGTTAGTGTGCAGGGCGAAGTGAAAAGCGCCGACATCCAATACGGCAAAAAACGCATGTTAGTGGTGAAGCTAAGCGATGGTACAGGCACTATTACTTTACGCTTTTTTCACTTTGGCGCAGTGCAGCGCACGATGATGACACCGGGCAACCTAATACGATGTTTTGGTGAAGTTCGCACCGGTAAGTGGGGCATTGAAATGATGCACCCCGAATTCAAATTAATCGATGAAGACGCACCGCTAGAAGCAGAATCTTTAACGCCGGTTTACCCCACCACCGAAGGGGTAAAGCAACTCACCCTGCGAAATTTAACCGACCAAGCGCTTAAAATGTTAGATAAAGGCGCACTGGCCGACTTACTGCCTGAAGGTATGTACAGCGACCAGATAAGCCTAAACGAAGCATTGCATGCGGTACATCGGCCAGCCCCCGATACCGATGTGCATGAAATGGAAGAAGGGCTTCACCCTGCTCAGTATCGATTAATTTTAGAAGAGCTTTTGTCACACCATTTAAGTGTATTAAAAGTTCGTAAGCTTTCAGATGCGCAGCCTGGTATTAGCATTAAGGTCGACAAGCCTCTTATTGAAAAAATGTTGGCCCAATTACCGTTTTCTCCCACAGGGGCACAGCAGCGGGTAGTGGCCGATATTCAGCAAGATATGCAACACCCCAGGCCCATGATGCGCTTAGTGCAAGGCGACGTAGGCTCAGGGAAAACCTTAGTGGCCGCTCTTGCGGCGCTATCTGCTATTGGGGCTGGGCATCAGGTTGCGCTTATGGCTCCCACCGAATTACTTGCCGAACAGCATGCGAACAACTTTCGAGAATGGTTTGCACCGCTGGGGATAGAGATTGGGTGGCTAGCCGGTAAGCTTAAAGGCAAAGCCCGCACCGAAGTGTTAGCGCGGCTTGAAAGTGGCGATGTGCAAATGTTGGTGGGTACCCACGCGATTTTTCAAGAAAGCGTGACATACCAACAACTCGCCTTGGTGATTGTGGATGAACAACACCGATTTGGTGTACATCAACGCCTTGCGCTTCGCGATAAAGGTGAACAACAAGGGCGATACCCTCACCAGTTAATTATGACGGCCACCCCTATACCTCGAACGCTGGCCATGACTGCCTATGCCGACCTAGATACCTCAGTAATCGATGAATTACCTCCGGGAAGAACCCCTGTGACCACAGTGGTATTGCCGGATAGCAGGCGAGGGGATGTTATTGAGCGTGTTCGCACAGCCTGCAAAGAAAACGGTAGGCAAGCCTATTGGGTTTGTACCCTTATTGATGAATCGGAAGTGTTGGAATGCCAAGCCGCTGAAGATGCTGCGGTTATCCTTCGCACAGCACTACCTGAACTTAACGTAGGTTTAGTGCACGGGCGCCTAAAGCCAGCTGAAAAACTACAAGTAATGGCTGATTTTAAAGCCGGTGAGCTCGATTTACTGGTGGCTACAACCGTTATTGAGGTTGGGGTAGATGTACCCAATGCCAGTATTATGATTATTGAAAACCCCGAACGATTAGGTTTAGCTCAGCTACACCAACTTCGCGGGCGAGTAGGGCGTGGGGCGGTAGAAAGCCAATGCGTACTTATGTACCAAAGCCCTTTGTCTAAAACGGCTACTCAGCGATTAACTGTGCTGCGAGAATCTAACGATGGGTTTTATATTGCCCAACGAGACTTAGAAATTCGTGGGCCAGGAGAATTTATGGGTACTCGTCAAACCGGTATGGCGGAACTTAAAATTGCCGACTTAGTGCGAGACGCCGCGCTTATTCCCAAAGTACAAGAAATTGCCTATACCTTATGGGAGCAATATCCTTCCCATGCACAAGCCATTATCAACCGCTGGATAGGGCACAAGGAGCAATATGGCCATGCTTAATACTTTGCCTCTTGTGATTGCTAGCACCGAAGGCGATACCCACTTTGAAAGCGACAAAGCCCTCGCGCTAACGATCAGTAAAAACTGGGGTTTTGCGATTGAAGAAAAGCCCGTTGAAGGATTTTATCTGCAAGTCAGTCACGATGTACTTGGGCTTGCTGATGCGAGCGAAAAGAAAACACTGCCTGTTGAAGTTGATTTTGCTTCCCCGGCTAGCTTATATCGCAAAGCCCATGGCGGCGGTAGAAAAGAGCCTATTGTAAAAGCGGTGGGGTTGAAAGGTGATGTACTTAAAGGTGCAACACCTTGGCACGTAGTAGATGCTACGCCGGGTTTAGGCAGAGATGCATTTGTGTTAGTTAGCGTAGGCTGCAAGGTCACTATGATAGAGCGTTCACCCATTGTAGCCGCGTTGCTTGAAGATGGTATTCGACGTTTACAACAGCGCTTCCCAGAACTTGCAGAACGATTAGCACTACAACATGGAAATAGTGCCGATGTAATGCAATACTGGAATGGTGAAAACGTAGATGCGATTTACTTAGACCCTATGTTTCCGCATAAAAAGAAATCAGCCTTGGTGAAGAAGGAAATGCGATTGTTTCAACAATTGCTTGGACACGACCCCGACGCCGACGCGTTACTCGCGCCTGCGTTGGCATTAACGTCGTCTAGAGTAGTGGTAAAACGCCCTAATAGTGCAGAAGTGCTAGCAGGAAAAAATCCATCAATGGCAATAGAAAGTAAAAAACATAGATTCGATGTGTATTTACGTCAAAAATCCTAGGAGAGCAGCATGATAGAAGTAGGTAGCACCTTGCCAGAGGTAGATTTCAGCCTTTTAGTCAATGGTGAGATGACAAACCCCGGCACTGCCGAGCTTTTTAACGACAAGCGTGTAGTAGTGTTTGCAGTGCCTGGCGCGTTTACGCCAACCTGCTCTCAAGCACACTTACCAGGCTATGTGGCATTGGCAGATAAAATCAAAGCGAAAGGCGTAGATACGGTTATTTGCTTATCGGTTAACGATGCGTTCGTGATGGACGCATGGGGAAAAGCGAATAACGCTGAAGAGATTATGATGCTGGCAGACGGCAACGGTCATTTCACTAAGCAAATTGGTTTAGACATGAATACCAGCGACTTTGGTGGCTTGCGCTCAATGCGTTACGCCATGTTAGTTGAAGACTGCGTAGTGAAAAAAATCAGTGTAGAAGATCCAGGTCGCTTTGAAGTCAGTGATGCCGAGAGCATGCTAAAAAGCTTGTAACAGCAAGGTAAGCACTAAGCACTAAACCTACTGAAAGGCCTGAGCATAATGTAACGTAATGCTCAGGCTTTTTTTGATCTTGATATTTGTTCACCTCGCCCTGCCTAGTAAAGTCTAGTCGATTCAAACTAAAGCCAAACAGCTCGGGGAAATATCGTAATTAGCGCTTTTTTCAAACTATCTTCGAGCTCTCTCTTACTGCCACTATATCTTTCAACAGAAATGGATACTGAGCTGTTTCCATTGTGCGTAACAAATCCATCGTCAAAATCAGCTTCATAAAGACGATCATCTATCTCATCCATACTTAGAGATGAGTCACCAACATTGAATCGAATAGTAAGCTCATGCAATGGCATTTATTCACCAACTTCAAACCTTTTACATACAATTGAAGATTATAACTCTTTTGTGAAAGGATTCTAATTAGAGAAGGTCAAGCATCCAGCTTGACTGGACCAACTCATTCCAAGATCGAGTGACTGCCCAGCTATGGCCTGTCACCTGAGCAGCTCACCCAATTGAATTTGGGACCAAATGGATTTTTTCATTGAGCTGCTGTTTTTGAAAAAACACCAAGCTACAACTGCCAGAAAAAACAAAGCCCCGCGAGGGAGAGGCGATGGGGTTGGATTCAATTGAAGTATTCAAACATCTAATATCTCATGAAACATGATTAACCTTTACCCCTTCATTTACATATTTTCGAAACACTTCAGTAAATGACAGGTAATCAAAATCATTTCCCTTGATGGTAATCTCCCTCAATAAATTTTCTATTTCGTCCCATGTTTCAATAATGTGCTTAAGATAATTTCTGTCACCTTCTCTATTTAGAAGACCGCGAATAAACAAATAGTCATTTTCGGTTTTATTATGACCATTCTTAGCCAATTGATATAATGAGGATGAATCAGATGCACGGCTGCATAGATGAACTAAATCTCTTCGACTCATCAAATGGCCACTGGGTACAGCAACAAGATCCATCAGTTCATATACACGAGGAAGGTTTAACTCCATCCTTATTGAAGGGTTTGGATGAGAGCCAATAGGAGCTTCTGTAGGGACACAAGCGACTTCACCGCTGAATTTATGAAAGATACAAGACAAACCACACACCAACATAAATAATGCGATTCTTAACTCTTCTTTATTGTCATCAAAATGTCTCATAAGCTCATACAAACATTTTATCGTTGCATAATTGTCCGCGCAGAGTTCTGTGACATGAGACACTGAAGACTGCTTACCCCGCAATATAGCATCCCCTGCCACTTTGCTTTCGAAAATGCGTGTTTGATCATTGCCACCTATTTCTTGCCGAATATATCCATGGTGTTGAAGTAAATGACCCAATTCATGAAAATATACAAAAGTTAAAGCGCCAACAAACATATTGTGAGAGCACTGCTCTACGGTGAAAAATTCAAATAATGGTGGCGCGTCGTCCAGATTATTGAAGAAAGTAGACCACCAATCAGTAGCGTGCTGCTGCAAGTAAAAATCACTAAAACCTTCAATATCTCTATAAAGCTGTCTCACCAACTCATAATGTAAGCAAATTTCATGCTCTGGGGGATCTTTGATACCTGACTTCGATGATGCACTGGCGTTAAACGTAGGTTCCGCTGACCACTTTAGGGCTAATACTCCATCAATAGGCGCGTATATACTTTCATTAAGATCTTTCGTTATTCCATTCAGGACATTTGCTGAAAGCTCATATATTTGCTGGTCTTCCATTTCTCGCCTTTAGTTTTTTTGTATCGCTTGGAGACATTAAACACATTCACAACTATAAAAATCTATTAAAAAGCCTCGGTCAACAAAATTGCGAGGCTTTTCGTTTAAAGATTTGAGAGCGGAAAAATACAATTGCCGCGGCCTATAGCATCTCTGAGTCTAGTTTTTCTTTAATTAGTTCCCATTCTTTCTTCGCATTTTCTTCTCCGTTTACGAGGTTTTGATAGAAAAAGCGCTCAAGCATTTCTTCGCTTGCAAGCATTGCTGGACGCGAGCTAAACCTTTCACTTCTATCTAATGGATTTTCATACTTCCAATAGCCTGAAACCGCGCCGTTAACGACTTCAACTTCACTCGCAAGAACATAAAATGGAAATGAAAAAACATCATCATCTTCTAGCAGGAATTTTGTCTTTTCATCTAGCAGAATAGCATATACAACATAGTTTTTATCGTTACTAAGCTGCTTGGCATCCTCGCACCGAGTTTCTTTTAATTTTTTTACAATCATAAATATATATTCCAAAAAAGTTTTTAGCTGCTAAAAATTATTTTCTCGGCTATGCTTTCCATCCTGTTTTATTTTAGCGCTATCGACTTTCCCTGTTTCCCTATTCCTTTCTGCGTGTAGTTCAGTCTTAGTACCATCTGCATTTGTACGATTTTTAGCAACTTTATCATGTGTTCCCGTATTAGGATCAAATTTTCCATCCCCCATCCCTTCGAGAACTTTTCCTTCACCAGCTTCTATTTCACCAACCAATTCTTCACCAGCTAATTGATCTACTAGATCAACTGCACCATCAATACCAGCAGGAACATCTCCATTAACCATGCCTTCATTATTGCCATTTCCGGCTTTTTCTGCGGCACTTATTATTCCCAGACCTTCTGCGGCTATTCGCGCACCACGGATTAGTTGCCGTCCAGTCCTAACAGGGTCTTTAGCAACTGTTGCAAGTATTCGAACAGCATTGTTTCCATCAGGGTCAACATAAGCATAAGGGTTATTGTTCGCGTATGCGTACCGATTGAAGCCATGAATATTGCCTTGACTCAAATGTCCCAACGTCCCAACCGGATCATTCGAGTAGAAACGACCTATGACTGGATCATAGTATCGTGCCTGCATATACATTTATCGGCACTACGATTCATAGTAGATTGTCAATAAATCATATTTGATACAGTAACTTAGCAGTATAGCTTACTTCTTGAATTCAGTTGGTTTGTGAGCAAAAAACAAAGCCCCGCGAGTGCGAGGCTTTGGATTCAAAAGTAAGTGTTATATTTGGTCAATACATTATCCCGATTTTTTGCGATAAACTTTAATCAATCTGGTTATCAATGATTCGATCAAATAAGAAATCAGACTCAATACCAGTACAATTAATACCACTCCAAATGCACCATAAACTTTTAGTTCTTCCTCAAAAGGCATCAATAGCTTTGCTGCAAGCATAAAAACCACAAACGCAACTACAACTAATATGTTAACTCTACGATTGAGTTCTTTTTGACTATTGTTCACGTAATCTCTCTTCTGTCACAGCTTGTGTGCCCCCGGCGACCCCACCGGCTGTAGCGCCAACAACACCCTGCTTAGTCTTATCAGCAGCAGCGGTTCCCGGATGCTCTGTCATCCTCTGAGTTCTGCCAGCTGGTACGTTTGGCTCTCGTACTGCTGGCATATTGTCAACAGGTGTAAGCTTAGATGCTCCATACCCTAACCCCGTGGAAGCTGCCGATACAGCACCAGACTTCAAACTTTGGACGGCATCAATATCCGCTATATCTTTGCCGTCTACAAAGACTTGTGAGGTTGCGTCGGCTCCTGCACCAACAAAAAAGGACTTTGTCATTTGACGCACTAATCCAGCCGGGGAAACAGATAGGGCAGCACTAGCTCCACCAATAAAGCCAGATTTAATAGTTTTGCCAATATCTCCGGTGCTCTTATACGTTGAATATGCATTAATTCCAGCTCCCACTGCAAATGCTACAGCATGGACAATGCTAAACTCACCATCAGGGTCTGTATATTTGTAGGGGTTGTTATTGGCATAAGCATATCGGTTAAAGCCATTTGCAATGCTGTTGCCACGAGTCATGTGCCCCAAGACATCCACCGGATCATTCGAATAAAACCGTCCTATGACTGGATCATAGTATCGTGCCTGCATATAGGTAAGGCCTGTAGCACTATCACTTACATGCCCAGTAAATCCCCCTAGGTCATTACTTCGGGGCGTTTTTTCCCACTTTTCACCATAGGGAGTATAGCTTTCCGTCCACACGACTGTCCCAGATGAATCTGACCCCGATTGTGGTGAGCCTAATAGGTCGTTATGTAAAAACGTGGGCTTGTCGTTACTTAACCTTGCTATTGTCATACTGTTGCCATGCACATAGTCTGTGACTTTTGAAAACGTAAAGTCAGAACATGCTGTGAGACAAACGGTAAGTTCACCACCAGAACGATTATCTACATGAATAAGCTTGCCAGTAATGTCGTATATACTATAGATAGTGTTCCCGTCTACCTCACTTTTGACGCGTTTAAGGTTGCCGTCATAGCTATAGCTGCCGCTTACCGCCCCAGTAACTTGAATCGGCTGCTGCTCTTTATCATAAACAAAATTTAAATTCCCAGCTTTCTTTACATTACCAAAGCTATCATGGGTAAAACTTCTCGTGCCGTCAGTGCTATCTCTACTATACTTTACACGATTAAAAGTATCGTAAGTGATTTGAACTGAGCGATTGCCTAGATATTTCCATCTAATGTTACCCAAAGCATCATATACAAAACTGCCAGTACCCCAAGGGCCATTCGCGCTAATCAATCGCCCTAAATCATCATAATCTAATGACTTAGTATTATTTGAATCAACTCCATCAATAATATCGGTGACATCACCTCTTGAGTCGTATTGATACTTTAGATCGAGTGCTACCATAGAGCCTTTTGCCGAATAAATATATTCTGGCATTTGACGGGCATTGAGTGTTTGTGAAAGTACTTGGTCGTTACCATAAGTCATATCATCAATTATGTTATTGGCATGATATGTCATACCTTGAGCATAAGTTTGACCATTGCTTTTCACGCTTCTTATTCGACCAAAACCATCATGGGTGAAGTTAATCAATTTGCCAGTAGGTAGTGTTTTCTCGGTAACAAAACCGTAATTATTATGGCCATATTCTATTTGGTAAGTACGACTATCAACTGTGAGTATTTCGTCAGTCAATTGATTTAAGTTGTCATAATAATATGCCCAATCAATACCTCCACGTACCGCTGTTTTAAGATTGCCATTAAGGTCATATGTTCTATTTATGTCAGGCGTGTCGCTGTCAGCGTAGTTGGTTAACTTTAATCGGCCTAAATTGTCATAATTTAGCGTCACCAGGTTAGTACCTGTGGGAGCCGGACAGCTATCACCACTAGACCCAGCACTGGCTTGGTATGTTTTCAATCTGCCTGCATCGTCATAGGCGTATCGCGAATGATTGGTTTCTATTGCATAATGACCGCAAAGTTCTAACTTATCGTTATAAAAATAATTTTGCGTCTGACTAATCGGACTACCATTCCAGCTACCGGATTGGACTACAGAAGATGGCTGGCCCCAAATATTACGTTTGATAGTGGTTTTAATGCCTAAAGGATGTTCATACTTTATTGGAGCTACGGTACTAAGGGGATAATAGCCCGCATAGGTTGTGGTAACTTCATGGCCTTGTGGGTCGGTGGATTTAACTCTATCACCTGACAAATATTCAAAAGAAGTTTGCGCATAAGGTGTTACATTTTCGGCTATTATCTCAACACGCCCTAATGCATCATACGATGTATCTATCCCTCGTGTCGGCGCAGAGCTATGGGATGGCCACGAAGCAAAAGTCGTACGCCCAAACGCATCATATTCGAACCTTTCGTATTCGGTCGATGCTATACCGGATAAATCTCTACGTTGGATTAAAGTTGGCCTTGAAAGTCCATCATAAGTAGTGGTCGTTTCACTATTACCTACAGTTATTTTTTCCTTCAAACCTGAACCAAGATTGCTATAAATGATGTTTTCAGCTGCTCTATTTCGACCTGGGTATGATACCTTATCTACACGGCCTAAATCATCATGTTCTATACTAACAGAGAAACCCATTGCATCTGTTTCTGAGGTGACCCAGCCATTATTGTCTACCTCCCGAATTAGGGTAATTTGGTCACCTGTACCCTTGGCCTTTATCGTTGTCTTTGGAATACCACGTTTATACTGTGAGTACTCATCCACTCTCCCTATTGGACTAATAGTTTTTTTCAAAAGACCAGAAGTGTAATAAACGTGTGACGTCGCCGCTGAGGAATTGAAGGATTTAGCTGTTTCTAATGAGCCATAATCAGTGTAAGTGTTGGTTACAAACAGCTTGTTGTTTCGTTTTTCGGTTGCAAGTAAACCAACCCGATAAATACCTTCACTATCCAATGATAAGTTTCTATAAGTAAAATCGACTGCACGGGCTGTACCTCCGTGAACCGAACTACGCGTGATTTGCGAGGGAATATTGTATTTATCTAAATTATTAGTTTCACTATATTTGTATGTGGTAGTAAATACATCACTACCTATTTTAGTTACTGCGCTAGATAGCAAGGTTTGGTGTTCTTTTTGAGCGCGGCCACCGGAGGCTGCGCCTGTATCGTCACCATGGATCGTAAGTACTCGCCTACTAAACATATATTCTGGATAGTAAGAAGCCAAAATATTATTATTTTTGTCTAAAACTTCAGTTGAAATGATGTTTGTTATAAAACTGGCTGCAGAATGAGATTCAAACTGATATCTAAGTGACGAGCCATCGGGTTTTGATACTGTTCTTTCTAATGCAAAGCTTGGGTTTACAGATACCGTTCTGCCCCAACCTTCCTCGTACTCAATATTCCATACATAATCAGTTGAGACACCTGGAGCCGCAATAGTAGCTTGCTTGACGGCACCATGTTCTGATTTACGTCGAAGTTGATTAGCATAGGTTAACTTCCAAAAGTCTTTACAATTATATTGGTTTTTTGGAGGCAATTTTGTAACAGAGCCTGAACGGTATGCAGCAAACACTACAATATTATCAAGTGTTAGGGTGAGCTTTGCACCTGTTGGATTTTTAATAACAAGTTCACCACTTTGATCATTGCAAGCACTAGTGGCTTCTATACCTGTTTGATCTGTGGCGTCAAATGTCCAAGTCGTATTGTCGGGCAAAGTAAGTGAGCGTTGAGCGCCCCACTCGTAGCTGTTTCCAACAATTTTGGGTTTTTCACCCCATCGCCCTTGCCAGACCCAATCTCTACCATTTGTAGACATTGTCACTGTTGCAGAATCAGATTTATGATCACCGCTGTAATTGAAAGTAATTCTTCGGCCATCACTAGCTGAAATACTGCTAACAATGCCATCTTCTTGATTAAAGCTAACGCGGTTGCCAAAAGGATCTTCAACATAAGAAGCATATAAAATGCCTTCCCCAAATTCAACGGCATCAGGCCCATAATCGAAGGCCATTTGATCAAAAACATATTTGTGTCCATTTGGTGCATGAACCTCGATAGTCATCGAAAAGTCTGGTGCATCACCTGGATAATTACCTTGTCCAGGGTAGTTATCTGTACACTCATAATAATAGTTATTAAGAGTGCTGGCAGACACATTATTGTTGCCTTTATTTCCCAACCTTTCAGCTGACATACCTGGAATGTGTAACCACATTCCTGCATGTGGCGCGGGGCTTCCTGGACTCGATACTCCAGTAGTAAAATCACTATCTATAAGGTCTTCTAAGTAATCTCGCCAAACCGGCTCATCGTATCCACATGGCAATACGCCGGTAATCATAGGTACAGCAAAAGGCTGTGGAGTGGTATATTTACTTTCAGGGTATTGCTGAAGATATACAGCTACTTCTAACTCTGTATTACCAGGCACTGACACCACCGGAATAGTGGTAGAGTGGCGGCCATTATACAATCCTAAAGAGGTACCAAACTTATCGAACGAGAGGTTCCCTTTAACCTCATGAAAAATCGAATTTTGGCTCTCATCTTCCAGCTCAACTGCATTAGCTGACGAAATTAATACAGTCGACAAAATAACGGCACATACATGACCATAATAATTATTTTTTAGTCTATTCATTTTTATTTACTTCCTTATAAAGTTATTGGGCTGGACTTTCAGTCCAATCACTACAAGAATTGTTGTTACAAGCGCGAAGGCGGTAATAAATGGTGCCGTTATTATTGGCTATATCTGAATCAGAAAAATTATTCGCGCTGCCGATGTAGTAGCTATTATTCCAACTACTGCCTCCATCGGTACTACGAGAAATTTGATATTCTGTGGTGTTATTTACAGCGCCCCAACTTATAGATAGGCTATGTGAACTCTCAACATACGAAGCAGTGAGCCCAGAAGGAGTATCTGGGTATACAGCAGGAATTGTATGTATGCCCGATCTACTAATTGCTAAATTAGTTGTGCCAATCGACGAGATACCGTGAATATAGAGTTTCTGACCTTGATATTGTTTTAGGTTATTTTGCGAGATTAAAATGCTAAATCGGTGCTTGTTGCCAGTAGAGTTACACTCATCTCCAACTGCGTCCTCCGAGCTTTGATTGGCTGTACCTGAGGCAAAATGAGTACCGCCGCTTCCCGCTCCACCACCAGCATAAAGATGAACTTTTATGGATGTAGCATATCCTGTCTGACATGCCCAACCCTTTGCATAATAACTATTTCCAGACTTGGTAATACTACCGATGGAGCCTTTGACCGTTGAAGTAGGAATAGTGTGAACACCAGATCTATTTATACTTAAGTTAGCTGTGCCGATTGACGAAATGCCATGAATATAGAGCTTTTTACCTCCATATTTAGCAATGTTACTAGCTGAAATGAGAATATTAAATCTATGATTACTTCCTGTAGAATTGCATGCATTAGCAACACCTGAAGCCGATGCTTGATTTGCTGTACCTGAGGCGAAAATTGTACCACTCCCGGCTCCACCACCAGCAAAAAGGTGGACTCTAATGGATGTAGCATAGCCTGTTTGGCATGCCCAACCTTTTGCATAATAGTCATTTCCAACTTTAGAAATACTATCAATAAATCCTTTTACTGCCGAAGCAGCTGATACGTCATTTACGATAAAAAAAGCTAATAAAATCAAGCCGATTTTTTTTATTTTCTTCCTTGCCTTTAAAGTTTTTAGTACTTGAATATTCATCTAAATCTTCCCTAAATCAACTAGTTGGTGAAACTGTTAGTGATTGGAATATAATGTATAAAGACTGATTTTAATACTATTAATAAGAATCATTATTAATTGACTTAACTTTAAATTAGTTACTTTTTCCAAGTAATATTACAAAAAGAAAGCCTCAAAAAGCAGAGGGCACCTTCTAATTAAGGGTTTACACAATGGTTATTCTTTATTCACACCTATTTATTTTTGAACATCGTCGTCTTTTTGAATGAAATCATTACCAAAAATCTTTATTTAAGAAGTGGCTAGGTTACTCAATAGCTCAGATTTGACTATTAGTCGCGAGCTAAGGAGTAAAATGTTGCACTACGATTTACCAACTTATTCCCTTCATTTATCTTATATGTACTATCACGCTAGGGTGAAGCGGCATACAAAGCTTTGGCGAGCAATTGCCTAGTTTGTCTTATGAAACCATTTAACAATATACAAAGAAGTCTGATGGTTTATGAAAAAAGCTAAGAGGGAACTAACGAAAAGCATACGCTTGCTTCGCATCAATAAAGTTGATCGCAAAGTATCGTTAAAATGTAATATAACTATGTCGCAAACAGCCAGTGAATAGCGGTTATACGATGAATTGCTAAACGCAACTTTCGGTGCAAACACCGTAGTTACTGACTTCAATGTCAATTTGGTAATGCGAAAGTATGTCATAATCATACGTCGAGTTACCTTTACTTAATTAATGATAATAAGTATCATTTGCATAATTAAAAGCGTACTAGGAAAAGTGATGACAACAACAATCAAGAAGCTAAGTGCCTCGGTATTAGTATTAGCAGTGACCTTATCATTGGGCACAAGCAGCGCCTTTGCAAATGGTGTAATCAGCGAACATGTAAACAATCTTCAAGCTCATATTGGTGAGTACACAGAAGAAGTGCACTGGTTAGAAGAAAAATTCGGCAGTGTTGTTGATGCGTACGAAAAAGACAGCAAAAACGTGGACACAGACGTGTTAATTGAATATTGGGAAGAAGTCGATTTTCATTCTGCGATTGAAACTCAGTACGTACCTGTTTATGCGTCTATATGGCAGGGTATCTATGGCATTAAAATGGGTATCGAAAACGGCAAATCTGTAGAAGACGTTCGCGCAGAGCAAACCAAACTTAATCAAGCCTTGTGGCAAGCGTTAGGCGCAGTTAAACTTGCGTCACAATATCAAAAGCAGGGTTTGGTTGCCAAAGTACAAACCACTGAAGTTGAACCAACCACCGCGCCTGAAGTTATTGACGATATTAAAAAGCGTTTAGATCGCGTAGTGGCTAAATCGGCAGAGCAACTGACTGAAGTTGCCACCACCTTGGTTCACGATACTTACTTACAACGCTTTGAAGGGGTAGAAGGGGCGCTAATTGAATTAGACGCCGACCTAGTTGAAGACTTAGAAAAAGACTTTAACGTAACCCTTCCACAAGCAATTACTGGCGGTAAAGGCGTAGAGGCGGTTCGTGGTGTAGTGGAAACTATGCAAACGAAATTAGATCGCGCTCGTTCCTTGTTAGTAGAAGCAGAAAAAAGTCGTAAAGACGTTTTCTAAGGAATAGTTTTTTCAAATGCAACGTAGAACATTTTTACAAGGTTTAGCCGCCGCAGGTGCGTTAGGTAGTTTACCTATCAGCAGTTTGAGCTTTGCCAACACCATTGCAAGTGTGTCGGTAGAATCCCTTCCTAAGTTGGAAGGTGATCTCACCCTTTATTTAGGGCGTGGCGAAGGTGGTTTGTATGAAAATGTGCTCGATGCCATTAAAAAACGTAATCCACAGCTTAACCTAAAAATTAGACGCGGCGCTTCAGCCGCGTTAGCCAATACCCTTGCTGCAGAAGCAAAAGCAGGGGTGAAGCGCGCCGATTTATTTTGGGCGGTAGATACCGGCAGTATTGGCATGGTAACCGATTCAGGTTTAGCGAAGCCGTTACCTACCGACTTAACCACGCAATTGAAAGACGGTTTCCAATATCCTAGCTGGACACCCGTTACCGGCCGTATTCGTACATTGCCGTATAACACAGAGCGGGTAACCCCCGATCAAATCCCAGATAGCGTAATGGCCTTAGCTGATAGTGATTTAGCGTTGGGTTGGGCTCCGGCTTATGCCTCATTCCAGTCATTCGTTACCGCTATGCGCATTTTAGAAGGTGAAAAGGCCACGGCCGATTGGCTTAAAGGCGTTAATAGCAAAGCGAAAAAATACGCAGGCGAACTTGGCGTAGTCATGGGCGTTGAACGGGGCGAAGTGGATATGGGCTTTGCTAACCATTACTACACGTTGCGCTTAAAAGCCGGTAAGCCAAACGCTAATGTTGCCCTTGCCTATACGCAAAACGATGCAGGCTGTTTAGTCAATGCTTCGGGTATTGTGGCATTAAGCGAAGGTGATTTACCTGTTAACTTTATCCGCTATTTACTGAGCCGCGAAGTACAAGGGTATTTGGCAAGCGAAGCGTACGAAATTCCGTTGGTACAAGGTGTTACACCGCCGCAAGGCTTACCTGCATTATCTGAAATATCGCCACCCGATATGGATCTCAGAAAACTAGCAGATTTACGCCCCACGCTTAACCTTATGCGAAAAGTCGGGGTGCTGTGAGCAACTGGCCAAAGTCGTACCCGCTGGCTCTAATTATCGCGTTAATGGCATTGTTGCCAGTAGGCGTTTTATTTTCGTTAGCATCAGATAGCGCAGAAATTTTCGACACCCACAACTTGCGCGTACTCGGCAACACCGTATCACTTATGGTGCTGACTATTATTGGCTCGGTACTTATAGGTGTGCCTCTAGCGCTCTTTACTGCTTACGTGCAAATGCCGTTCAAACGATTTTGGCTAATTCTTTTAGCTGCGCCCTTAGCCTTACCCAGCTATATCGGTGCGTTCGCCATGTACTTTTCTTTTGGCCGTGGCGGCGAAATAGAAAACGTATTAGGAATTACCACCCCCAGTATTGATGGTTTGTGGGGCTCGGCCTTGGTGATGTCGTTGTACACCTACCCCTTTGTGATGATGACCACACGGGCGTCGTTACTTAGCCTTGATGCCAGCCTAATCAATGCGGCCCGCACCCTTGGTGTATCTTTGTATAAAAGTTTGTGGCGCGTGGTATTACCTCGTGTAGCCACCAGTATTGCAGCCGGTGCTTTATTAGCCGCACTTTATGCACTGTCTGACTTTGGTACGCCTGCCATCATGGGATTAGACACCTTCACCCGCGTTATTTTTGTCGAATACAATGCCTTTGGCTTAAGCCAAGCTGCCATGCTGAGCTTGCAGTTAATGGTGATTGTAGGGTTGATCTTATTCATTGAAAGTCGTATTGGCGGCGCCAAAGAACGCCCCGGCAGGCATTTAAGTTTATGGCCAGCCCGTTGGCAACGTAACCTTATGTTATTAGCGGCAATGCCTATATTGTTGCTGGCTATTGTATTGCCTCTTGCGGTATTCACTCTGTGGCTAATACGGGAAGGTACCGGTGGGTTTGAATTTAGTTATGCGTGGAATTCGGCTTATGCGTCTTTCCTAGCTGCTATTGTGGCTGTTATTTTGGCTATACCCGTTGCCCACGCGGCTATTGCAGGCAAAGCTGGACGTTTAATGGAACGCATTACTTATTTTGGTTTTGGCGTACCTGGCATCGTGATGGGTACTGCATTGGTTTACGTTGGCCTTCAATTACCTTATTTGTATCAAACCTTGGGTTTATTGGTGATGGCGTATGTTCTACGCTTTATACCCCTTGCCGTAGGCAGTGTGCGTAGTACCGCAGAGAATTTAGATACCGGATTAGTGAAAGCAGCACGAGTGTTAGGGGCTAGCCCTCGCGAAGCATTTATGCGCATTACGTTGCCACTTACCTTAAGGGGCATGATAGCCGGTGCCGCTTTGGTGTTTTTAGAAGCCATGCGAGAATTACCTGCCACCCTAATGTTGGGGCCAACGGGGTTTGAAACCTTAGCCACCTACATGTGGCGTGTGTACGAAGCAGGTTACTTCGGCCGTGCTGCTGTACCGGGGTTATTGCTGGTATTGTTATCGGGCTTTGGATTAATATTAATGCTTTCTGGCGAACGCCGGGCCCAGTTTACCGTTTCCGAGGATGATCGTAGTTAATGCTTAAAGTGAGTGAGTTGTCAGTTAATTATGGTGCTACCCGTGTAGTGAATAAGCTCAATCTAGAATTAGGTTCAGACGAAATTCTCATGCTGGTGGGCCCAACAGGCTGCGGTAAAACCACTATCTTACAGGCATTAGCAGGCCTTATCCCTATTTCAGAAGGGCAAATGACCCTTGGCAACTGGACCGCCACGCCGAAGAAAACGGTGCCTCCTGAAAAACGCAATGTAGGCATGGTGTTTCAAGATTTCGCACTGTTCCCTCATTTGACCGTTCAGCAAAATGTTTGCTTCCGTTTAAAAGATACTAAGCTTGCCGATCATTGGCTAAAGCTTCTTGGCCTTGAAGATTTTCGTGATGCTAAGCCTGCTCGTTTATCGGGTGGTCAAAAGCAACGTGTTGCACTAGCCCGTACCTTGGCACACGGGCCGGCATTTGTTTTATTAGATGAACCCCTATCAAACCTAGACGCTGCCTTAAAAGACAGCCTTCGTTGGGAAATTCGCGATGCCCTTAAAGCTGCAGGCGTGCCTGCTATTTGGGTAACTCACGACCAAGAAGAAGCCTTAAGCGTAGGTGACAGGGTAGGGATATTAAATAAAGGCGTACTAGAGCAACTTGCAACCCCAGAAGCATGTTACTCAGAGCCCGCCAGCCGTTTTGTGGCTCGATTTATGGGTGAAGCTAGCTTTATTCCAGGTACCTTCGATAACGGCATCGTTACCACTGACATTGGCACTGTGCCTGGCACATCAGTAGATGGTGCTAACGGCAAGGTAGACTTGTTAGTGCGCCCTGACGATTTAAGTTTACGTGCAGACCATGAATGCCCCAATGGCACTGTAGATTGGGTACGTTACGAGGGGGAAAGCCGCCTTTATGCCGTAACCCTAGACAGCGGCAGCCAGTTAAAGGTACGTGTAAGCCACGAAAACGCCATGAAACCGGGTGCGCGAGCACACATGGCACTCATCACTACGCATCCTTTAGCGGTGTTTTCGCGAGCATAAACTTTCGCACTCGAAGACTAAAAACCCCTATCTACCAATACACTACACCAGTGGTTTAAAATTAAACTGCTGGCACACATTGTAGCCCCCCAGCATTTACGTATAATTCAGCTCGTTTTTGCCCTATGCCTTATTATTAGACAGTTAGGGTAATTAGAACGATATTCCAAGTCAGGTACAGCAATTAAAGGTGAGTAGTGTGAAACAGCGTGATGTAATTGTGATTGGTGCTGGTGCAGCAGGGCTGTTTTGTGCAGCGCAAGCCGGTGCCCGTGGGCGCAGTGTAGAAGTGCTCGATCACGCCAAAAAAGTAGGTCGTAAAATCCTTATGTCTGGAGGCGGACGCTGTAACTTCACCAATATGTACGCTGGCCCTGAAAACTTTCTATCGCAAAACCCACACTTTTGTAAGTCGGCATTAAGCCGCTACACCCAATGGGATTTTATTGGATTGGTAGCAGAGCACGGTATTGCCTATCACGAAAAAACACTCGGCCAGCTATTTTGCGACGACAGCGCGAAAGATATTGTAGAGCTCCTGCTAAAAGAGTGTGATAAAGCGGGGGTAACTATTACCACACGCTGCGACATTGTAAGCGTTGAAAAAACCGAATCAGGTTACACGCTTAACACTTCTTTGGGTGAATACCAATGTGAGTCACTCGTTATTGCCACCGGCGGCTTAAGCATGCCGAAGCTAGGCGCAACACCATTTGGTTACAAAGTGGCAGAGCAGTTCGGCTTAAATGTGCTACCCACTCGCGCAGCTCTAGTACCTTTCACCCTGCAAGATAAAGACAAAGACGTATTAGCCGAACTCAGCGGCATTGCCATAGACGTAAATGCACAATGCAACGACACCTCATTCCGTGAAGCTATGCTGTTTACACATCGCGGCCTAAGTGGCCCAGCCATGCTACAAATCTCAAGCTATTGGGAAGCTGGCGATGCGTTAAGTATTAATACGCTCCCAACTGAAGATGCGCAGGCGCTTATTAATACGGCGCGCACCGACACGCCAGATGCCCTACTGGCAACCTGTTTAAACAAAGTGTTCCCCAAACGCATGGTACAAAGCTTTATTGAATATCATCAATGGCGCAATGTACCGGTGAAGCAGCTGAGCCACAGCGAATGCGAGGCTATTGCTAACACGCTAGAAAACTGGCAAATAAAACCAAACGGCACCGAGGGTTACAGAACCGCCGAAGTTACTATTGGTGGTGTAAACACCAATGAGCTATCGTCTAAAACCATGATGGCTAAAAACGTAGAAGGCCTTTATTTTATAGGCGAAGTGGTAGATGTAACCGGTTGGTTAGGGGGCTTTAATTTCCAGTGGGCTTGGAGCAGCGGCTGGGCAGCCGGGCAGGTGGTGTAGTTGTGTTGGCAGACAATAAAGTTTGTCCATAGACAATAAAGTTTGTCCACACTACTTAATATATACAATAAAGTTTGTCCTTTCATCTGGCTTACTCTATTCTACGATTAGTCATTAATTATTTAGCCGTGGCTTTTTTATGGCAAGACGCAAGTTAGAAACATTTCCTGACTACAATCGAGCATTGAAAAACAAATATGGGATTGGTGAGGGTGAATTTTATAAACCGTGGCTAAGAGTTCAAGATGTAACATCTAAAGGTGTGCGTTCTCAGATTCCAGGTATTAAATCGAAGCGAAAGCATCATTTCATGTCGTTGATTGAAACTGAGTTGTTTTATTTAGCTGAATTTAGTGATTCGGTTGTCGATATTAGGGAGCAATTCCCTCTTCTCCCCATTAATTTATCAATAAAAATTGCTAAATCATTAGATATTAAACATCCGGCACATCCTGTAAGTAAAGAACCCATAGTAATCACTACCGATTTATTACTGACTCGAAAAATTAATAACGCAATCGTTTATGAAGCATTTTCAGTTAAACCTGAGGGTGACTCAGGTGATCTTCGGGTTATTGAAAAAATTGAAATAGAGCGCCTTTGGTGGGAACTATTGGGTGTTAAGTTCCACTATTACACTGGTAGCCAAGATACTGCTATTCAAAGTAAAAACATCAAATGGGCGACTCACAGTATACGTTCAGATATACCAACCTTTTCAGATAACTATATATCGGCAGGTTTACAGCTTATTCCGATAGGCAAGGTGTTTATTAAAGATATTTGCAATGACTTTATGAAGCATTTGGAGATTAAACCTGAAAATGCGTTAGAGCTATTAAGAAGCTTAATTGGTTATAAATATATAAGCGTCAATTTATCTAACCAATTAGAGCGTGATGATATTATTGAAATTTATTCGAAAGCTGATTTTAATCAAGGTGTCGCGCTTGGAAATTCTTAGGAATAGCATTTGGGACATAAAAAGCTTTGATGGTGTCGAGTCTGGCTTATGGCGAATATTGTTAGCAGACGAAGCCCATAATTTTACTATCATGTATCCTATTAATGATTCTAAAAAGGAAAAACGGCCTATTTTGGTCGATTTCGATGCCTTCAAACATGCCATAAGTGAGCATTACATTTTCAAAGGCAGTTTCAAATTACCTGTATATATGTTGAAGGATGACTCAGAAATTAGTGAGCAACATATTAAAATCAGGGATGAAAACTATGCGTTAATCAAAGAGTTAGTTGATGATCAAGATCTTCTTATTAAGCTGTCTACGGTTAGGCGAGTAAATAGTGTTGGTCGCCACGCTGACAAGGTGGGTGCAGGTGTGAGAAAGATCCACCGATTACTCAAACAATTTTACAAGTATGGGCAAACCCGAAATGCTCTTCTACCTGCGTATAGTGCCTGTGGAGGACTTGGTAAAACAAAGATTGTGAAGACTACACCTTTAGGTTCGCCCAAAAAAGCAAGAACGCTAACGGTAGAGAGAACAAATAATTTCATCGTAACAGATGTTGATAAGAGTAAGTTCCGTAAGATTCTCAAAAAACATTATTTCAAAGCCCATGGCAAACCTCTTTCAGATACTTACAAAGAGATGCTACGAACTTACTATTCAGATGAAATAAAAATGGCAAATGCACTAGGAAGCGTTCCTTACGTGCCTAGTTTGAGGCAGTTAAGTTATTGGAAGCGGAAACTCTTTAGTGACGCAGAATCAATTAGATTGACAACCACTGAGCGAGATTATTTGCTTAATCGAAGGGGGGTGATGGGAAGCGCAAGCACGAAGTGGTCAGTACCTGGAGATTGTTTTGAAATTGACGCAACAGTTGCTGATGCTCATATCGTCTCAGAATGGTCACCAAATCTGATTCTCGGTCGCCCTACTATTTACTCAATTGTAGATAGAGCAAGCGGGGCAATATGTGGAATAAACGTATCTTTGTTCTATGCGTCATGGAGAGCAGCCCGTCAAGCACTTGCTAACGCTTTCCTACCTAAAGTGTCTTACTGCAAAGAGTTTGGCATTGATATTCAAGATAGCGATTGGCCGATTCATCATATTCCACTCACACTAATGTGTGACAATGGAGAAATGATAGGCCTCCAGCCGCAAAAGCTTGTTGTCCCCTTAACTGAACTGCAATTATCACCACCCTATCGACCTGATTTTAAGTCATTTGTAGAGAATCGCTTCGGGCTTCTCAACAAGGAATTGATTCATGATCTATTAGGAACAACGCGTGGTGGCAAAGTGGTACGCGGAGATAAAGATCCTCGAAAGGATGCGATTTATACCCTTAAAGATTTCACTAAACTACTTATAAACGCTGTCCTTGAGCTTAATAGATCAAAATACGATAGATTGGCTGAATCGAGTCCTCTACTTATAAAACATAATCTAACACCGAACCCAATTAATTTTTGGAAAATAAATGTTCTAAATCATAAACATTCATTACAAATTGCGAATGAGAGTGAGGTCATTAGTCGGATGTATCCGCCGGCGAAGTCAACAATGACCGAGCGAGGCATTGAATTTAATGGACTTTATTACTCTTGTGAACGAGTAATTAAGGACAATTTGGCCGCAATTGCTAGGACAAACGGGAGTTGGAAGCTTGATGCCCGTATTAATGAAAATACGACAAATTATATGTATGTCAGGTTCAACAAAAATGATGACTTTGTTAAGTGTAATCTCCTCCCACGAAGCAATATGTTCGAGAGCAAGCCAATGTATGAAGTGGAAGTATTCCAAGATTGGCGTGAGCAGAAAGATGCTGAAACACCGATAACTGTAGAATCTATTGATAGCAGCACGATGCGTAAAGAAAAGGAAAAATCAGCAAAAGCTACGACTCCCGAAAAACCAGCGCCCTTTTCCCAACGCGTTAAAAATATCCGCGAAAATAGAAAAAATGAAATTAATAACACGAGTAATGTGATTGATGACAGCAGACCTACAGAACCATTATCGCCTGAATCTGTAGCAATTGATTCGGCGAAAAAGAAAACAGTGTTTTTACCTCGCAGACCAAAAGGGAAGTAAACAGTGCGTACAGAACAAGCATCTTACCACGAAGCAATTCTTCCTGAATACAGGGGTAATCCATGGATAGAGGCACTACCTAGAAAAGTAAGTGCCGATGAGATAATGGATAAATTCAGTAATTACCCCGATCTTGATACTCATATTCGAGAAAACTCCGATCCATTGATTAGAGCTGAATATACAATCCGTTTAAAGGCGCTTCGCCAACCGCTTCCACTTTATGCTGAGGTTTTCAGAGCTATAGAAACTGCGATTAAAGATGGTTATTCAGCAAGAAATCCATTTACTCCATCAACTGCACAATATCTTCATTATGCATCCGATGAGCGACCCAAAATTGAACCTAAAACAGGTTATTTTGAACCGAAAGCAGAAGGGTTGACCTTAGTTGGCGATAGCGGTGTGGGCAAATCTAGCATGCTTGAGCAAGTGCTTAACTATTTCCCAAATGTAATAATGCATAACAATTACAATGGCAAAAAAATGGAGTATCAACGCCAGATTGTGTGGATTAAAGTTGATTGCCCTCACAATTCAAGTGTACGCGACCTATGTGAAGAAATACTTTCTTGCATTGACGATATTGTCCAAGAGGGAAAAACAAAACCTGCAACAACTATAGGAGCATTAACCAGACAAATAGAGCAAAAAATTAAGGTGAACTTCTTAGGCATGCTTGTTATCGATGAAATGCAAAGGCTTACTTTAAAAAGAACAGGGGGAGAGAACAATCTTCTTAATTTTATACATACCCTTGTAAACAAGTTGGGTATACCGATGTTCTTCTGCGCAAATCCGCCATTTGACGATACTTTAGCGCGAACACTCAAAGCTGCTAGACGAGCAGAAGGTGGCGGTTATTTTATAATGAAGCAACTTACTAGGAACAGTCAGGAATGGGAATATTTTATACAAGAACTATGGGATTTGCATTGGACTGATATTACAACTGAGCTGACTGAGGAGTTAAACAATACAATTTTTGAGCTTTCTGTTGGTAACCTTGACATGGCTCATCGTATATACAGAGATGCGCAAAGGCTGGTCATAGGCTCGGGTGACGAGCGTATTACAGTAGGAGTTCTGCAACAAGCGGCGCTTAGTGCTCTTGGCTTATCGTCTAAAACAAAAGAAGTGATAAATTTGCGCGATGAAATCACAATGCCTCGCCGTAACCGCCGTGTTGCCAATCAAACAATTGTCACTGAGGTTAAAGATACCTCAATTACATCTGCTCCTATTGCAGACGTAACAAGGCCGCAGCATCCTGAATTCTCAGCGAAGCTATTAGAATTAACTGCCTGTATCGATCTTCTATCTCGCATTGAGGATCCAGACTTATTAAGACGGGGAGTGGACGAGGTGGATGCCAATGAATATTTTCGTGGTATTGGCATCCTTTGCGACGATCCACTAAAGCAACTTGCATGATGCGTGGTTTAAGAGCCTTGAACAATGTGGGTGCCAATTGCCTTACCAGATGAATCTTTTTATAGCAGGATAGTACGAAGTCTTACGCTAACTGGCATGCCAGTAGATAAATTTTTGAATACTTACTTCAATAGGAAGCGGGTTTCTATTCACCCGTATCTAACCGTTGGGATAGGTTCCATTGCAAGCCTATCGCGAAATGAGGTTGAATGTGTAATCAATCAACAAACCTTGATAAAGCTTTTTAAGTACTACCAACCAAAACGATCAAAGGAGATTAATAATGCATTGATGGCTGGCAATTGTAATGCTGTACTTCGAGCTTGCAACTTGGCTAGTTTTAAGGAAACAGAAATTTTAACGGTTAAGTATTGTCCATTATGCGCTAAAAAAGATATGTATGAACATGGTGTAAGTTATTGGCATATTTCTCATCAGATACCAGGGGTTGAGTCATGCAGTGAGCATCCTGTCAGGTTAAACAGACTAGTGTTACCAGCAAGAATATATGTCGCGCCATCCTTCCTACCACCTCATAACATGTCTGCTGACAGCTCAAATAAAATAACCTCAGATTTTGCAAGGTTTGCCAATACATTTATTTTCAATAAGTTAGCATATTCGGACTTTTTTGATTTAACAGAACTCAGGGAATCACTATATAAATCTGGCTATTTACTTACGTCTGGAACGATTAAAAATAAAAAATTAACGACTGACTTAAAAAGTTTAGCTGCTAAATTGGCGTTACCGAATGACATGCTCATACCTCTTCAAACAGCGAAAACAAATTATGTTTATCATCTGGTGAATGGAAAGTTCGCTCAACACCCTTTCAAGCACCTACTTATCTCGTTCATGTTGTCAGCGAACTCAGAGAAAAATGATAGAGCTACGTTAAATATAAAAGCAAAAGAGAGCTACCAAACAGAGTGTCTTGAATTGCTAAAAAAGGGAATGCCTATACTGCAAATTCATCGTAAAACTGGTAAGAGTAGGTGTTATATCAAACAACTAGCATTGTTGAATAACATAGAGATAAAAAAAATCCCGCGCACCATTGACGAATTTGCTATCAAAAAAGTTTTGGATTTGGCATATAAAGGTTTTCATCGTGAGTATATTGCAAATAGCTTAGGTATTTCCGTTGGGAGTGTTGAGCAGATTATTTCTTGTGAGCCTGGCTTGGTTGAAAAGAGAAAATGTTATAAATTTGAGTCTAAGCGCAGACGATGCAGGCTAGAAATTAGACGTTGTATAGGTCGCTACCCCACTGCAATCAAACAAGAAATAAAAAACCAGTGTTATGCAGCGTTTCATTGGTTGTATCGTAATGACAAATATTGGCTTAATAATTCGTTGCCACCCCCTCAAAAAAATAAGTTTCATCGGATAATTGATTGGGCTGAACGAGATATTACTTTAGCTAAGAGAGTTGCCGACATATTAGTTAAAACTGATGACAACATATCTCTAAGCAAGCTTGATAAGCAAATCGGCGGACATGGGTGGCTACTGAAGAGTAAAGGAAAGTTGCCTTTAACAATGAATATGATCAACAAATTCATGACTAATAACTGAGAATATAATTACATGAAGCAATTGCAAGGAGACGAATCGGTACAGAGTTTCATTTTCAGGGTGTTAATGTTAAACGGCGAAAGCGACTTCGCTGGTGTGTTAAATAGAATGGGAGAGTGGCGAGCCTTCCCTTTTGTTGCGACGATGCATTCTCATCTGTTCAGGCCTTATGATCCAGAATATCTACTTAGTGTTTTACAAAGGTCAGCCATAGCAAACCCTGTCGCGGGAATGTTTTCGAACCCTTTATCACACTTTGAGTTAGTGCCAACTGTATTTAGAAATGGTGTTGAAAATTACAGTCAACAAACTCAAAATAATTTTCTCAAAGTTAACTTCTGTGTTGATTGCATCGCAGATGACCTCAAGAATTGTGGGTTTGGTTTTTTCCGAGCAGAGTGGTTAAACCAAAAATATTGCCACCATCATAAAAAAGCTCTTTTCAACTTAACAGGCAAAAGTCAAAGCGTTGCCGCATCTAATATCCAAAAAGCTCTGCGTGGTGAAATTCCGACTAAATGTGAGCAGTATGATTGTTATGGTGAGCAAACTTCGTTGGGTACTGATGTTGTTGAAAATGATGTCAAGTTCGCTCCATGTCTTCAAAAAAGGCTACTTCATTGGTTGAGAAAAAATTGTATGCAATTAGAAGGAGAAACGAATGACACAGAAAGAATAACCTCGATCTTAATGAAAAAGACCGGCATGTATGCGCAAGTTGATGAAGTTCAATTAGAAAACGTTTGTAATATCGTTAAAGGTAATCATCCTAATGTATTTAAAGCCTTTGTTAATGAGCAATCTGAAGAGATATATACTTCATTTAAATTAGATAGCCATTTATTTAAGAATAAGTTAAAGGTTATAAAAGAACGAAATTGTTCAATCTGCAAGCTGCATCGAGAAGGTTATCAATGTTCAGAAAGTAAGATCATCAGTGTGGCAATGAAAGAGACAAACTATAAGCTTCTTCATGAAAATCCATGTGATTATTACTTAACAAACAAGAGACCATACTGGAATGATTACCCATTAGGTGGAAGCAACGCTATAAAAGACGATGTATGGAGTGTATTTAACAAGATAAAAGAAGTTAATTAGACGCTATCACTTTTTCGAGTCGTTTGAGTATGGTTCAGTTCGATCATTGTAGCTAACTGCGACACTCGATGGACTGCGTACTCCTGCCACACTTTGTGCAACGTTAACATCATATGTTTGAAGAACGTGTGTAATTAGCCCCCTGCGGCCACTATTTGATGTCGCACTTGAAACACCAGCCCAATCTCGAAGTATCAGAGCCATATGCTCTTGAAGCGTATTTGGTGAATAAGAACCGCCTTTTTGGGTCACGAAAAGTGGATCTGTTGACTTTAAAAATGGCTGATTAATTAGTCTCATCTCAACGTATGTTTTTAATGCGTTTACGAGAGGTTCTTCAATAAGAGGAAGCAGCCTTGGTGTCGTAGAATTTTGATTTTTTGTTGGATAGAAATCGATAGGGTTGATCTTTTTATCTGCCTTGACCAATGATGCAACTTTTTCTAATGCATTTTCGAACTCACTAACGGTGAAGGTCAAATTCTTTTTAACATATTTACTTCGCGATCGATTTTTTGGCGTTTCTCTGGAAGCAATATAAACCTCTTTTCGCAAAGTGAACGATTGCCTAGCCTCCCTGTCATTTCCCTCTAGCATAGAAACATCATCTATTGTTAATGCAGCCAGTTCCTGAGCTTTTAAACCTAAATGCCTACTCATCTTCATAATTGCTGTATTTTTTTCAGCATGCCTATTGTTCAAAATCACACTAAAAACCTTCTCCCACTCTTTAGATGTGAGGATACTTGCTCTGCCTTTTATAGCCATTTAATAAATTTCATCCATCACGGGCAAGCCATTTTATTAGTGATAATTTTTAATATGATAAGAAACAACTCATTTATCATAATAAAGCTGCTTCGGTAATGCGTATTTCGGTGAATCCGATCGGTCGTTTCGGTTTTATCCGATCACTTTTTCT